>Ga0256406_1006528_pt1 | contig 11656 bp, 5 predicted proteins | sample RumenRJG_03DNA_FD_185986 | JGI IMG/M metagenome (GOLD analysis project Ga0256406, IMG submission 185986) | Bovine rumen microbial communities from Lethbridge, Alberta, Canada - RJG_03 | ecosystem: Host-associated > Mammals > Digestive system > Stomach > Rumen | place: Canada: Alberta | collected...
TTCGAACTGAAAAAGCTCTTTACTGCCCGTACGGCAGTGGGCCATATCAAAGCCTATACCTATTCGGCCATCGTTACGGCCGGGCCATTTTTGCTCCTCACCGGCATGATGCTGGGGGGTGCAGCTCCTTTTCCATGCCCACGGAGTCACGGAAGAGGAGCAGAATCTCTTCATTGCCCCCGTGGTCTATTCCTTCATTTTCTCCCAGCTTTTCACCAGCGGTTTCACCATGGTCCTTACCCGGTACCTGGCCGACTGTATTTCTACCAGCTTTTTGAGGGATATCACCTCTTCCCTCTTTGGCATGTGCGCCCTTCTCGTGGTGCCGGGAGGACTCCTGGCCGCCTTTTTCCTGAAAGACAGCCCCATCCCCTTCTTCTCCAAATCCCTTTCGGTCATCTTCTTTCTGGAGCTCATCATCATCTGGGTGGAAAGCGTCTATCTCTCCGCAGTAAAACGGTTCAAACGGCTCATCGGAGGCTTTGCTGCCGGCGTAGTCATGGCCATTTTCTCCTGTGCCGTCCTGCTCCAGCTGGATTTCCTTTCTCCCCACGCATCGGCTCTCCTGGCTCTGTGCCTGGGCATGTCCATATTAGTTACCACATTTTTTGTCCACATCACGAGCCTTTTCGGCCAGCCGGGACGGGGCCTTCTCTTTGGTTTCCTTCCCTATTTCGAAAAACACTGGAAAATCTTTGTGGGATACCTGGGCTACAACTCAGGCCTGTATCTCCCGAATATCCTCATCTGGTTCGGTCCCTGGGGCGTGGTGGTGGCAGATACTTACCGGTTTTCACCCCTCTATGATGGAGTCACTTTCTTCGCCTTCCTGTCGCTTCTCCCCCTCATGACCCTTTTCGTAGTAGCAGCGGAAACAAGATTTTATGAGAAATATGCGGGGTACTTCGAAGCCATTACCCGCCGCGGGAACCTTCAGGAAATTGAAGATGCCCGTCACGACCTTCTCTATACCCTCTGGTTCCAGCTCCGTCAGGTGGTGGAATTCCAGTTCCTTTTCACTCTCCTCTTCCTGGCCTTCGGTTCCGCCCTCCTTTCCTGGGCAAACATCCCGGGCAACGAAATCAATATGTTCGACGTGCTTCTCTTTGCCGTCTTTTTCACCGGGGTCATGCAGATTCTCTACATTCTCCTCACCTACTTTGATCTCCAGATGGCCGCCCTCCGCACAGGGCTCGCTTTTGGTATCCTGAACCTGGCAGCCGGCCTTTTTGGCCTTTTCATTGGCGGCCCCGATTCCTATGGATTTACCTTTTTCATCGCCGCAGCTCTTACCCTCGTCATCGCCTGGGTGGAACTCTCCCGCTTTACGTCCCATATGAGTTACTACGTATACTGCGCCCAGCCGATTTTCTATCAGCCGCCCCATGGGCCGCTGACAAGATTTGCCCAGAAAATCAGCAGGGGGAAGATCATCGACCTTCTCCAGCTGGGTCCCGGGGAAGGGAGGAAATACTCATGACTTTGAGGAAATATTTCCACTCTCACAATAAAATCCGTTTCTCCCTGGCCCTCTGCCTCCTCATGGCATCTCCGGTTTTCTCTGAAGCCGCCTACCATGACCCCATAACCGACGCAGCTCCCTCCGTCACGGCTCTCCGGCAGGTGCGGAAACAGATCGATTCCATCGGAGAAGCCCACTCCAATCTCCGCGCTGCGCGAAACGCAGTGCCCGAAGCGGAGAAAAACCTTTTCAATGCGAAAGACTCCGTCATTACGGCAGAAAATAATGAAAAAGAAGCAGAGAAAAATCTTTCTGATGCGAAAAATGCCCTCATCGATGCCACGAAAGGCTTAAGCGACGCCAAAGCCAGGTCGGCGAAAGCAGACATCCTCCTTGCCAATGCCAAAGAAAATCTGGAAAAGCAGCGGCAGGAAATAGCTGAAAAAGAAGCCGCCATGGCCAATACGGAAAGCACCCTGAACCAGGAAAAGGTCCAGATTTCCGGAACCAGCCGCATGGAAGCCGTCAGACGGGCCGTAGAAGAAGTGGGCTACGAACAGAATCAGATGAATGAAGCCATCCGGCGGGCCAACCTGTATACCGCAGGCCTTTCTGCCGATGCCACTCCTGAAGACGCAGCCCGGGCAATCCTTGCCATGCAGCAGAGAATGAACGAAACCAACGCTGCCTTCATCAGCGCGAAACAGGCCTATGAACAGGCCAAATCCGTCCTCCCCTCCCTCGAGGCCACTTATAGAGATGCGGAAAAAGAAAAATCCGACTCCCTCGCCGCCGAGGCAGAAACACAGAAATGGTACGATGGCACCGTCTCCTGGGTGGATGAGGGCGAAAAGTACCTCGCCCAGGCGAAGGAAAATATCATTTCCTCAAAAAACTGGGTCATTGAGGCCGAACAGGCCCTGGAGGGTTCCATTCGCTCCAGGAAACTCATTGCAGAGGACGTCTGGTCCATGGGAAACGGCGAAAGCTTCCAGACCGGCATATCCTACCGTCACTGGAAAAATGGTCCCTACTCGGGCCATCAGCTCTATCATTCCTTCTCCTGGTACAAAGCCTTCCACACGGACCCCTTCCCCGGAGAAGAGGGCGTCAGCGATGAAGACTGGCCGAAAGGAAACTCCCATAAAGGCTTCGAACTGGGCGTCGACGCAGGGCGCCTCGAATCGGACACGGGGGCTTACCACGGAAAATCCTCCGGCTTCACCGATACCACCCTCTCCGTACGCTATCACAATGACCATCCCGTAAACAGTATGCGCTATGGACTCGTCCTCGTCCTTCCCACGGGAGAAAACAGATACTACCGGAACGCCTACGTACCCAAAGGCCTCTCCCTCTTCCAGGACTTTGGCGGAGGACTCCAGGTGCAGCCTGAAATCGAAGCCATCCATCAGCTCTCCGAAGAAAACAGAATCACCGCCAAACTCTCCTATGACATGAAGGGAAGCTACGCCTACTCCAAAGAGGACCCGGGATTCAAAGTAAGGCCCGGCAACGAGACAAGAGCCGCTATTTCCTACGAACACAGCGAAGAAAACCGTCAATACAAAGGCTGGCTCGCCCATACCAATAAAGCCCACACCTGGCAGGACATCCAGGCTGGAAATAAAACGAAACGAATCCGCTACAATGACGGCGACGCCTGGGAAATCGGGGCCGCAGGAAACTGGCAGATCCGGCCAAAAGACGAACTCGGCGCCCTTGCCCTGTACGGATACACCGGCGACACGGAAGGAGAAATGGTCACCGACTCCCTCACCGAAGAAGAACTCCTCCTCTCCCTCACCCACACCATCAGAAAAGGCCTCACCTGGCAGACCTTCCTCTCCTGGTACCACTCTACCCTGGACTACGATCCCCTCTATCGGGGAGATAGCGCCCAGGGCGACTGGACAAGAAAATCCCTGGGCTTCCGCGTAGACTGGGAACAGACTCCCACCGCCCGCTGGACTCTTGCCCTGGAACGATACATCAGGACCCGGGAAAACGCCTCCGACGCCCAGGGATACGGACTCTCCCTCTGGTATGCAAGAATGCTGTGACGAACTGCGGATTTCGGATTGCGGAAAAGCTCCCCTCATAGCCTCCCCGAAGTTCGGGGAGGTGGACGCGAAGCGGCCGGAGGGGCTGTACTATGGTTCAAGTCGAAAATAAGAAAAAAGGAACATGTAACCCCGGGAAGCTGCCGAACGTAGTGAGGCTGAGGGGGAAGCTCCCGCAAAGCGGGTGAAGGGGGCTATCTATCGTAAGAATGATAAGTGACACAAAAGTCCCATGCGTTACGTCATCATGAAGACCTGGCAATTGTCTTTCTTACCCTTTGTATTCGCTCCTGCCAGGGAAACTTTCCGACAGGTTCGTCCTCCCACCCCTTTGGGGAGCCCTCCTCTCGAGGAGGGCTGCGCTTTTACCGATAGAGTCACCTGACTCGCCTGCCTTTTGGCATTTAGCCTTAACACTGCAAACTGCCGAACCCTGCTCATGTACCTTTTTTGTCATTTTCGACGTGTACCTTCCTGACATCCCCTCACCGCATTCGCGGAGCTCCCCGCACTTCGGGGAGCTCGCATTATACCGATAGAGTCACATATCCCAGGCACCTTTCGTCAGTCAGCCTCAACTGTGCCATGAGGCTTATGACGCTGATGCCATACGGTTTTCATCGAAATTGACTCAAAAGTCCCGCGAAAAGCCTCCCCGAAGTTCGGGGAGGTGGCGCCGAAGGCGACGGAGGGGCTGTACGATCGTACAAGTCGAAAATGAACTGAAAGGCAGCCCCATCCCCAGGGAGGGAGAACTGCACTTTGTTTGCAGAAAAATTGTCCGCACTTTCGTCCGGCTTCCCCCATCGGGGGAAGCTCCCGCGAAGCAGGTGAAGGGGGCTTACTATCGTAAGAATGCAAAGTGACTCATAAGTCCCATGCGTAACGTAATCATGAAGTTTTAGCGATTATCGTTCTTACCATTTATTTTCGCTCCTGCCCGGAATCGTTTCGACTTGTTCGTGCCCCCACCGCTTCGCGGAGCCCCCTTCTCGAAGGGGGCCACGCTTTTACCGATAGTGTCATCGTTCCCGAGTACTTTTCATCAGTCAGCCTCATATGTGCCATGAACGGATAGTGCAGTGAAATTTTCTCCAGCACTATCGGTATACACAAGCCTGTAGACAACGTTCAGCATGCTGCAGGGCCCCACCTTTCCTGGGATGGAAAGGTGGCTGCGGAGCAGCCGGATAGGTTGTATCATCTTATAAATCGACAATTGAGAGCCGAAGGCCACATACAAAAAGCGGCGCCCATGACCTTGCGCCGCACCTCCCCTAATCCCCAATCCCTAATCCCCAACCCCTCTCAGACTTTCATTTTGCTAACAGCTAACAGCTAACTGCTAACAGCTAACTGCTAACAGCTAACTTCTTTTTCACTCCCCGAGGTCCCCATGATTCTGAAAAATCTCATGAAACCCATCGCTGCCGGCCTCTTAGGCCTCGGCCTCGCCGCATCTCCTGCCCCGGCGAATGCCATTTTCACCCCGGAGCAGGCCATGGTGGATCTGACTTACTCCATCCACCAGTATGCAAAGGCAAGGAATCCCTCTTTCCAGCTGCTCGGGAACGGCGCCATCGGCCTTCTGGAAGTGACGAAGGATGAAAGCGCCGAGTCCGTAGAAAAGCTCCTTTCCTCCCTGGACGGATTCCTGGGTGAGAGCATTTTTTATATTTCAAAAGATGGAAATATCGTGCCCCGGGACGAGCAGGTCCTCGCCTATCTCGATGCCATGCTGGCAAAGCCGAAGAATAAGGGCCTTGCCGTGTGGACGCTGGACTATGTCACCGGGGACGCGGCCAAAGACGATCGGAATAAAGGCGAAATCCGGTCCTATATTTCCATGACCAGTCCCACCACGAGTCTTGACGAAATCCCCGAAATGACCGGTGGAAATAAAAAAGACGTTAAAACCCTGAAGGATGCGGAAAATTTCCTCATCCTCAATAATCCCGGGGCATTTGGAAATAAAGAGGACTATCTCTCCGCCCTTTCCGCTTCCCCTTACGATGTGCTTATCATCGACCCTTACTACGGGGGAAGCCATCTCACTGCGGAAGATGTGAAAAGTCTCAAAAAGAAGCCCCAGGGTGGGAAACGTCTTCTTCTCGCCTATCTCAGCATCGGCGAGGCCGCAGACTACCGGCCTTACTGGGAGGATTCCTGGAATGACGAATCCTCCCGCCCTGCCTGGATCGAAAAAGCCAATCCCGCCTGGCCCGGGGCCTACCGGGTCCGCTACTGGACCGGGGCATGGAAACATATCCTTTATGGAAATAAGGATTCCTCCCTCGACCGGATCCTTTCCGCCGGCTTCGACGGAGCCATGCTGGACGTCATGGACGCATGGATGACGTTTAAATAAATGTGAAAAAAGCTTTACGAAGAAATTTCCTTCGTAAAGCTTTTTTAGTTGGCAGTTCTTAGCTATCAGTTATCTGGGAAGCAAATCTGTGAAATGACAGACAGGATTACATTCAGTCCGTAATACGTTTGAATCGGGAATATCGGGGCTCGGGGGTGTCGGGAATATCGGGAAGGATATGGTTTCCTTCGGAAACCAATTTGATATAGTGTGCTCCGCACACGGCCTTTGGCTTAAATTATACAATAAAACAGAAATTTCAAATTGCGCCATTGGGCAAATAATTTGGGAATCAGAAGTTCCCTGTCTGTGCAAAGTCCCCATTTATACCCGGCCCATCAGGCCGCCACCTTCCCGACAGCCCCGATAATCCCGATAACCCCGATAACCCCGATTCAAAACCCGCTCTGATTCAAAGTTTCCTTTCGGATAAAAGTTAGAGGCAGGCTTTATATATTTCCACTATATCCTCTTTCGTGAGCGGCACAAATCCTTGGACCACTCCTTCCTGGCCTTTCCAGGAAATCACGTTCTCTGCCATTCGGTCGAAGAGAGTATCGTCGATGGAAAGGTCAGAGAGCTTTGAAGGCAGCTCGAGGGTTTCACGGAGGAATTTCGTGAGCCGCCTGATGCCTTTCTTTGCCACCTTTTCCCGATCTCCCTTATTATTGACGCCCATGACGTTAATGGCAAACTGGCAGAGCCGGGGCAGCGTTTCTTCACGCAGGGCAAATTTTAAAAATGCAGGCGTCAGGATGGCCAGGCCCAGGCCGTGGGGAATGTCATAAAAAGCGGAAAGTTCATGTTCCATACCGTGACAGCTCCAGGCTGCATGGCGACCCGATTCCACGAGACCATTGATGGCCCAGACGGAATCCCACATGAGGTTTGTCCTCGCTTCTTCGTGATTTCCTTCCGCCATGGCGATAGGCGCCCAGCGGATCACGGACCGCATCATGGCTTCTATGTAACCGTCGATGGAGTCAAAACCATCCTCCTGATTCAGGTACACTTCCAGCAGGTGAGAAAGGATATCCGCACTGCCGCAGGCCGTCTGGAAGGGAGAAACGGAATAGGTATTCTCCGGGCAGAGGAAGGAAACCCGGGGTCTGAGGACCTCCGCAGACCAGCCGTATTTCTGATGGGTCACAGGATTCGTGATGACTGCACAGTCGTTCATTTCAGAGCCCGTGGCAGCCATGGTAGGAATCGTTATCAGCGGAATGGCCCGGTCCGGCTGCGCCTTTTCGATGACCAGATCCCAGGGACTTCCATCATACAGCGCACTTCCGGCTATGACTTTCGCCGAATCGATGACCGATCCTCCCCCGCAGGCAATGATAAGGTCCACTCCCCTCTGGCGGCAGAGTTGTGCTCCCCTGGCCGCCAAAGGTACCTCCGGATTCGGCTTCACCCCGGAAATTTCATACCCCGAAAGGTTGGCCTTGTCTATTTCCTCCACGATTTTGTCATAAAGACCATTCTTCTTGATCGAGCCCCCGCCATAGACGAGAAGCACCCGCGAACCCCAGCGGGCCAGCTCCTCATGGAGATGAGAAAGCTGCCCATTTCCGAAATAAATCTTCGTGCGATTGTGGTATATAAACGGTTGTACCATGGTGATGTCCTCCTTACTTACTCTTTATTATAAGCAATCGGGATACATGAGAAAAGGGGAAATATGGGAAGGATACCCCGTTCGTGCGGATTTCTTTCTTCTTCAGCCGGGCGATATCGGGAAGTCAGCCTTGTACGTGATGACTTGGGTTTGAGACTTTTGGGGCGGTATCGGGAAGGATTCCCCGTTCGTGCGGATTTCTTTTTCCGTCAGGCGAGCGGTATCGGGAAGTCAGCCTTGTTCGTGGTGACTTGGGTTTGAGACTTTTGGGGCTATACCGGGAAGAAGGCCTCGTATGTGCTGACCTCGGGCCGGGACATTCGAGCTGCCGGGGATTTAATCTCCTATGTTTCTAGTCGATATTGTTATTAGTGCCGTACCGTTTTGATCGAAATGACTCGGCAGTCTCGCGATTAGGCTCCCCTCGCGGCCTCCCCGAAGTTCGGGCAGTCAGCGAAGCTGACGGAGGGGCTGTACGATCGTACAAGTCGAAAATGAGCCAAACGGTAAGCTCATCCCCGGGGAGCTCCGCCGAAAGCGGTGAAGGGGACCTGCACTTTGTTTCCGAAAAATTGCCCGCACAATCGTCCAGCGTCCCCCATCGGGGGAAGCTCCGCCGCAGGCGGTGAAGGGGGCTTACTATCGGAAGAAGGATAAGTGACACAAAAGTCCCATGCGTTACGTCATCATGAATCCATAATTATTTCGACATCTACCGTTTGCCGCCGCTCCTGCCAGGAATCGTTTCGACTTGTTCGTGCCCCCACCGCTTCGCGGAGCCCCCTTCTCGAAGGGGGCCACGCTTTTTCCGATAGAGTCACATATCCCATGTCCCTTTCGTCAGTCAGCCTCAACTGTGCCATGCCGCCGATGAGGTCAATGCCGTACGGTTTTCACTTAAATTGCCTCAAAAGTCCCGCGAAAAGCCTCCCCGAAGTTCGGGGAGGTGGCGCCGAAGGCGACGGAGGGGCTGTACGATCGTACAAGTCGAAAATGAACTGAAAGGCAGCCCCATCCCCGGGAAGGGAGAACTGCACTTTGTTTGCAGAAAAATTGCCCGCACGATTGTCCAGCGTCCCCCATCGGGGGAAGCTCCCGCAAAGCGGGTGAAGGGGGCTTACTATCGTAAGAATGCCAATTGACACAAAAGTCCCATGCGTTACGTCATCATGAATCCATAATTATTTCGACATCTACCGTTTGCCACCGCTCCTGCCAGGAATCGTTTCGACTTGTTCGTGCCCCCACCGCTTCGCGGAGCCCCCTTCTCGAAGGGGGCCACGCTTTTTCCGATAGAGTGACATATTCCGCCTGCCTTTCGTCAGTCAGTCTCATCTGTGCCATGACGCTGATGAAGCTGATGCTTTACGGTTTTCACTGAAACTGCCTCAAAAGTCCCGCGAAAAGCCTCCCCGAAGTTCTGCTCTCGAACGCGTTTCGAAGGACCGAAGGGACGCGCGAAACGCAGTGAGAGTCATGCCGTAGCGGGGAGGTGGCGCCGAAGGCGACGGAGGGGCTGTACGATCGTACAAGTCGAAAATGAACTGAAAGGCAGCCCCATCCCCAAGGAGGACGACCTGCACTTTGTTTGCAAAAATACTACCCGCACGATTGTCCAGCGTCCCCCATCGGGGGAAGCTCCCACAAAGCGGGTGAAGGGGGCTTACTATCGTAAGAAGGATAAGTGACACAAAAGTCCCATGCGTAACGTCATCATGAATCCATAATTATTTCGACATCTACCGTTTGCCGCCGCTCCTGCCGGGAATCGTTCCGACTTGTTCGTGCCCCCACCGCTTCGCGGAGCCCCCTTCTCGAAGGGGGCCGCGCTTTTTCGATAGAGTCACATATCCCATGTTCCTTTCGTCAGTCAGCCTCAACTGTGCCATGACGCTGATGAGACTGATGCCATACAGTTTTCATCGAAATTGCCTCAAAAGTCCCGCGAAAAGCCTCCCCGAAGTTCGGGGAGGTGGCGCCGAAGGCGACGGAGGGGCTGTACGATCGTACAAGTCGAAAATGAACTGAAAGGCAGCCCCATCCCCGGGGAGGGGAACTGCACTTTGTTTGCAGAAATACTGCCCGCACGATCGTCCAGCGTCCCCCATCGGGGGAAGCTCCCGCAAAGCGGGTGAAGGGGGCTTACTATCGTAAGAAGGATAAGTGACACAAAAGTCCCATGCTAACGTCATCATGAATCCATAATTATTTCGACATCTACCGTTTGCCGCCGCTACTGCCAGGAATCGTTTCGACTTGTTCGTGCCCCCACCGCTTCGCGGAGCCCCCTTCTCGAAGGGGGCCACGCTTTTTCCGATAGAGTCACATATCTCGCCTGCCTTTCGTCAGTCAGTCTCATCTGTGCCATGACGCTGATGAGGCTGATGCCGTACGGTTTTCACTGAAACTGCCTCAAAAGTCCCGCGAAAAGCCTCCCCGAAGTTCGGGGAGGCTGTGCGGGGAGCACTTACTTTCCTGTAGAGTCGCCTGTCGTGGTTTCTTTTCGTCATTCAGCCTCAACTGTGCCATGACGCTTATGAGGATAATGTTCTACAGTTTCCTTCGAAATTGACTCAGAAGCTTCGCGTCCACCCCCCTCCCCGCCCCCCGATCATAGTTCCGCCCTCTGTCTCCTATGTTATAATATAGGAAAGATTCGTTTAATTTTTCCAAAGAGGGGGCGAGGCCATGCAGTCGATCCGGATCACCCAGCCTGACGTGCTTTTGGACCGGATTCTCCGGGAGGCCATCGTCTCGAAGGCCAGCGATGTCCATCTGGAGCCCCAGGAGTCGTATCTCCGTATCCGGTTCCGCATCGATGGCATTCTTCATGAGCGGTATCGCCAGCCTTTGAAGCAGCTGGAAGGGCTTTCCATCCGCTGCAAGGTAATCGGTCATATGAATGTGGCAGAGAGCCGGAAGCCCCAGGATGGGTCATGGACCACGACCATGGACAAAGTGCCCTACGATTTCCGTATTTCCATCCTCCCCTCCATGTACGGGGAGACCATCGTGATCCGTATCCTTTCGGGCCAGGTGGATTTCATTGAGAAGAATACGCTGGGCATGCTGCCCTGCCAGGAAGCGCTTTTCAGGGAAGCCCTTTCAAAGAAGGCGGGCATGATTCTCACCTGCGGCCCCACGGGGAGCGGCAAGACCTCCACCCTCTATGCGGCATTGAAACTGCTGAACCAGGAAGGAGTCTCCATCGTTTCCGTAGAAGATCCGGTGGAGTATCGGATTTCCGGCATCACCCAGGTCCAGGTGAATGAGCTTTCCGGCCTCACTTTCGGAAGCGGTCTGCGCTCCATCGTCCGTCAGGATCCGGATATCCTGATGATCGGGGAAATCCGGGATAAAGAAACGGCGGAAATTGCGATTCATGCTGCTCTCACGGGTCATCTCGTCCTCTCGACGCTCCATACGAACCATGCGGAAGATGCGCCCCTGCGGCTCATGGATATGGGAATCCCCTCCTACCTCCTCTCCGCTTCCCTTTCCCTCATCATGGCCCAGAGGCTGGCAGGGAAAGTCTGCCGGCGCTGTGGGAAGGAGCATCTGCTAACGGAGGAGGAAATAGAAACAGGGAAACTGCCGCCCTCCCTTTTGGGCACCAGAGTCCGAAAGGGGCCGGGCTGTGAATCCTGCCATGCAGGCCTTTCGGGCCGCACCGGCGTTTTTGAACTGATTTCCATCCGCCATGAAGAGCGGGAAATCCTCCGGAACCATTTTTCCCCGGACCTTTTCCGCCGACAGATGAAAAAGCAGGGCCAGCCCACCATGGGTGAGGCGGCCCTGACACTCATGAAGCAGGGGATCATACCCCCATCGGAAGCATCCCTCATTACCGCAGGAGAGGAGTGAACTTATGGATCTGGAAAAACTGATTGCTGCCTACCCCGCCATGACGGATATCCATATCACCGAAGGGCTGCCCATCATCATCCGCCTTTCCGGGACTCTCCGGAAGCTCCGGGAGACTGCGGACTCTGCCCTCCTGGATGACCTTCTTTCCAAAGCCATGACGGAATCAAAAAAGGAAAATTTCCTGAAGAACGGCTCCTGCGACAGTTCCTTTTCCGCAGGCCTTCATCGTCTCCGCGTTCATATGTACTACGCGGGAGGCGTAAGGGCCGCAGCCCTTC
>Ga0256406_1006529_pt1 | contig 11656 bp, 5 predicted proteins | sample RumenRJG_03DNA_FD_185986 | JGI IMG/M metagenome (GOLD analysis project Ga0256406, IMG submission 185986) | Bovine rumen microbial communities from Lethbridge, Alberta, Canada - RJG_03 | ecosystem: Host-associated > Mammals > Digestive system > Stomach > Rumen | place: Canada: Alberta | collected...
AGCTACAGCTTCAGCGTCACTGAGAGCCAGGGCAGCGCCGGCGGTCTCACCTACGATGACGCCACGCGCACGGTGACCGTCATCGTCGAGCGCGACTCCGGCTCCAGCCGCCTGGTGGCAACCGCCAACGCCGACGACCTCAAGGCTTTGAGCTTCACCAACACCTACGAGGCCAGCACCCAGGTCGATCCTTCGGGCACCAAGGTTCTGCTCGGCCCCGACGGCACCAAGCAGGCCATCAGCGAGGGGCAGTTCACCTTTGGGTTGCAGTACGCGCAGGGTGACGAGAAGGGCACCAGCGCCACCACCGGCCGCACCCTGGCGGCCGAGGCCGGCTCCGATGCCACCATCGAGTTCGGCCAGATCGACTACACCATCGCGGGCCTGCACGACCTGGTCGCCGGCGGCATGGCCACCAAGGGCACGGATGCCGCAGGCCGCACCACCTACACCATCCCCTACAACGCGGTGGAGACCAGCAACGGCGGCGATGGCGTGCTGCCTAACCGCCAGGTCATCGGCTACACGGTGACCGTGACCGACAACGGCGACGGCACGATGGACGCCTCGGCCGCCATCGACGACGACGCACAGACGCTGGCGTTCACCAACTACCCGTCGAGCGTGACCGCCACCGTCGACATCTCCGGCACCAAGGTCCTGACCGGGACGCGCCCGCTTAAGGCCGGCGACTTCTCGTTCACCATCTCCGGCGTGGACGAGGACGGCAACGCGGCACCGCTGCCCGAGCAGCTCACGGTCGAGAACAGCGCATCCGGCGCCGTCAACTTTGGCACCATCACGTTTGAGCTCGACGCCACCGAGGAGAGCGTCGACAAGGGCGGCGAGACCGAGGCCGCGGAGAGCAGCGACCAGGCCAACGCGGACGACGCTCTGGGTGCTCGGGCCGATGAGAACGGCGCTGCGGCTACCGGCGAGGGCGGCACCGCAGCCGCCTCGGTCGACGGCTCTGCAAGCGAAGACGGCGCGGTGAGCGGCACGGCCGACGAGAGCGCCAGTTCGAGCGAAGCGGCTGACGAGGACGCCGCCCCGAGTTCCGCGGCCGACGCCGGCAGCAGCAGGATACCGCGCGGCACCTCGAAGACCTACACCTACACGATCACCGAGTCCGGTACCGTCCCGGGTGTCACCAACGACACCCCCAAGACCTTCAAGGTCACGGTCACCCGCGGCGATGATGGTTTCCTGACGGTCGAGACCAGCCCCGACAGCGCCCCGCTCTTCACGTTCAGCAACACCTACCAGCCCACTCCGGGCAGCAGCTCCGCGACCAGCCAGATCGACGTCGACAAGGTCCTGGACGGCCGCGACCTGGCCACCGGCGAGTTCACCTTCACGCTCGCCCCGACGCAGGTCCCGGAGGGTGCAGCCAGGCCCGAGACCGTGTCCGGCACCAACGCTGCCGACGGCACGGTGACCATGCCGTCGGTGACCTTCGACAGGCCCGGCACCTACACCTTTGAGCTGACCGAGGATGCGGGCGACGCCGCGTACGTCACCTACGATTCCGTCACCTACGACGTGACCGCTCGGGTCACGGACGCCTGCGACGGCAATCCGATGAGCGTCGAATGGACCTATGGCGGTGGCTCGTCCATCATCTTCGAGAACACCTACACGCCGCCCACCGGCCCCGCGCCCGGTCCCGTGCCCGACCCCGCGTCTGGTCCTGGTGGCTCGATTATTCCCTCCACCGGCGACGGCACGGTGGTGCCTTTCGCGGTGTTCGCCACCCTGGGTGTCGGTCTCGTGGTGCTCGGCGCCGTCCGCAGGAGATGCGCGTAGGGCTCGGCAATCCCATGCCGGTATATGACGAAAAGCGCGTGGACGACATCGTTGCGGTGCAGACCCTGTGGGCCACGCCGCCGGAATCCGCAACCTGGCGTGCAGGTCTGGGGTTTCGGCGTCCTCCGGCCGGGTGCGTCGGACGGCTGTCTTCCACACTCTCGAGACTGGGGGTGCCAGCGTGCGCCCACAAGAGCGAAGTTAAATGACACGCAGGCTCTATGGAGCATGGGGCCAGGCCGCACTGCCGAAGTCCGGGACGGCTCAGAAAGGGGCCTGTCCGGCTTGCCGTAGCCGGCGGTGACCCGTTGGTCACATTGCCGCGGCGTCATGCCGGGTGGTCGTGTTTCACCGTGATTCAACGTGCTGTTGTCTGCTGGAGGCGAGGTGCGACATCAAATTGACTGCAAGGAACCTCCGACAGAGAAAGAAGAAAGCAGACTATGAAGAAGAACTACTTTGACCTCTCCGGACAGGTCGCCATCGTCACGGGCGCCTCGACCGGTCTGGCCGTCCAGATGTCCAAGGCCCTCGCCAGCCAGGGCTGCAACATCGCCTGCATGGCGCGCCGTCAGGAGAAGATCGACGCCACCGCGAAGATGCTCGCCGACGAATATGACGTGGAGGCCATCGCCGTGCGCTGCGACGTCACCGACACCGACCTGGTCGAGAGCGCCGTCAAGCAGGTCATGGACAAGTGGGGTCGTGTCGACATCCTCATCAACTGCGCCGGCACCGGTGCCGTCGCTCCCGCCGAGGACGTCACCGACGACCAGTTCAACAACGAGTTCATGATCGACCTGTTCGGCACGTTCAAAATGGCGCGCGCCGTCGCCAACCAGGCCATGCTCCCCGCAGGCTATGGCCGCATCATCAACATCGCCTCCATGTACGGACTGGTGGGCAACAAACAGTCCGGCAGCGCCCCGTACCACGCAGCCAAGGGTGGCGTCGTGAACCTGACTCGCGCGCTGGCCGCCGAGTGGGGCTCCCGCGGCATCATGGTCAACTCCATCTGCCCGGGCTACTTCGAGACGCCGCTCACCAAGGACTGGCTCGCCTCTCCGGAAAACCAGGCCTACGCGCACACGATGATTCCCGAGGAGCGTTTCGGTCGCGAGGGCGAGCTGGACACCGCCACGCTGTTCCTGTCCTCTCCCGCCTCCACGTATGTCAACGGCGTCATCCTGCCCGTTGACGGCGGCTACACCTGCATGTAGTTCGTCCGGGTCGAGAACGCACCGTAAGTCGGCGCTCCGTCACTGGGCCGATGGCAGGGTGGTGACAACGGCGGTGGCATCCGCGCATCATGCGGGTGTCGCCGCTCTTGTGTAGTTCGCCTGATTGTCTGTTTAGCCATCGGGTACCTTGAATAGATGCTGGACGAACAAGCCAAACGGCTAAACAGGCCTCCTTAAAAGCGAGGCGCATGACAGGCGGCGACGGAGCTTTTCGGAATGACGGCGAATGAAGGTTCTTGCCCGCGCGAAGTTTTACTACCGTCGTTCTGCTCGCTTCACGGAGTTGCGCCGGGTCTGAGAGCCGGGCTGCCGTCCCGTCGGGTCTGCGACGATTCCACGCCTCGGATGTCTGCAGGCTGTGCTTTGGCGAGACGCTGCAGCTCGTCGATGAAAGCCTGCGCCTGTCTGGTGGGCAGGGTCTTGCGCCACAGCATGTCATGGTGCGCCTCGAGCCTGGGGGACAGCTCGCGGAACGCGAGCGAACCGTCGCTTTCGTCCAGGCTTGTCGCCGGTTCGCCGTATCCCACGAACGCGCCGATTCCCTCCTCGGCGAGGAGGCGACCGCTTAGCGGCAGGTTGTATGTCGCGGCCACGTTGAGACTGGCAAATCGTTTGCCCGCCCAGGCGCCGAGGGCGCGACTGCTGCCCTGGGTGGACAGAATCACCGGGACGCCGGCGAGGTCGTCTATCGTGACCGTCTCGAGCTCTGCCAGCGGGCTGTCGGGTCGCACGTATATGCCCCATACGTCTTCGGCGGGCAGCTCGAGCACGTTGAAGTCGGAATGCGGCCGGAGGCCGCATTCGAGCAGGACGTCGAGGTGGCCGTGCACGAGGTTGTCCATGAGGGCATCGGAGGCGCCGTATCGGATGTCGAAGGTCACGCCGGGATAGCGTGTGCGTACGGCTGATATCGCGCGGGCGAGCAGGCGCGCCGCCCCCGTCTCGCCGGCGCCGATATGCACGCTTCCCGATACCGCGGCATCCGACGCGCCGATTTCTTCGGATGCCTTGTCCGCGAGCTCGAGGATCCTGCGCGCGTAGCGGTTGAGCGCGACGCCCGCCTCGGTGAGTTCGACGCCCGCATGCCTACGTTCGAACAGGCGTCTGCCCATCTGCCGTTCCATCTGGGAGAGCTGCCGCGAGAGGGTGGGCTGGGTCATGTGTAGCATCTTTGCCGCGCCTGTGACGGTGCCCACGTCCACCAACGTCACGAAGTACCTCAGCGTCCTCAGCTCCAAGGGAACCACGTCCTCTCTCCGCGGTGCGCAGCGGCTCGATTTTCGCGACGCCTCGCCTAAAGGCCCGCAAGACGGCTGAAACAGCGCCTGTCTGCGGTCAGCATCGCAGCCGGCAGTGCATGCAATTTTCCTACCCATGCCGAACAGGTTACCGGTGCAGGGCGGGAAGCCGAGTCCCGCTTGGGGGACACGGGGCGCGATTGCCGTGAGATTCTGACCTGCATGCGCTGCGGAGCGCTGTCGGCGCGGCAGTCCAGACGCACGCGGGCCCCGGTGCTGCCGCGCCGGGGCCCGCTGGCTGCATAGGCATGCGTCGTGCCTATGCCACCTGGATCAGCTCGCTGCCTTCTGCGTCGTAGTCGGCCAGCGCGACCTTGCGGATGGCGGGGTCGTCATAGGTGCTCCAGTAGTAGGTGTTCGTGGCCGTCGAGACGCCACCCGTGTACACGGTGCGCTCGAAGTCTCCGTCGCCCATGCGCGCGGCGCCGTCGACCATCGCCACGCCGGTGAGCGTGTGGAACAGGCGGCTCACGTTGCCGGCCTCGTCGTTCTGGTCGGGGTAGTGCGCGTTGAGATAGGCGACGCGCACGAAGCGCGAGGGCGAGTAGTAGTCGCCCGGAAGGCCGCGCATGCCCGCGCCCGAGCCGTAAGGGGTGAGCTTGGCGGCGCGCCATTGCGCGTCGGCGGGGACCTCGTTCGTCAGGTTCAGATAGCTGCGCAGGTTCTCGGCGTGATAGGCGAAGCCGGGCTGGTTGGCGAGCACGTCCACGTCGTCATGAAACACCTGCATGCCGCCTTCGGTGTGCTCCACCACAATGCTGCGCGTGGCGTCGCCCACGATCCAGTGCAGCAGCGACGTGGGGAACTTGTCGTTGATGGGCGCGTCCACGATGGCGACGTTCGCAAGTGCTGCCTCGACCTCGTCGACCGTCCCGAAATTGGCGACGATCCAAAGCGGGAACTCCCACGACGCCACGTTCGTCCTTCCCCCGACCGGTGCGGTCTCATACCGGGCATATCCTGGAAAGTTCAGCCCGGCGACGGCGAGCCCGGCGGTGTTGGCGCAGTCGAAGTAGAGCGGAGTGTCCTCCTCGACGATGCCCATGCCGAAGACGGGATTCTGCATGTTGCGCGTGGCGCCGAACGGCGACGTCTTGAGCTCGTAGCCGCGCGGCGCGATGACCACCCGCTCGCCATAGGAGAAGCTCCAGTCCAGATTGCGGCCGAAGAACATATGGCCTGCCGGGTCGGTGAAGCGGATTGCGGTGCACATGTCGAACTCCTTTTTCGCGAGGTCTGCCGCAGGTGGGCGAGGCGTCGTCTCTGGCAGACGATTGGTGAGACGGCGTCACGCTGTCATTATTTCGCTGCTGCTCAAGGTCTGCAATATTGGTGACGCCGCATCGCAGGTGGTTCTTCTTGTCTCGGATTCGGAAGCTTCGTGCAGGGTTTTCGGCCAGAACGCGAGCCGCGGCAACGACGCAACTGGCCTGACGTCTGTCCGACGTTTAATACAGGTGTGTCAACTTTGCCTTTGTCGGAACGGGAGACATTTTAGGAATGCTATATTCGAGACGCGTGGTCCATGACAAGGATGGTGGCCCTGTATACAGCGAGAGAACAGCGCTGCAGGTGGAAAAACCGGTCTTTGTCACCTTACCAGGCGTTCAGAGCAGCGTCATCGCAGCTGTTTTTCGTCGTCTCTTGAGAGGACAGAGGCCACCCATCTTACGTCGTCCCATGCCAAGTGAGGCGAAATCAGAAATGCACAGAAGAAAAGGGGCGCCATGAAGTATCCAGATACCGGCTAGAGGCCAGGCAACCCTAAACTCCAAAAAAGAGATCATCATCAACTTCGTCGAGTGTTTCTGACGGGTCTTCGGCCTGCGGGGATGTGGCGAGATATGACTGCGCCGTTTGAAGGAAAAAACGGACGTGTCTGTCTTGTGTCGCACAATGATGCGCTGCGCTCAAAGCTGCTTGTACGGCACAACCATCACTGTCTTCACGCTGCAACATGAAGACGCCTGCAGCCAAGCAACTTTCTACCTGTGCGCAAGGATAGCACCTTGCGCACAGGTAAGCGTTCTATTGAGCTTGCGAGGTATGGATGAACGGCTCCAATTTCCGAAAGAACGGCAATACGTCAAACAGGAAATGGGGAAACATCACGCCAACTCAGTGTTTTTCGCGCGGACTGCTCGAGCTCTTGGAGACGCACAACCTGAAGGAGATCACACTCTCACGTGTCTCAGATGCCTGCGGCTATGGACGGGCAACCTTCTATCGCTACTTCGATGACCTCTATGACCTGCTGTCCAAGTGCTGGTCATCGCTGGGGCTCGACTTCAGGGTGAATGTAAAAGAGCTTCTCGAACCGGCGCAGTGGGCGTTGACCATGTTCGACCGCCTGTTCATGCAGCTTGAGTCGTCTTCTCGGAGCTTGGCTGCGATAGCGCGGCGGAATCCCCCGACCGGACGTGTCGGGTGCAGCCTGAACTGCTATCTAGAACAGGGCGTTCTCGCGAGTGAACAGCGATTTCTCGGAGCGGCGAAGCGTTCTTCCCAGGCCGGCGTGGTGTCACTTCACGTCGCCCGCACGATTGCGATGATGCTGACGTGCTGCTTCTACAGCGACGAGCCGCTTCTGAGGAAAGAGGCCGAACACGACCTTCTGTATCTGCTGCGAACGGTGACATGGGACATGCGGTAGACAGCAGGTTCGGAACCAGATAGACAGACCTGTCACGAGTGAGCGGGGCGTCGCCCTTCGGCTGGTTCGCCGGGCTGGAGCTGTGACGGGCGAGAGGAGGCATCTCAAGAAAAAATGATAGCGAATTAGTAAGAAAGAACGGAAACCACTATGTTCAGGAGGTGCGTCATGCCCAGGAAGCGCAGCTGCACCCTCGCGCTACTGGCAGCAGCAATTGTCTGCCTGGCCATAACGACGCTCTGCCCTCTGCCGTCCAGGGCATTCGCAGATCAGGCAGGCGTCTCGCAAGAATCTTCGCAGGAGCAGACGACAGAAGGCGGCCTGCAGGACGGGACGGGCCAGGCGGTCGTCCCGCCTGGCGACGCTGCGACATCTGCCGACACGCCGACGACCCGAGATGGCACTGCGGTGCAGCAGGATGAGACCGAATCCGAAGGGGCCGTCGATGCCGGGCGATCCGCTCCCGCATCTGTCGAAGCTCCGACGAGGGCACCTTCCGTCTCCGGAGACGTCTGGGTGAACGGCGCTGCCGGCTCCGATGGCAACGCGGGTACGCAAGATGCCCCCGTGCAGACGTTCGAGAAGGCCAGAGAACTGCTCGAGGCATCGGGCGGCGAACACATCTACGTGTCCGGTGCGCTTTTGCTGTCCGGGGCCGATACAAGTGAGACCTGGGATCTTGGCGGCAAGAGCCTCGTGCGCGACTCCGCCTATCATGGCGAGCTCGTGAGCCTCGACAACGGCGCGCGTCTCGTGCTCGCGAACATCGTGCTCGACGGCGCCAGCGGCGACGGGGCAACTGGCCGAGTGACGGATGGCTGGGGCGGCGGCGGGTCGCTCGTGGGCGTGCGTTCTCGGGCCACGCTCACCATCGGCGCCGGCGCTCTGCTCCAGAACAATGCAATCGAGAGCATGGGCAGCTGGTATCCGGAGAGCGGTGGCGGGGTGTTTGCCAAGGACGCGACCGTGAACATGGAAGGCGGAACCATTCGGAACAACGACGCCGTGTGGGGCGGCGGCATCTACGGCGTCCTGAACGCGACTGTCAACATGTCCGGAGGCACCATCGCCGGCAATCACGCCTGGGCGGGCGACGCCTCCAGCGAGTTGGTCGGCCAGGGGTATGGCGGCAGCGGAGGAGGTATCTGTCTTTACGATGGCGCGCAGCTCAACCTCTCCGGCGGGGCCATCTCCGACAACTTCGCCTATAACCGCGGCGGTGGAGTGAGCGTGGGGACCTCTTTTGCGTCGGAGCACTACGCGCCCAGGCTCACGATGACGGGCGGCGAGATTTCCAGGAGCCAGGCCGGTTCGAGCGGCGGCGGCATCTATGTGCAGGCCGGACTCGCGACCTCGGAAGACGGCGACTGGCCCACCTATGGCGTCACCACCATCACGGCCGGCACCATCGCCGACAACACGCTCACCGCGAGGGGCTACGGCAACGACACGTTCGGCGGCGCGGGCATCTATGTGAACGGCTATTCCAGCTCCTACGGCGACTATCACAACGGCGAGCTGTATCTCACGAAGGTCGAGGTTGCAGGCAACGAAGCCGGCCACGAAGGCGGCGGATACGCGGCATGCCCCACGTCTGTCACCAAAATCGAGCTCACCAACGGTTCGGCGTTCTACGACAATTCGTCGGACGAGGACGCCGCGCCCGAAATCTTCATCATGGCGAGCAGGTCGTTGCTCGCCCACAGCGGAAATCCGGTCTATGAGATCTCGCCTTCCCTGCTCGGCGGCGGCGCGTACCGCTGGACCTTCGATGATGGCGCCGAGGTGCCGCTTGACAAGCTGCAGGGCACGCTCAGCGCCGATGACAACGAGACCCTCTCCCTTGACAATCCCCTCACGTCAGGCGACGCCGGCGTCCAGACGGCGCTCGGTCTGGCCACGGTGCATGTCACCGGCAACTGGTCCGCCACGCGCGGTGGCGGCATCGGTTCCAACGGCAGCGTGTTCATTGGCACCACGACGGACACGACGGAAGTGCCCGTGAGCAAGGTATGGAACGACGCCGGCGGCAAGGACGGCATCCGCCCCGAATCCGTGACGGTGGAGCTCTACCGCGACGGGGAGTATGTGGGCTGTCAGACACTTGCCCAGGGCGTCGACGGAAGCTGGTCGACCACCTTCCAAAATCTTCCGAAGGCTGACGTCGACGGCCGCGAATATGCCTACACGGTGGCCGAACGCCCGGTCGAGGGCTATATGACGACCGTGACCGGGAACGCGATGGACGGGTATGTGATTCAAAACGACGTGCCCACCTCCGTCTCCGGCACCAAGACCTGGGACGATGCCGGCGACCAGGATGGCATTCGTCCGGATTCCATCACCGTTGACCTGCTGGCGAACGGGGAGAAGGTCGGCAGTCAGGTCGTGACCGCCGGAATCGACGGTACATGGACCTTCGCCTTCGACAATCTGCCAAAGTACGACGAGAACGGTGCGGAGGTCACCTACACCGTCTCCGAAGAGCCGGTCGAGGGCTATGTGGCAACGGTCGACGGCTATGACATCACCAACGCGCATACGTCCGAGCAGCCCGGGACGCCCACGCCGACTCCTGCGCCGGGCTCTGGTTCAGAAGAATCGACCGGTCCAGACGCCGACGGATACGTGGGGGAATCGTCTGATGAAACGCCACGCACCAGGGACTCGACACCGCTGTTTCCCATCTGCCTGATTGTCGTCGGGGCGGCAGCCATAGCGTTCTCGCTGTCTGCACGTGGGAGGGGGTCAGGTAAAAACTAGTTAATCAGCGACCCCTGGCAGCAACGAATCAAAGAGATGGCGTTCGTCGTGTACTGCGACGAACGCCATCTCTTTGATTGCCGTGTCTTGTTGACCTGCGTCTTCGTCAAGCCTCGTGTCGTTCATGGATATGCCAGCCGGACGAGCGTGGTCAGCTCCGACGTGAATCCTTTTTGCGGGCGACGAGCGAAGCTGAGATGAATGCCGCCCCGACGACAATCAGGCAGATGGGAAACAGTGGCGCCGTGTCGCCGGTCCGCGGAGTTGCGTCGGACGAATCACCCGAGGCGCCGCCGTCGTCAGATCCGCCCGAGTCGTCGGTGCCGGCCGGAGGAACGGGGCTCGGCGTGGGCGTGGGCGAAACTTCAGTTTCGGGGCTCGGCGTCGGAGTCGGAGCGGATGTCGGCGTGGGCGTGGGAGTCTCTTCGATGCTTGGCGTCGCAGCGGGTGTCGGCGTCAACGCCGACGTAGGTGTGGGAGTCGGGCTCGGCGTCGGGGTCGATATTGGCGCGGAAGTCGGACTTGGCGCCGGGCTCGGCGTCGGCGTGGGAGTTTCGGTTGGAGTGGGAGTCGGGCTCGGCGTCGGCGTGGGGGTTGGCGTTGTCTTCGTCGTGTTGTTGAATACGATGTCTTCGACAGTGGCGTTGTCTCTGGCAATGCTCGGAGTGGCAAGTATCTTTCCGGTCTGTTTTCCATCGCTGTCGGTTTTGAGCCGCGGCGTTACCGTGACGGTATAGACATTCGAATCATAGGTGTAGGCGTTGTCGTCTCCGGCAATTTCCTTTACCTGATAGATATAGGTCTTACCGACATCGCTGGGCTTGTACGTAATACGGTCGAACGACACGGCTCCATTCGCGCTGTTCGTCTTTGTCTGGAGCACGGTGCCGTCGCTGGACAGCAGCTGGAACGAGAATTGCCCGTCCGCGAGGCCGTCCGTCGAGCCATTGACCCGTTTGCTTGCGCTCAGTGCGAGCCCGCCGTCGTACTTGGTCGTCTTCGTCGTGTTTCCGCCGACCGTGTTCTCCACGGTGTAGCCGACGGGCACGTCACTCATGTCCACCATGAAGCGCACGTATGTCGTGGTCGAGCCGTCGATGGCCTTCGTGTTGGAGATGTTGATTTTGTGCGGGTCGTCGCTGTCCTGCGTGATGGAGAAGTACTCGTTCGGATCGGCGCTGACGAACTTCACGTGCTCGTCGAGCTTGTCGGTCAGATTAATCTCGTTTGCCGCGAAGCCGTTGCTGTTCCAGAACTTGATCGTGTAGGTGACGAACTGGTCGTCCGGGTCGGTCGAGATGATTGACTTGTCAACGCTCTTCTCGCCGTTCACGGCGCTGTTGCCGGTACCCTGCAGCACGTAGTTGCGGTGTTCCTGATGCGTACCGCCGTTCTGCGTGTAGGTGATGGTTGCGGTGTTCGTGTACTTCGAGGCATTCGACCCAGCGGGGATGTCGACCCAGTAGTTCACCTGGATGGTGTTGCTGAAACTCCCCGGATACGTGAACGTGAGCGTCTGGCCATCGAGTTCGATGGAGTAGTTCGTCGGATCAATCGCCTTTCCCGTGGCCTGGTCGGTGACCTCGATGGCCTTGCTGGTGTCGAGCGTCATGCCGTCGGGGATGCGGTCGATCACCGTCACGTTGGAGATCTCGCCCTTCTTGTCGTTGACGTAGAGGCGGTACTCGAAGGTTCCGCCGTTCGCGAGGTCGGCGACCCCTATCTGGGCGGCCTTGTCGCCATCGCCCTCCGAGTAGTCGTAGCCGCCGTAGTCGACGCTATTGTTCCCGTGCCCGTCTTTCATGATCGTGTCGGTGTAGGTACCCGCTCCGCCCGGCGACCCGCTCGGCACGACCGTGATGGTCTTGTTCGCATCACCGGCGCCAATGGTTCCC
>Ga0256406_1006533_pt1 | contig 11644 bp, 7 predicted proteins | sample RumenRJG_03DNA_FD_185986 | JGI IMG/M metagenome (GOLD analysis project Ga0256406, IMG submission 185986) | Bovine rumen microbial communities from Lethbridge, Alberta, Canada - RJG_03 | ecosystem: Host-associated > Mammals > Digestive system > Stomach > Rumen | place: Canada: Alberta | collected...
CTCAGCACGGAAGCTAAGAATCCCATCATCTCCGCGTTCTCCCGTCCCCTGACCTGGTGCATGAACCACGACGGGTCACCGTCAAGGAATGCGGGCTGCTCATATCTCGCTGCCAACAGGCGTATCAGTATCGCCCGGTCATTGTCTGTCATCATATTCGTGTTTATGTTCTCATGCAATATGATGTCAAAGTTACGATAATTTTCCGAATATACCGCTTCCACCACGCTCAAAAAGTTGCTGTCTCTGAGTTGATGTAACTATGATGTCCCCTGCATTTCGCCGACATGACAATCTTCTGATAGAAAACTTTACACGTAAGCCGCATGATACGCGTGGAAAGACTTGGTGTTTAACCTGCTGAGACACAACAGCCCCGGCAGCGTGTGCTGGCCGGGGCTGATAGTATAGTGTCACTCACGTGACGGGAGAGAATATATGGATTATTGCTTCTTCTTCAGCAGAATCTCGAAGTAGAGACCTGACAACGTGGCGGTAGGCTTCTCGGGGTTATACATGCCGTCGAAAGCTGCGATGCTTCCCAAGAAGTCTTTCGGGTTATAGTCGATGATATAGAGATCGAGGAGTGTCTCGCCCGTATCTTCGTCCTTGACATTTCTCACGCCAATAAGTGCCTCCTTGTCCTCGCTGGTCTGCGAAGCGGAGAAGTAGCGGTTGACATTGTCCAGCTTGAGGAGCTGTAGGGTCTTGTTTTGCATGCCTCTGAGGATATACTCCTTGTCAATGGTGAATGCCGATTCGCTTTGGAAATAGTTCTTGAAACCAGACTTTAGGTTGGTCTTCAGCACGAGGCCGTTGGCGTCGCTGGTGAAGGTGTAGGTGTCTGCCGCGTCGAACTTAGGCAGATTCTTGGTATCTTCCGATGTCAAGAAACCATTCCACGTATCATTGAAATATGCGGGGTCTGTGACGAGCTTGTAGACCTGCCACTCGCCCATGAGGTCGCTGGCCTGGCTGCTAATCATGTTGACCGTTGCCGTGGGGAACTGGCCCGAGACATATCCGTCCGCCTCGCTGAGGTTGGCTTTGAGGACAATCTTTGTCTTGGCAGCATCATAGGTTGCCGCCTTTAGCTTGAAGGTGCAGGAGCTCTTTCCGGCGAGGATGGTGGCTGTCTTGTTCTCGATGGTGTAGTTGGTGCCTTCTACAGCTGTAGAGCTGGCATCGGGCTCGATGCTCACCGTCATGTCGCGGGGAGCGGCATAGTCGGAGCCGTCACTGACCTTGGCCAGGTTGAGCTGTACCAGCACCTCACTGCCCAGGGCATACTCCTTCTGTGAGAAGGAATAGAGGATACGGTCACGCTTGCCGAGGGCGATGGTCGTGGTGGCACCACCGGCGGTCATGGTGATGGTCTTGTCGGCGTCGAAGTTATTCTTCGCTGTAACCACAATGGTGTTGACGGGTGCTGTGCCCCCGATGACATACTTTGTGGCCGAGACGGTATAGTCCTTGTTGAGTACGGCGGAGCCACCGAAGGTCACAGGGTATTCTGTGGCATCGGCTCCGGCGGGAGCGACGAGCTTGACGCTGACGGAGCCGTCGGTGAGGGTGTAGGAAGAGCGCTCGAAAGAGATGGAGCTTGACGAGTCGTCGTCACTGCTGCAGGCTGTGAAGAGCGTGGTGAGCACTGCAAGCATCAATAATAAAGTCTTCTTCATAATGATGATGTTATTGGTGTTGGATATATGTGAATAAGCACGTCTTAGCGTGTGTTGTTGTTATATTCTGTCTCCTCGGCATCGATGACGGCGCGGTCTTCATCGGTGAGCACCTGCGGGTCGGGAAGGCGGTAGCCTGTGGCTTTGGTGTCTTTCACGGGGGGCACCTCGTCGGTCTTGTCGCAGGCGGCAAAGACCGGGAGGAGGGTAAGCATAAGCAGTAATGGAACTATCTTCTTCATTGTCTTGTCAATGTTAAGTGAAACTTTAGTAGGTAAACTCCGTGTAGCCGGGATTCTGAACGAGGTTCGGGCTCACCTGAATGTCGGCTGCGGGGATGGGGAAGGTGTACATAAACTTGTAGTTGGTGTACTTGAGTCCTTTCTTCATGACCCAGAACTCCGGTCTTCCGTTGCGTTTCAGTTCAAAGAATCGGTCGCCCTCCAGGTAGAGCTCCTTACGTCGTTCGTTGAGGATGGCGTTGAGCAGGGGCGTGAGGGGCCGCCCGGTGCAGTCCTCCTTGATAAGGTTGTCACTGGGAACGGCAGGCAGGGAGGCCATGGTGTAGGGTGTGACGTTGCTGATGCGGTGGGCGCGGAACTCGTTAAGCATCTCCAGTGCCGTGGCGGTGTTGCCCATGTGGTAGGCGCTCTCCATGGAGATGAGGTAGAGCTCAGCGGCACGCAGCCCTGAGAAGAAAAACTTCTTGTTCTGCCGTTTCTTGTTGAAGAAGAGGCTGTAGCGGATGTCGTTGCTCTTCTCGGTGAAGAGGTTGACCAGCGAGGCGCTCACCGGGCGCGCCTGGAGGTAGGTGTTCAGTTGGTCAAATCCGGTGAACGGGTCCCGTTCACAGCGCAGCAGCTCGTTGCCCATGAGTCCGGTGTAGGAGGTCATCATCTTCTTGTAATCCTCGCCCGAGAGCAGGGGATGGCGTGTGAGCACGTCGTCGGCCATGGCCTTGGCCTCGTCGAAGCGCCCGGCCCAGAAATAGAGCCTTGCGAGGTAGCCTTTGATGACGTCGTCGTTGAAGCGGTACATCTCGTCCTGGATATGGTAGTCGAGGGCTTTCTTCAGGTCGCTCTCAGCCTGTGCGATGGTCTCGTCGCGACTGGCTCGGTTGGGCTTGGCCTCCATGTCGAAGGTGGTGACGAGGCTCACACCAAGCGGGTCGTCGGTAGAGCCCGGCGGTGGACAGAACATGCGCAGGAGCTGGTAGTAGGCCACACCGCGCAGGGCATAGCAGGTGCCCAGGAGGTCCTTGCCGGCTTGGGTGTCACGCCCGTCCTCATAGTTGTCGAAGACCATGTTGCAGCGGGAGATGGTGGTATAGCAGCCCCCGTATAGATTGGAGGAACCTTTGACGATGTCACCATAGTAGTTTTTTAAGAGGTTGCCCAAGGGGTATGTGGTGAGGTTCACGGCCATATTGTCACTGACTGCATCGAAAGTCTCCGCATCGCTATTGTTGAAGAAGGTGCCTTCGACATCGTTGGAAGACATATTACCATCGTCCAAATGATCGAGGAGCCCGTTGATGAGGGCGCTGAATTCTTCTGTCGTCTTGGGGATGGTCTTACCGTAAGGTTTGATGTCGAGGAAGTTGTTACAAGACGTCAGCGATAGCATCACGGTCAAGGCCATGACGACGGTGTGTGTTATATGTTTTGTTTTCTGCATGGTTGGAATCATTGAAAGCGTGGATAATCCTTAGTATCTCACATTTTAGAAGCCCACATTGATGCCGAAGGAGAAGCTGCGGCTCTGTGGATAGACGGCTCCGGGCGACTCGGGGTTGAGGCCGCTGTAACCGGTTATCATGAACAGGTTGTTGGCGGTGAAGGAGGCACTGAGCGACTGAATACCGAGATGTCGGTACAATTTCTCGGGGAAGGCATAGGCTAGTGTGACACTCGTCAGCTTGAAGTAGGAACCGCTCTCGTAGGTCACGTCGGTGGCAGCTAAAGAAGATATCGGCTGGTCAACATCCAGTGCGAGATAGGTGCCTTGGGAGTCGATGAGGCGGGGATAGCCGTTGGTGACGGGGGCGGCAACGGTCCAGCGGTTGGCAGCATCGCGTGGCTTGTTGAGAAAGGCCGTATAGAGGTCGTTGTCATAGAAGGGGATGATGTTCGAATGCCCCGGTAAGTCATTGGAAGAAACCTTCGGCGTTATCTGGCTATCGATGAGCGAGCCGAGGGAGAAGGAGCCCGAGGCACTCAGCGTGAACGATTTGTAGGTGATATTGGTCGAGATACCGCCGTTCCAAGGTGCGTTGGCCGTGCCGAGATAGTAGATGTAGTTCTTGTAGTTGCGCAAATCCTCTGGCTGGCTGATGACGGCATCGGGGCGGAGCTTGAAGTTGTAGATACCTGTCGCAGGGTTGATGCCCGTCGACTTGAAGCCGAAGACGGAAGCCTGTGGATAGTCGAGGACGATGGTTGACAGAGTGCTGCCATAGGGGTTGACATACTTGGAGATGTGGTTCTCGTTATAGGAGATGTTGCCGCTGAGGCTCCAGCGGAAGTTCTTCAGCTTCAACGGTACGGCATTGACGGAGACCTCGAATCCCTGGTTGATTTGCTCGGTGGTGTTATAGCTCTGAGTGTTGAAGCCCGTTGTGGAGACCACTTGTACAGCCGTCACCAGGTCATAGCCGCGACGGCGGTAGGCACTGACATAGAGCCCCAGACGGTCGTGGAAGAAACTTAAGTCCAGAGAGGCGTTGTAGTCGCGTGTATGCTCCCAACGCAGCTTCGGGTTGGGGGCATTATTGACCGTGCCGATGCGGTAGCTGTCGTTTTGTGAGCTGCGGTATAAGTTGCTGTAGTTCATGATGAGCTGTGGATAGACGCTCTTATTGACACCGCCTGTCAGACCTGTGGAGACACGCAGCGTGGCGCGGTTGATGATGTTCTTCAGCGGTTGGAAGAACTTCTCCTCGTCAGCGTTCCAAGCCAGTCCTACGGACCAGGTGAAGTTGAACTGCTCTTTGCTGCCGAAGTTGTTAGAACCGTCGGAGCGCAGCGTGGCGTTGAGGACGTATTTGTCGGCATAGCTGTAGTCGAGGGCACCATAGAAGGAGGCGAAGGCATTCTTGTCCATGGAGTAGGTGGCCAGTGAGTTGACGATGCCGCGGTAGGTATCCGCCTCGCTGGCACTGAGGGTGCCGTCGGTGTTGGAACCGAGATAGAGCGGTGTGGTGTGGTTGCCCGTGACGGGGTCGTAGCCGTACATCTTCTCCATGACTGTCTTGGCGCGGCTCCACCGTATCTCCGTACCGGCGAGGGCGCTGATACGGTGGATGTCAGCCAACGTGATGGTGTAGTTGGCCTGTAGACGTGTGAGCCAGCTGAGGTTTTGTGTGGAGGCCTGTGTCATAGAACCATAGATGCGCTTGGAGGTGAGCGACTGCATGCCCTCGAAGGGACGGTCTAACCAAGCTGTGTAGGTGTTCTTGCCGATGACGGTCTCCGAGTCGTCGTTGCTGAACGTGGCCGAGGCCAGGCCGTAGAGACGGAAGCCCTTGAAAGGCCGCCAGGTGATGTCGCCGCGCAGCATGGTGGACGTGCTGGTGCCCTTGGTGGTCGTCTCGTTGACCTCGCGCATGACGTTGATGCCGTTGGGAGGCAGTATCTGCAGGCTGCCGTCGTTCACGATGGGCATGGAGAAGAAGGTCTCGTCAGCGGCATAGCTGCCGTCGGCGTTATAGAGATGCTCGTAAGGGTTGGCAAAATAGGCATAGGAGAACATGTTGAAAGCCTGGCTCGGTGACTTGCTCTTCAGGTAGGAGAGGTCGACGTCGAAGCCGTAGCTCAATTTGTCGTTGGGGGTGCCGTTAATCTTAGCGCTGAAGTTATAGCTGTCGGAGCTGGTGCGCTTGACGATACCGTTGTTCGTCGTCATGCCGCCGCTGATATAGAAAGTCTGCTTCTCGGTACCACCGGAGAGGGAGACATTGTGCGATGTCGACGAAGTGGTGCGGAAGAGCTCGTCGAACCAGTCGGTCGACGAGGTGCCGAGCTGTGCAAGATATGCATCCTGCTGCTCTTTGCTCCATCCTGCAAAGCGTCCGTAGCCGGAGCGTACCATGCCCACGATGCCGATGATGGGGTAGCTCGTACCTGCGGCATAGCCCTGTGCCGAGAATTCATCCCAGATGCTCTGCTCGTAGGCGAGCTTCTCACGGGAGTTCATAAGGTTGTCGTCGCGGATGGGGCGGCTCTGAAGGCTCAGACTTCCGCTGTAGTTGATGCTCAGACGTCCCTGCTTGCCGCGCTTGGTGGTGATGACGATGACACCGGCCTGTGCCTGTGAGCCGTAGATGGCTGCTGCCGAGGCATCTTTGAGGACGGTGATGCTCTCGATGTCCTGCGGGTTGATGCCCGCAACACCATTGGCATAGAGCGTGCTGAAGTCGCCGGAGCTGATATAGCTGTTGCCTCTGGCGGGGATGTTCTTCTGGATGGGCACGCCGTCGACGACCCACAGCGGCTCGTTGTTGCCAGTGATACTGCTCACGCCTCTCACACGCACCTTAGCCGACTCACCGGGACGCCCGGAGACAGCCTGCACGCTGACGCCAGCGAGCTTGCCCTGCAGCAGCTTGTCGACGCCCTGGAGGGGTGAGTCGTAGAGCTCCTTGCCGGTGATGGTGCTCACCGAGCCCGTGGTCTTGCGGATGTCGGTGGAGGTGTAGCCGGTGACGACGACCTGGGAGAGGGTGTGGTCGTCGTTCTCCAGGACGATGTTGCCGGTCAGCGGACCTTTGACCTTGACGGTCTTGGGTTTCATGCCGAGGTAGGAGATGGTGATGGTGGAGTTGCGTGTCACCCAGAGGGTGGCATGACCGTCCAGGTCGGCAGCGACACCGACGTTGCGGTCGCTGCCTTTCACGGTGGCACCGGGGAGCCCGGCACCGTTGTCGTCGACGATGGTGATGTCGACCTTCACTTCTGCGTCGCCCTTCTGCTCCTGGGCCATGAGGCTGAGGAGAGGGAAGAACAGCAGTAAGAATGATAATAGGATTCGTGACATAAATAGAACTCTCTTTGGTTGATGGTGATTCCGGGGGAGAGTGTGTCCCGCCGGAGAAGGATATGGGTAATATGTTTATGCCGCCTTAGCGGTGGTGTAGGATGTCGACATCGCGCGTTGTGGGCTGGAGGAGGTTCTCGAGGAAGTAATAGCGTATGAGGTTGACATAGTAGGGACTCCATACGCCGTGGTCCTTGCCGGGGAGCACCATCATCTCGAATCGCTTGTTGTTGCGGATGAGGGCGTCGGCCATGCGCAGCGTCGAGGCCCATGGCACATTGTCGTCGACATCGCCGGAGATGAGCAGGAGCTTGCCTTTGAGACGCGGGGCCAGCTCCATGTTGGTGGGGATGCCGCCGGGCTTCGTCAGCCCGTGGTAGGTCTCACCCCACCACTGGATATACTGGTTGTTGTCGTGGTTGCCAGAGGCTGCCACGCCGACCTTGTAGAAGTCGGGATAGGTGAGCATGGCCGTGACGGTCATGAAGCCGCCGCCGCTGTGGCCGTAGATGCCAACACGGCTGAGGTCGATGAAGGGATAGCGGGCAGCAAGGGTCTCGATGGTGTGCTTGTCGTCGGCAACGGGATAGTCGCGGAGGTTGCCGTAGCCGTAACAGTAGAAGTCACGTCCACGCAAGGGGGAACTGCCACGGGGCTGCACGTTGATGACGATGAAGCCCAGCTCGGCAAGGCTCTGGTTGGCGTTGTCGTCGAGGGAGAAGCGGCGGGGCAGCTGGTCGTCCTGTGGTCCGGGATAGACGTTGGAGATGATGGGATACTTCTTCGTCTTGTCGAGGGTGGATGGCACGTACATGACCCCATAGAGGTGGGTCGTGCCGTCAGCAGCGGGGACGTCAACGAGGACGGGAGGCTGCCAGCCGTGACAGCGCAGCAGGGAGTCGGTCTGATGGGCAAAGACGAAGACGCGTTTGGGGTTGTCGATGCTGACGACCTGATAGACGGGAGGCATGTCCATGCGTGAATAGCTGTCGATGGCGTACTTGCCGTCTTTGGAGAAGACGATGTCGTGGGTGCCGTTGCCCGGGGTGAGGAGTTGCTGGCGACGCCCGTCGAGGGATGCTTTATAATAATAGGTGTAGGCGGGGTCGAAGGCCTCCTTCTCATTGCCGTGGCCGAGGAAGATAATCTGTCGTGCTACGGTGTCGATGCGCTCGATGCGGTCAGCCACGAGGTTGTCGCCGTGTGTGATGCGGTTGAGCAGCCGTCCGTTGGCATCGTAGAGATAGTAGTTGCCGCGTCCTGTGCGCTCGCTCCACCAGATGATGTGCTTGCCGCCATTGATGATGTGGTAGTTGAAGAGGTTGATGTTCAGGTGTGGCTTGCTGACCTCCTGGATGACAGAGGTTATCTTGCCGGTGGGGAGGTATATCTTGCAGAGCTCCAGGGTGTCTACGGAGCGGCTGCGGCGTGTGAAGAAGAGCCAGTCGCCGGTCTTGGCGAAGCTGAGCTTCACCTCGGCGTCCTTGAATTTAGAGACGGGCAGCAGGCGTCCTTCTCTGGTGTCGGCATTGTACCAGAAGAGGCGGTACTGTCTGACGTGCTCCTCGTTGGGCAGCGGCATCTTCTTTGTGCGCAGCTTAGGACGTGGGGTGGCTAGTGCGTCGATGATGTAGAGGTCTCCGACCTTGGAGTCGTCCTGCACAAAATCGATATAGATATGACCGTGCCATTCGCCTGCCGCTTGTCCTGTCATGATGGTGTCCTTGGCCGAGCGGAAGCAGTAGGAGCCGTAGTCGACGCCGTCGTGGGTGAGTTGGGTGATGGCACCGCTGCGGTTGTCGCGCACATAGAGGTTGTAACGGTCTCCGAGCATGGTGAAGAGAGAGTCGGTGGTCGTCTTGGAGTTGTCGTGGAAGTCGTAGCCACCACTGCGTTGCTCCTTCTTGGGCTTGTCGGCTATGGAGAGGCGCTGTATGGTGCGGTCGAAGGTGAGCTGATGCCCCCGTGCAGTCCAGGTGAAACAGCGTCCGTCGCCGTAGGGGAGGGTGAGCCCATAGAAACGAAGACGGTCAGCATGTAGCGTGGTGTCGCCTGTCAGATGTGCATACTGGCTGACAAAGTCGTCAGCATCATCGATGAGAGGCTCCTGACGGCCCGTGAGGGCGTCGACGATCTGGTAGCGGCCATACTGGCTGTAATAGAGATAGTGGGAGCCCTCGAAGAAGGATGCGCTGACGTTGCTGATGTCGTAGATGCTGTCGAGGACCTCCTCCTCCATGGCGTGGACGCGCTGCCAGTCGGCCTGCTGTGCTGTCGCCGTGGCGGCAAGAAGAGGGAGAAATAGGGTGAAGAATAGTTTTCTCATGTTGGAAAAATCTTAGGGGACAGGGGCTCAGTGCTTCTTGCTGAGATAGCTGATGGCGGCTTCGGCGTCGACGAGGGCGATGCCGTTGCTCTGTCGGGCTGTCGTCACGAGGGCTTCTTTGATTTTGGCTGCTGAGGCCTTGGGGAAATAGGCACGCATCATCGCTGCTATGGCACTGACAACGGGGGCTGCCACACTCGTGCCCTGCTGCAGGCTCACCTCGTCACCGGGAAAGACTCCGGCGATAAGTTCACCGGGGGCGAAGAGTGGCACTTTATGCTTGCCATAGTTGGAGAGGGAGGAACGGGTGCCGGAAGGGGTGCTCGCTCCTACGCGGAGATAGTTGGACATGGAAAGTCCCTGTCCGTCGACGGCAGAGGGATAATAGCCGATGGAGTCGATATTGAGCCCGTTGTTGCCAGCGGCGGCGACGATGAGGACATCGTGACGGGCGGCATAGGCGATGGCATCGTTGACCATGCCGGCTTGGGGAGAAGTGTACTTGCCCAGGCTGAGGTTGATGACCTTAGCCCCGTTGTCTACGGCATAGTGGATACCCGATGCCACATCCTTGTCATATTCGTCGCCGTCGGGACTGACCCTGACGACCATGATGCGGGCCTCGGGGAAGATGCCGGCATAACGTTTGTCAGCAGGTTGTCCGGCGATGATGCTGGCCACGAAGGTGCCGTGGTCGCAACCGTCGATGGTGAGGGTGTTGTTGCCGTAGAAGCGGTCTTCGGCATTGGTCATGTCGTCGCCCATGAGGAGGCGCTTGTCTTTGTCATGCTCAATGCCCCAGATACGGCGCTCCATCAGCTGGTGGTCGCCACGCTGGCGCGAGAGGTAGTCGGTCCATTTCGTCGTCAGCGGCGTACGGTAGAGGTCGGTGACCATAGCTTGCAGCAGCGTCTCCCAACGGCTGTCGGTGACGGGGAGGGTGATGAGGCCGCGCAGCGTCAGCGTGTCGGTGGCGACCTTTGGCATGGCGGTGACGATGCTGTCGATACTTGCCAGTGCCGCCTGCTTCTCTACCGAGACCTGATAGAACATCAGGTAGCTGTTAATCTTCGCCTTGCGGCGCATCTCCAGATAGTAGTCGTATTCCTTCCTGTCGGCGGGAGCGACCCCGGCGGCATCCTTCACATTCTTATATTTAGGATACAGCCGCTTAAACTCGCGGTACTCCTCGGTACCGGCGCTGGTCATGTTGAAGCTGCCGTCGCGCGTACCGAGGAAATTCCAGCCGTGGATGTCGTCGATGTAGCCGTTGTGGTCGTCGTCGATGCCATTGGGACGCTCCTTGGGATTGGTCCACAGGGATTTGGTCACGGCCACGCACGACGTGTCGATGCCGGAGTCGATGACGCCGACGACAAGGGGCTTGCGAAACTTGAGGTGATGGGACTGAATGAAATGGTTGAGGCCAACGATGTTGGCACCTTTCAGCGTGTCGTTGTACTGCTTATGCCAACCGACATAAGCACTGTCGTTACTTACTGCATGGAGTGGAGAAGAGTAAATACCCCCCCCTATGCACAGCAAAGCAAAAAGGACGTTCCGGCTCTTGCGGAACTTAGAATACAGAAAATCTGTCATTGCCTCTCTTTTTAATATTAATTTTTCCATCCTGCCAGCCTATGCTAACTGGCTGTGAAAGCTATAGTAACTTTCCTTAGGTCTTCAGTCTTTTGTGTTAGACGATTCCTGTTGCAAAGATAATCATTACAATTTATACTCCAAAATATTTCTTCAATTTTATTAATTTTTTCTCTGCATCCTCTTACTTTCTTCTGAATACTTTCAAGTTTGATAAGGCCAGCGACTATTGGTCAGCCTTCGGCACTTCGACCTATCTCATGCGGCTGCTCAGCCATAGCGAGGAGAATAATCCAAGACATCATTGACCATACCTATGAGGCGCAGGAATGTGTCGACTATCGTTCCACCGTGGAGTCGCCCGTGCCAATGATTTATCAGAGCGGCTATCTCACCATCAAAGGTCACAACAGGGAAGATGAGGAGTATAAACTCGACTTCCCCAACCACGAGGTAGCGTCCGGCTTTTCATCTTCCACGCAATACGACGACTATTTCATCAGCGAGCATACCTTCCACTGGCAGTCGCAGAACACCGACTCCCATACCAACACCGGCGGGCAGCGTTACCTCACGCAGAAGGAGAAGCAGACACAGATTCTCCTCTTCGTCCGTCAGGATAAGCGCGACAACTTTGGCACCAGTCCGTATTCCTGCATGTGGCTCGTCGACCTTGTCTCCTCCCATGGTGATTTTCCGATGAATATCTTGTGGCGCCAGGAGCACCCTGCTATGCCACAGTTCTTGAAGGTGGTGTAAAAATAGACGATATCCCTTTGCCGATTCACAGAAAACGCTTATCTTTGCCATTAAGAATGCAAACAGTGTCGTATTATGATTATTCGAGTAGCAAATCCTATCTATGACTCCGTCTTCAAGTATCTGATGGAGGATGAGCGCATCGCGCGCACTGTTCTTTCCGCCCTTCTGAAGAAAGAAGTGGTGGAGGTACAGATACGTCGAAACGAGTACACTAACGGCTATCGTGACAACATCTCCATGT
>Ga0256406_1006534_pt1 | contig 11642 bp, 9 predicted proteins | sample RumenRJG_03DNA_FD_185986 | JGI IMG/M metagenome (GOLD analysis project Ga0256406, IMG submission 185986) | Bovine rumen microbial communities from Lethbridge, Alberta, Canada - RJG_03 | ecosystem: Host-associated > Mammals > Digestive system > Stomach > Rumen | place: Canada: Alberta | collected...
TTTGGAAGCCCCTCCTGAAAGTGAACAAAATTGAAGGAGGGGCTTGTCGCATAATGCTTAGAGCGGGATTTCTTTAAACCAAAGGGATTCCATAAGTCGTTATATCTATTTAGCGGACACCAATAATAGCTTATGAAAAGAATTCTACTTTGCATGTTTGCAATCCTTGCTGCAGTTAGTAGTTATGCTGAAGGTTATTTCGTAACTATTAACGGATTGAAATTCATGGCTGATACCCATGCCAAGACAGCCATGTTGGTTTCTAACAATTATTCGGGGGATATAACAGTCCCGGCAAGTATCACGGATAAGGGCGTTGAATATAAAGTAACGTCCCTCATTGCGAGTTGCTTCGAAGGATGCACCAATCTGACAAGCGTTACGCTTCCGTCCACCATTACGGCTTTGAGTGATAAATGCTTTAGTTCTTGTTATAACCTGAAAAGCGTCAATATCCCTTCATCGGTTACTTCTATTGGGAGCGAGTGCTTTGGTATATGTTCAGCTTTAACGAGTATAGATATTCCTTCTTCTGTCACGTCTATAGGAGACTTTGCTTTCACTTTCTGCAAAAGTCTGAAAAGCATAGAGATCCCTTCCTCTATCACTTCCTTGAGTGATTGGTGCTTCTCTAACTGTACAGGTCTCACAAGTATCACAATCCCACAGTCTATCACATCTATAGGCTCAAATTGCTTTAATCACTGTGATAATCTAACGAGTATAGTATGCCAAGCTCAAACACCACCTTCCGCATCTGGTGCATTTGATAATTTCAACACTGCAACCTGTATTCTCAATGTTCCTGATGTTGATGCTTACAAGGCTGCCGATGGGTGGAAGAACTTCTCGTACATTTTCAATCTTGATGCCAGTGAGCTGCCTTCAGGAGGAACCACACAATGTGAGAAGCCGACTATCAGCTTCGTAGATGGACAGTTGCAGTTCACCAGTGCAACTGTGGGAGCTAAGTATCATTATACGCTTACGACACCGGATGATAGGGATGACGCATTGGATGAGGACGGTAAAGTTGATCTCTCAGCTTATTACGACATCTCTGTCTATGCTTCTGCCGATGGCTACAAAGTGTCAGACAGGGCTACGGCTCGACTCTATTGGGTGAAGACTAACGGGTCGCTTGATACTTCTACCGGTATTCAGGCAAAGAGCATGCGTGGCATCGTCGTTTCGTCTGATGATGGATTCGTAAGGGTCAGTGGATTGAGCGAAAATGAATCTGTGACGTTCTACACGGTCGATGGCAAGATGCTTGCTAAGGTACGTGCGCAAAATGGCATAGCAGGTCTCGCTACATCTGCAAATGTAGTTTTGTGCAAGATAGGTGAGCGAACCATCAAGGTGAGCATACGCTAAAGAATATTTCTATTAACGATAATTCCCATCAATTATCCATTAATTGAGAGAAAAAATTATTGTCTGATTAATGGTTAATTGATGGAGATTAATGTTTCTCTTAGTCTTGTATCAAAGCAAGAATGTATCAGCATTTTGGGGAGTCACAACATTGAATGTTGCGGTGGGATATGCTTTGGCGAAAGCTTCTGGCTCCTTGACATTCGCCTTTTTGACATTCCATTTGAATTCCGTTGCACGCAATTGTCCATCGCTCTCTTCCAAATAGTCGATCTCACGTTGTTGCTGTGTTCGCCAGAACCAACTATTTGCGAAAGAGTTTTGTACATTAAGATGTTTCAAGCGCTCAGCGATGGCAAAGTTTTCCCATAGAGCACCTGTGTCCAATCGATTCTCCGGTTGCTGGAAGTTGGCAATGACAGCATTGCGTATGCCTAAGTCCCAAAAATATATTTTCCTACTTGCTTTCAGCTCATTGCGAAGGTTGCGGGAGAAGCTTGGAAGGCGGAAGATGATGAAGTTCTTCTCCAAGATGTCTACATATTTTTCAATGGTCTTGGAATCGAGTCCTATGAGTTGTCCAATCTCGTTGTAGGAGACCTGCTCTCCAATTTGATAAGCTAAGGCTTGTAGCAACTTTACGATTTTCTCCGGCTTACTGATATTGTCGAGCGTTAATACATCTTTGTAGAGATAGCTGCTTGAGAGTTCTCGAAGAACATCCCGCTCCTCACCGTGAGAGGTGACAACTTCAGGGTAATAGCCGTAGACCATTCGATGGGGGATCATCCGCATCTCCTCAAGCAAGTTCGTGTGGTCGACCATCTCTTTAAAAGTGAGGGGGAACATTCTGAACTCTCGTTTGCGCCCTGTAAGCGATTCTTTGACTCCCTTAGCCAATTGAAAGGAAGAACTTCCTGTTGCTATTACTTGCACGTCTGGTATTTGGTCTGTAACGAGTTTCAGTCGAAGTCCAATGTCTTTGATGCGTTGGGCCTCGTCAATAACGAGATAGCGACTGTTGCCTAACAGAGCACGCAGACGAGTGGAAGACATTTCAACAAAGAGCTGCTGCACGTCTATGTCGTCTCCGTTTAGCCATAACACGTTCTCCTTATTGTCGAAAAGTGTATGGAGCAATGTTGACTTGCCTACTTGTCGTGCTCCAAAGATAATAATGGCTTTACGGCTCCCGATCAGTGCCTCTATCTTCTTTTGTTGTTCGCGGATGATCATTGCTTCGTTCTCCATATCTTGGTGTTGCTGATTGCAAAGATACGGTTTCTTTTCCTTAATTCCAAAATTCTTATAAGATTTTTGGAATCGATTCCGAAAATCTTATAAGTTTTTTGGAATACTCTTCTCAATCTCGTTATTTCATTGTTTCATTATTTCAATATTTCAGTGCTTCAATGTTTCAATCTTACACACCTTACACCTTACAAACCTTACAATAAGGTTTTTCTAAGGGTATGCTTCGGTATTGGTTGCAGTGGCCGGCCTTGTGCCGGCCACCCACCGCAGGGTAACTAAAGCGATGTTTTAATTACCTTTTCGGATGGTGGCCGCCACTGGGGGCGGCCACTGCAAAGCAAATCAATGCTGTTTAGAACTCCACCGGCACCACGAGTTTCATCGTGATGTTGCGGCCCATGTTGTAGATGCCTTGGTGACCATTGTCGGGCGTTGCTTCCACATATTTCAGTCGGCTGAGGTGACTCTGATAGGCGCGGTCGAAGAGGTTGGTGCAGCCGAAATAGAGGCTGGCACGTTTCACGCCATGAATCTTCAAGTCGGTACCGGCGAGGATATTAAATAATGTGTAGGAGGGTGTTGCTGTCTCCGTGCCGTTGAGCGCATAGAAATGGTTCTGGCGCAGGTCGCACTCGGCTTGCAAGGCAATGTAGGTGTTGTTCAGAACTTTGCCGTCACGGATGAGGTCGTAACGCAGGTCGCTGGTGAAGCGAGGTGCCGGTGTCCAGGGGAGATATTTGCTCTCGTGCGGCTGGTGGAGTTGTACACTGTTGACATAAGAGAACGTGTTCTGGAAGTGGAGGCGATCGATAGGATGGAGGTCTATGCTCGCTTCTCCGCCGAGCATCCGTGCATTACCCTGACGGTACTGATACGTATCGTAGCCTTCGGTTTTAATGCCCGCCAACTTATCCGCGAAGATATAGTTGTCGATAAAGTTGGCAAAAAGCGATAACTGGAAGGAGATGAGATTGGAGGTATAGTCCCATCCTGCATCCATCTGCCAAGAATATTCCGGATGGAGGTTCCCATTGCCGAGCTCGTATCTCACAGAGCCTTCGTGCACCCCGTTGGAGCTCAGTTCGCTGAGGTTCGGAGCCCGGAAGCCGCGGGCGAGGTTGAGGCGTATATTCATCTTCGGGCTGACCGCATAGACGGCACCGACGCTCCCTGTGAAAGCAGAGAAGTTGCGACTGAGCTGTGTGAAAGTGTTCTCCAAAGCGAAGGTGTGGAGATGCCGGTTGTCGAATCTCACGCCACCGCTGAGCGTGAGTGCTCCGACCTTGTATGAACTCGTGGCGTAGGCACCGATGTCGAAAAGGTTATAAGCTGGAATGAGGTACTCGTCGCCCTCATTAAGCATTTTCTGGTACATGCCGTTAATACCCGTGGCAAGGTTCCAGTCACTCGTGAGCGGAAGCCGGTATTTAAGATCATAGTTGACAGTGTGGAGCTTCATGTCGAGGCCGGGTGCCGTCGGACTGTCCTCATATTCCTGCCGTTGGTTCTGCTGATAGGCGAGGATAGCCTGTAGCGTGCCGTTGCCAAGGAAGAACGAGTTGTCACTCACCACTTTATAGTGATATACTTGTTGGAAAGGCAGTTGCTTGGCATAGGTATAACTGTCGCTCCGCTCGCCCTCGGCGATGCCCGGTGTGAGGTTGTAATAGCTCAGTTTCAAATGTGTGTACCCCCAACTCCGGTTGATACCTGCCATTCCCTCTGCTGCCCGTTCGCGAAACTGAGATCCGACGACATATTGATCAATCTTGTCTTTGTAAGCATGGGCCAAGGTCTGTGACCAGCGTGCGTTCCACACGATACCATCCTCGTTGCCTTTGAAGTTGACGGAGTATCCGAAAAGTCCGTTATTGGTTTGATATTGTGTCTCAGCGTTTGCCTCCATCGTTCCGAGGGGTGCCGTAGGCTCATCGTGGAAGATGATGGCACCGCCCATGGCATCACTGCCATACATCAATGAGGCAGGACCTTTGAGGATCTCTGCGGACGATACACTTTCGGGGTCTATCTCTACACCATGCTCTTCGCCCCATTGGTTACCTTCCTGTCGGATCCCGTCGTTGACGACAACGACCCGGTTGAATCCGAGACCGCGTACGACGGGCTTTGAGATGCCGCCACCTGTCGTGACCTGAGAGACACCGGGCTGGAAGCTCAGGGCGTCGATGATGTTCGTTGAAGGTGTAGCTGCTAACATGGTCTTGCCGACGACAGCGATGGGTGTCGGCGAGTCTTTCATCAGAGCCTGTCCTGTGAGAGCTGTCACAACGACCTCGTTGATCATGGCATCCGATTCGTCCATCTTGAGGTTGAGCGTGTGTGTCGTCGAGAGGTCGATATTTTTGACGATTGTCTTATGCCCAAGATAACTCACCTGGATAGGTGTCGTCTTGTCGGGGAGGCGCGTAAGTTCATAGTGCCCATCCGCATCTGTCGTTGTGCCATTGGAGAGTTCCGGGAAATAAATAGTCACACCGACAAGTTTCTCTCCGCTATTCTTGTCAGTGATGGTTCCTGAAAGGATGTTGTCACCATTCAGGGTATCTGCCACGGCACCCAAGCATGAGCATACCGTGAGCAGAAGAAATATGATTCTGTTCATGAGGAAAAATAATAATAAATGAATGAATTACCGAATAAGCTGTTTTTACCCGTAAACGGGTAAGCACAGTACCTACATTTTACCCGTAAACGGGTAAACACAGTACCTACATTTTACCCGTAAACGGGTAAGCACAGTACCTACATTTTACCCGTAAACGGGTAAACACATTACAGCATCGGCGGGCCGCGGAGCGCACAGACCCTTTGCTTCCTCAGACAAAGGGTATAGGAGGCTTTGTAACCGAGAGAAAAAGCAAAGCCGCAGACAGTGAGGACCGTAAGCTGGGTGCCGGCTACAAAAGGCAAGGCCAGGAACGTGCAAAGCACGCAGTGGTCGATAGTGAAGGTGTTGGACGAGAGGTGACCGTTGTGGTGGATGTGATGCAAACAAGCAGAGCACGCCGTGGTCATCAATCTCTGTTCTTGTTGGTGAGTGTGGAGAGAAGCGAACAACAGCATGGGGATGAATACTCCAAGGAGTATCCATGCACTTAGTTGCCGCTTATGATTCTGATTTCTCACAAATAGTCTTTTCTCGTTTGCAAAGTTAGTGTTTTCTTGTTATAATTGGAAAGATTTTAATAATTTTGCCAAGAAAATAAACAAATAATAGGGAAATGTCGATAAAACTGAAGCGTTCGGACGAGGAGATGCGCTGGAAGGTTCTCTCTTCTCAATATGTAGTGAAAGAACCGTGGATGACGGTTCGTAAAGACAAACTGATGCTGCCCGACGGCCGTATCAAGGATGACTACTGGTCGTTGGAATATCCCGACTGGATCAATGTCATTGCTATCACGAAAGACGGCAAGTATCTCTTTGAGCGTCAGTACCGGCATGGCTTGGATGTTGTGGAGTGGGAGATTCCTGCCGGCGTGATAGAGAAAGGAGAGGAGCCTATGGCGGCTGCCCAACGTGAGCTGATGGAAGAGACCGGCTTTGGCGGTGGTGAATGGGAACCATTCATGAACCTTTGTCCCAACCCCGGTACTAATAACAATATCGCCCACACGTTCCTTGCCCGGGGCGTGGAACATGCAGGCGCGCAACATTTTGATGCCAATGAAGACTTGGATGTCTACCTCCTCACGGCTGCGGAGGTACGTGGCATCCTTGAGCGGGGTGAGATCATGCAGGCGTTGATGGCTGCTCCGCTGTGGCGGTTAGTTGCAACCCGTGGCCTGTGATCGTGATGAGGTGTCGCTTATAGAGATCACCGACTGCTTTCTTAAACACTTTTTTGCTCACTTGGAACGTACGTTTGATGTCGTCGGGCGCACTCTTGTCGCCGAAAGGACAGAAGCCGTCATGACTCTTGATCCACGTTAAGAGCGTGTCGGCAAAGTCGAGTGTCTGACGACGTCCGGTGGGCTGAAGGATGATGTCGAGCTTGCCGTCAGGGCGTATTTTCTCTACGAAACCTTTCAGTTGGTCACCCGTGTGGACATACTGAAAGATCTGGTCGCGATAGACGAGTCCTTGGTACTGGTTATTGACAATGACTTTGAAGCCGAGGTCCGTCTTCTGCCATACCAACAGGTCGACCTCTTGTCTTTCTTTTAAGCCCGCTGACTTGGCCGACAGGAGATATTTATCGATCTTCGCTGTTGCCACGATGCGGTAGCTCTCTTCGTCGAGATGGATATAGACAATGTAGCTTTCACCTATCTCCATCTTTTTCTTCTGCTCCCGGAAGGGACAGAAGAGATCTTTCATCAGTCCCCAGTTGAGGAAGGCACCATACTGGTTCACCCAGGTGCATTCGAGGCACGCAAAGTCGCCCACCTTGGCAAGGGGAGTCTCCGTCGTAGCCACTAACCGTTCCTCCTGATCAAGGTAGACGAAGCAACGAACACGGTCTCCGACCTTCGTTCCTTCCGGTACGTATTTCTTTGGCATGAGAATATCCCCCTCACGGCCTCCGTCAAGGAAGATGCCGAAGGTCTCCTTGCCACCGGTAGAGTGGGGATTGTCGCGCTGAGCAAGGCGCGTGACGGTGAGCGTGTTGTAGTCGCCCAAGCGCAATGAAGTCGTTTCGTGTTCCATAATTATAATGTTATTTCTCCTGAGCCGTAGCATTTATGATGCTCCGCATCGTAGATGACGCAGAACTGACCGGGTGCCACACCATGAATCTTGTCTTTACTGTGGATCGTATAAGTGTCGTCACCGTTATCGACGACCGTTGCTTCGTGAGAGTCGGGTGTATGACGAATCTTGAAAGTGACATGCTCGGGAAGCGACGTGACACCTTCTGTGAGGAAGTCGAAGCCGTGAATGATAAAGTCGCTCTTGTAAGCCGTCTGCGGATCATAGCCATGACTGACGTAGAGGATATTATTCTCAGCGTCTTTCTTCACGACGAACCACGGGCCGCCCCCGAGTCCGAGACCTTTGCGCTGTCCGATGGTATGGAACCAGTGTCCTTTATGCTCACCAATTTTCTTTCCGGTCTCCAGTTCGATGACATCCCCCGTCTTCTCTCCGACATAGCGCCGGATATACTCATCGTAGTTGATGTTTCCCAAGAAGCAGATGCCTTGCGAGTCTTTACGCTTGGCATTGACGAGATGCTCGCGTTCAGCGATCTCTCTTACCTCATTTTTGACATAGTGTCCGATGGGGAAGAGTGCTTTCTTCAGTTGCCACTGATAGATCTGTGCGAGGAAGTCGGTCTGATCTTTTACGGGGTCGGGACTCGTTGTAAGCCATTTGCGGCCATCTATCCATTCCGTCTGAGCATAATGCCCGGTAGCGATGAGGTCATAGTCGTGTCCCATCTTCTCATCGAAGGCACCGAACTTGATGAGGCGGTTGCACATCACGTCGGGGTTGGGCGTGAGCCCCGCCTTCACTTTCTCCATGGTGTAGCGTGTCACCTGCGACCAGTACTCCTTATGACAGTCGACAACCTGCAGCCGGCAGCCGTATTTGGCAGCCACCGCTGTTGCCATCTCAAGATCTTCCTCCGAGTTACAGTCCCATTCCTCTTTTTCTTCAGGTCCAATCTTGATGTAAAAACAGTCGGGGTGGATACCGCGTGAGGCAAACTCGTAGACTACCACGGAGGAGTCTACGCCGCCACTGAGCAATACTGCGATGCGCTGGTCTTTTATCTTGTCGTAATCAATCATCGTTGTCTTTTTTCCTCCTAATTTTTTCCTCCTTATTTCTTTTCATCTGTTGTCTTTTGACTTCCTTTCGTTTCTTCCTCCAGCCGTTTCTCTTCCATGGCTTTGTTGTAAGCATCGACGATAGGGTCACCGGTGGTGTCCATCTCCTGGAACTTCTGCCGTGCAATCTTCAAATGTTTACGATCGCGTCGTCCACGGCGGTCAAGAATATTGGCGAGGTCGAAACTGCCAAGTACGCCCGACTTGGGGCTGGGCAACGGGTTGTAGCCGACACCTCTTTTCATTTGTTGGTTGATATCGTTCTTTCCCCATACTGTCACCTCATTGATAGCAGAGCCCGCCGGGATGAGAGACGTCGTATCTTTTAGTTCCTTGGCAAGTAAACGTTCCGGAATATAATTGTGTTTAAACACGGTGATCGTATCAAACGATGCAGGCACATAACAGACACCGCGCCAGTTGGTGGTGTCACGATACCCTGCTTTCGTACTCACAATAACGCCTCGCATGGGGACCTTTGTCTCAATATCGACAACAACGAGCTTTTTCCGCTGTGGTTCCTGTGCCGTTGAGCAAAGGGCAGTGAGCGCGAATATGAAGGAAAGAATATATCTGAGCATAATGAATGTAGATAGAGGGGATAGGAGCTATAGATGCTATAGAGGCTATAGAAGCTATAGATGCTATTCCTTTAACCGATAATCTTATTCCAATCGTCGAGCAGCTCCGTGATCTTCTGATAGAGGAGGTTGGGCTTCTCCGCGAGCAGGTCGCTGTCGGGGAGTGGTCCGCTGTTGATGCCGATGGTGAAACATCCTGCTGCTACTCCTGCATGGATTCCTAAGGGCGCATTCTCTATGACGATGCCTTCCCACGGTTTTAGGTTGCCAGCTTTCCGCAGTCCGGTGAGATAAGGATCGGGATCGGGCTTGCCCCGCGTGACATCATAAGCTGTCGTGATATGGTCTGGCGCGAGCCATTGTCCAAAGTCGTGATGAAGTCGTGCGATGAGTGGCTTCTGTGCACTTCCCGTGACGACATTCACCGAAAGTCCTGCATCCGTGATGCGCTGCATGAGTTCCTTCACACCCTCGAAGATAGGTGCCTCTGGCATGGCATGGAAGATGTTGCTCTTCACTCCATACATCTCTTTAGCTTTCTCATCAGAGATGTCAATGCCTTTCTGTTGCTTGACGAGCATCTTCACGGTGTCGAAGCCGCGTGCCCCTTCTGTAGCGTACGCATCGTGGGCTGTCATATTGATGCCGAACTGTGCCATGGACTTCTGCCAGGCAATGGCATGATGCGGCATGGAGTCGTAGAGCACGCCGTCCATATCGAAAAGCACGGCCTTGGGGTGGAACTCCACCCCAGAGGTCGTGTTATAAGAGTTGATGGCTTGTTGGATATCCATCATTGAGTATTTATCACTAATAGTATTTACCACTAATTACTTCTCCTCGGCGAGACGCTTCTGTATAGCAACTGTCTCGTCCTCGTAGCCGGGCTTGCCAAGCAGGGCGAACATGTTCTTCTTATAAGCCTCTACACCGGGCTGGTTGAACGGGTTCACACCCTCCAACAGACCGCTGATGCCACAAGCCTTCTCGAAGAAGTAGATGACCTGACCGAGATAGTACTCATCCAGCTTAGGAACGCTGACGCGGATGTTAGGAACACCACCGTCGACGTGAGCCAGGCGGGTGCCGAGCTCAGCCATCTTGTTGACAGCATCCACGCGCTTGCCCTCTAAGAAGTTGAGTCCGTCGAGGTTCTCATCATCGTGTGGGAAGAGGAGCTTGCGGTTAGGCTGCTCGATAGAGATGACGGTCTCAAAGATCGAACGCTCCCCCTGCTGGATCCACTGACCCATAGAGTGGAGGTCTGTGGTGAAGTCGCAGGCTGCCGGGAAGATACCCTTGCCATCCTTACCCTCGCTCTCTCCGTAGAGCTGTTTCCACCACTCTGCGATGAAGTGAAGCTTGGGCTGGAAGTCAGCGAGAATCTCAATCTTCTTGCCAGCTTGTGTATAGAGTGCCTGACGTGTAGCGGCGTACTGTGCAGAGATGTTCTCCTCGAACGGAACGTCGACGGCCGTAGCTTTTTCCATATCGCGTGCACCCTTGACGAGGGCCTTGATGTCGAATCCTGCTACAGCGATAGGCAGCAGACCTACCGGTGTGAGGACAGAGAAACGGCCACCTACATTGTCGGGGATGACGAACGTCTTGTATCCTTCTTTCTCTGCCGTCTTACGGGCAGCGCCCTTGACAGCGTCCGTGATAGCAACGATGACATCTTTGGCCTCGTCCTTGCCACGCTGAGCCTCGCACTGTTTCTTCAACAGACGGAAGGTGAGGGCTGTCTCTGTTGTTGTGCCACTCTTGGAGATGTTGATGACACCAAACTTTTTGTCCTTGAGATAATCGGTCAGTTCAGCGAGGTAATCTTCAGAGATGCTGTTACCAGCGAAGATGACGTTAGGAGCCTTCGAACCATCGTTGACGAGCCACTGCAATGAGTTGCCGAGGGCTTCAATGACGGCGCGGGCACCGAGGTAGGATCCACCGATACCAGCTACGACAACCGTGTCGCACTTAGCACGGAGCAGTTCGGCGCAAGCCTCGACATCGTTAAGAAAATCGTCTGTGATCTCTGAGGGAAGGTGGAGCCAGCCCAAGAAATCATTACCTGCACATGTGCCGTTCTCAAGAGCTTCCTGAGCGGCTTTGACCTTAGGCTCATAATCCTTCACTGCATTGGCAGCGAGGAACTGAGCAGCCTTGGAGGTGTCTAACTTAATGTTTTCCATGATGACAAAATTACATGCATTGAGGACAGAAAGACATAAAGAACATATTTTTTATAAAGACAAATCTTACTTTTTTATAAAGACAAATCTTCTCTATAATAAAGACATTTTTATAGCTTTGAGTTTGACTTCATTTTGAGCTGTCTATCTAAAAGAAGAATCTACTTTATGTTAGAATATGTTTTAAATGTCTTTGAGCATCGTTGCTTTTGTTATTTGATTAAAATTATAGTTTACGATACGTTTTATATTTTCGTTTTATTTCTATTTTATCACTGCCAAAATTGACGAGGATACCGTTCTCGATGTTCAACGCAGTGAGGTAGTTGACGAGTTGCACTTCGTTTTCCAGTGACAGATGTTGAGTAGCCTTCAGTTCGATGATGATATTTTTGTTTACAATCATATCTGCTTTATAGCTCCCCACGACATGATTTTTA
>Ga0256406_1006537_pt1 | contig 11639 bp, 8 predicted proteins | sample RumenRJG_03DNA_FD_185986 | JGI IMG/M metagenome (GOLD analysis project Ga0256406, IMG submission 185986) | Bovine rumen microbial communities from Lethbridge, Alberta, Canada - RJG_03 | ecosystem: Host-associated > Mammals > Digestive system > Stomach > Rumen | place: Canada: Alberta | collected...
AGAAACAGGCATGCTTCCTGTCGCTGTTTCATCGTAATAATGCATCGAAATGGATATTCGAATGCCGTAAAAGCTCCTCCCGAAGTGCTACATTATACTAATTTTTTCAACTCAAACAGGAGGAGTAAACATGAAGGGAAACAAATTCTTGGCAGCTGCGCTCGCTGCCAGCATGGTGTTTTCTACAGTTCCGGCGACTGCGCTGAACGTATTCGCGGATTCTGTGAGCGTTGAGGCATCAGATACCCAGTGGAAAAACGGTAACGTCAGCGTTGCTGTAGACCCTGATCTGAAGGGTACCGATGCTACCGCAGAGACCATTAAGACAACTCTTAACGAAGCAACGGGTATTGATATCGAAACCTACTATAACTTCGCTAGTAACACTTTTAATAACAAAGATGCACTTATAACTGCAATTAAAACGCTCGTAACCGGATATTCCGTGGATTCAGACAGCATCAAGGTTACAGACAAGAATCATTGGTCATTCCGTCTCGTATCAGACAGCGATGCTGATGAGGTTTATAACGTTACTGTTGCAGTGACTGAGACCGACTTAAAAGACGCTGCCGCAAATAGCGATGCCGAAAAAGCATATACGCTTCTGCAGGATTTCTTTGCATCCAATACTTTCTACACCTATGACAACAAGTCGCTTACGGCAAACTCCGTTGCTAATACTGTCAGGACAGGCTTGAGTACAAAACTTCCTGCTGGCACTACAGTAACCGGCGATTCTACCGCTGTTGCATCTGACGGCACCGGTAAACTCTCCGTTGCAGTAGGCGAAACAACTTACGTATACCATTTCACTGCCAATGTTGAGAAGTCTTCAGATTCAGAAGCGGCTGCACTGCAGGCTGCTATTGAAAAAGTCGAGGGCAACACCTATCCGAGCGTTGCTTCAACGGACACTACTGATGGTAAGGCTGCATTAATTGCCAAGATTGCCAAAGATCTGAAAGCGGCTGGCTTTAACGGCTCTGAAGCGACAATTACCACGAAACTGAGTGCTCTCAGTCTCGTTTCGGCAACCGCAACGCAGGATGGAAAACTCATCGGAATTATCGACAACCAGTATCCAGTTGATATTACGCTGAAGTACAGCTCAAAGGATAAGGATGCTGATACCGTGAAATCCCTGACGGGTAACTTCCTGAAGGGACGTACTGTTTCTGGAACCACCTATACTGTTGGAACCACAAGAGACGTTCAGGTTTATCAGTTTGATGCCGGTAGCAAACTGTCCAATGATGTTCAGAAGAGCACTGATATCAAGGCTGCGGAGATGTCTGATGTAATCAAAGCGGTTCAGGATGCGATCACTGCACAGCTCACAACAGATAAGGTTGCTGACAATGGTGTATCAGTATCTGTGACAGAATGCAAAAATGCCAAGGATAGTAGCAATAACAAAGTTACATCCAGCAAGGCGACCGCTTCTGCACCTGGGAAGTATGTACTGTTAGTAAAGACATCCATCGCCAACGATTTCTATGGCTATAAGAAGGATTCTTCTACAGATGTCTATGATACTACCAAGAATGACGGCGACAAGGCAACGGTCGAAAACCAGTATGTAGTCATTGTAGAAACCCGGGCTCTGCAGGCAAAGGCTGCTGCATCTGTATCTGTTGCCGACCAGACGGTAGTTCAGAAGGGTAACTACACGTCCTCTCTGAAGAGCGATGGCAATTCCGCCACCCCTGCTGTTGCTGTAGACGTATTTGACCTGAAAGCTGTTGTTTCTCCCGAGGATTCCAACAGTTCTGTCACCTGGTCTGTAACTGACGAGAACGGCGCAGCAACAACAAACGCTTTTGTCACTAACACATTTAATGGCAATGATGCAACGATCACAAAAGCAGGTGCAACCGATGCTACTTATGATGACGACACAAAGCTCAGTGCTACCGATGGCAAGCTCATTGTATTCAAGAAGGGGACTTATAAAGTAACGGCTACGGTTGATGGGAAGACGGCAACCGCTACCTTCACGGTTCTTGACCGCTTTAAAGATGTCAGGTCAGGCGCTTACTACGAGGATCCCATCAAGAAGGCTTATGCCGCGGATATTACATCCGGAACAGCGTCAGATACCTTCGGTGTTAACGATAACACGACGCGTGCCCAGTTCGTGACATGGCTGTACAGGACGGCTGTTGCAAACGATCCTACAGAGGCTGTTGCCGATGCAGATCTTAAGGAGCAGTTCTCCGATGTGGCAACTGACAAATACTATGCAAAGGCAGTCCAGTGGGCAGTAGATAATAAGATCACTGTTGGAACTTCCGATACAACGTTCAGCCCCAATGCTGATATCACCCGTGCGCAGGCAGTCACCATGCTTTGGAGATATAAAGGCAAGGCTGATACAGGTGCACTCGGCAGCGAAGATGATAATACCAAGAGATTTACGGATCTTCCGTCTAATGCTACGTATGCTGCAGCAATTACCTGGGCTGTTAATCATAATATTACCACCGGAACAACTTTAACAACGTTCTCACCGGATGCAACTGCAACCCGTGCACAGTCAATAACCTTCATTAGCAATGCCAAACTGTTCGGCTGATGACTGATAAATTTTGAATTCAGTCCCAAAGTCATAGTTTAAGTAGTCCCCATCCCGAAGACAGTCTGCAAGACCGTCTTTGGAATGGGGATCTTGTTTATTCTTATTATTACGAAAATAAAGGGCTGCCCCCGGACATCAGATGCCGGGGAACAGCCCTTTTGCTACATTATGCTTTTTTGCTGTGCATTGTTATCATCACTGTTTCTTGATAACTCATTTATACAGGTTATAGATGAAGGTGATGCCTTCAGCACGGCTGCAGGACTTGTTCGGGCTGAACGTTGTGGTGCTGGTGCCGTTGGTAATTGGCCTCTGTACTGCCCAGGTTACCGCCGTCGTGTAATAAGCATTCGCCGGAACATCAGTGAATTTGACAGTTTCCTCGTTTTCTGATCCAATACCTGCTGAAGGTTTGCCATATGCCCTCCACAGCATTGTAACGGCCTCTGCACGGGTGATGGTCGCATTCGGTGCGAATGTCGTATCCGTCTTGCCTGCTGTTATACCGGTTTCCTTAGCCCACTGAACGGCCTTTGCATAGTAAGCTGTCGCCGCCACATCAGAGAACACGCCCTTTACGTCAGCATCCTTGATCGCCACATTGGAGTCCTGGGATACTGCGTAACGATACAGCCATGTTACATACTGGGCACGGGTGACATCCGTATTTACGCCGAAGATATCCTGGGTCACGCCGGAGGTTACCCCGTTGCCGTATGCCCATACTACCGCATCCTTATAGTAAGCAGTAGCCGAAACATCGTCGAAATTCTTCTTGACAGTCAGCTTCATGGTAGCTTCAGCATCACCAGCTGCAGCCTTGATGGTATATGTCCCTGTCTTCGTGATCTTCAGGCCGAGTGCATTTGTACCAGCCTTAACCGCTGTATTGGAACCCTTCTTATACACAGCGTTGGTATCACTGATCTGGACTTCATCTGTCACAAGTGAGTTATCAGAATCATATACCTTGTAAGTGACTGCGGTGTTGGCATCCTCAGGATCAATCACCGGGGTGATCTCCACATAGGTGACCTCGTCTTTATCCGCCTGGCAATCTGACTTCTTTGTGGTGTAATATCCGCCGCTCAGGAGGACCGTCTTGTCAGCAAGGGAAATGGTCTTTGCCTTGTTCTCCTTTAACTGGTTCGTATTGATATCCATCAGGTAGCTGTAGCTTACCGTCTTGGCTGTGTCTTTGTTGGTTCCGTCGCTCCATCCGTAGAAATCATTCTTAATGGAAGCCGTAACAAGCAGTTTGATCGTTCCGTCATCGGCAACTGTTGCATCCGCCGTCTTGGTAACGTCATATTTGTTGGCATCGTCAGCATTGGCAGCAGCCGTATTGACCGCCTTAACGGTTACGCTCACGCCGTTATCCGCAACGCCGCTTGCTTTCAGCTGCTCGTCGATGGCTGCTTTTACGATATCCGCCGCGTCAGCCGCCGAAGTGGCCTTTACAGCCTTTTTGGACTGGACTTTCTGGGACAGCGCGCTAGTAGTCGCGAAGCTATACTCATCAGCCGGCTTGATCACGTCATCAAGTTTCACGCCTGTAGCAGCTTTGTGCTCGGTATATGCCGTGCTGTTAGCGGTCTTGGTGCTTCCCTTTGCAAGGAATTTCTCCAGAGTTTTCTCCGTATCCTGGAGCTTCTGGTCTGAGCTGTATGCCAGGGAGACGTCAACGACATCATTATTCGGGGTAATGACGGTTTTATATTCGCCGTTGGTGGTCTTGTCTGCAGCCTCTCCTGTGACGGATCCAAGGGACTGTCCTGTCGTGTTGTATCCCGCATCCTTCAGGTCGGAGAGAAGTTTCTTCGACAGCAGGCTTCCATCATGGGATACGGCGGGAGCCTTGTCATACTTAACGGTTCCATCCAGACGGTACTCAGGATATGTCGTGGCATTCACTGTCGCAAGGGCCTTTTTGTTGGCTTCCGCCTCAGTCTCCTCGCTTACCTTGACATCAGCAGTGAAGGAATAAGTATAAGTCTTGCTGCCATTTTTGATGGTCAGCTTGCCGGAACCGTCGCTGCCGAGTGCATTGCCGTCGCCAGTGATCGTGTAATCACTTACAGCGGCCTTTACGTCATCATCAGCATTTACCAATGCGGCGATATCGGTATTCCTTAATGTCTTGTTCTTTGCTGTTTTGATTTCGTTAGAAGCGAAATAATTATCCAGTGCGGTCTTCAGTGCTGAATTATCAGTCTCAAGATCTGCGCCGGTGCCGATCGTTACCTTATACGTGCCGGTGGAATCATAAGCCTCAAAAGACCAGTTGTCTGCATCGGTAACGCTGACGTTCTGTGCGGTAAATCCAGTCCCGGTTGCTGCATTCCTCAGCGCTGTAGTAACGACAGAGGCAATCTTGTCTGTATCATAAGTTTTTGTAGTGCTGTTATAGTATGAAGATGCTGATATATCGATGTTCATCGAAAGAACAGCGTCTTTAAGATTTTTTCTTCCGGTAGTAGTTCCGTTCGTCTTGTTCTCGACAGATACCTGGGAATCCTTATAGAAGTTTACCGTCCCTGTAACATCAGGAGTGCCTGTCGGTGTTGTGACAGCAATCGTATAAGCACCATTATCAGTGTTATTAAAGCCCACGGTTCCGGTGGCTACACTGGTTTTATAAGTAGCATTAAAAGATGATACTGCAGATGTTACAGCAGCGGTTAACTGACCTGCCGCATCGCTTCCTTTGGTAAATGCGGTATCACTGATTTTTTTCTGCAGATATTCCGGAAGGATAGCCTTTGCCTCAGCATCGGTCAGCTTCTCTGCGGTGAGTACAGCAGTATAGGTCCGGGTTTTGCTGTCGGCGCTGTTTTTAAGAGTGATATCAAACGTACGATAAGCGAAGCTGTCCGCATCGGACGCATCCTGTTTCTTGGTGGTGTCTTCTGTCACGCTATCTACGGAAATGGTGTCAGCACCAAGAGCACCAAGATTCGTAGTAACAGTGGCTTTTACCCCCGTATCTTTATCAATATCAATGCCAGCCAGATAAGCGCTGGTTTGATTTGCCGTCAGTGCATCAAGCCAGCCTTTAACTGTGGCCATTGCCGGAAATCCTACAGCGGCTGCATCTTCAGTATCGCTGGTAACGGTTGTCGATGCCATTACATTCAGGGCTGTCGCCGGTACTGCTGTGAGTCCCATTGCTGCAGCCATTGTCAAGGCAGCCAGCTTTGACATAAACTGTTTCTTTTTCATTGACTAGTTCCTCCTGTTTGGGTTGAAAAATATAGTATAATGTAGCACTTCAGGAGGAGCATTTACGGTGTTTGCGAGGCCGGGATGTCACGTTCTGGGAGCGGAATAATCGCATGAAACGGGCATATCTGGAATCTCTAAACTGATTTACATAATTATCTTCAGTACATGATGAAACCCATCCCTTCATGGATAAAAATGTCCGCCAACAGGTATGTTCCATGGTAATATATGGTGTATATACAGGAGGACGTTTCCATGCTCAGAGTATGGTTTGGCGAACGCGAATCTGCCATTGAAAATACATCAGTTTATTTCAAAAACACGTATCAGGACAAATGGATCACCGAGCCGTTTTCCCGCGAGGTAATTCGTGATGTCGATCATTCCGAAGTGATCGATGCACAGACGATCAAAAGTCCTGTCCTTGGGACAATCCCGCCGGAAAAGCTCTCCGGCGGCGTAAAAGCCTTGATTCTTATGGCGCATTACCCGGGGAAAATCTTTAATGCGTCAAACTGCGGTGACAACTGTGCCAAATGGATCCTGAAGCTTGGTGACCGGCAGAATTTCACCATCAATCTGCATCACATTATGGATTTCGGGCCGGGTGAGTTCCAGATACGGATTCTGAACCATCGTTCATTGATCGTACACAACATGAGTGAATTCCTGGACGCCGGCAGCCGTTACCTGCTGGAGGTGCCCCGTGAAAGGTGAACTGAAGGTCAGCGTCAGAAACCGGAGAAACTCCTATGTTTTTACCCTCCGGCGAAACATCACCGTGCTTACAGGCAACAGCGGCACCGGAAAAACGACGCTATACGATATGATCCGCGAATATGCGGAGCTCGGCAGAGCCAGCGGTGTCACGATCTCCGCACCCTGTTCGGTCGTGGCACTGGAAGGAAAAAACTGGGAGCTGGAACTCGAAAACACGGAAAACGCCATCGTAGTTGTCGATGAGGACAACTGGTTTTTGAGATCAGCGGCTTTTGCAAAAGCTGTACGCCGGAGCAGCAATTATTTTTTGTTGATCACGCGTCAGTATCTGCATCAGCTGCCCTACAGCGTGACAGAAATTTACAAGATTGTCGGAAACAAAAATAAACGCTTTGAACCCATCTATACGGGTATCGATCATATGTATGATCATCCGCTGCGGCGCCGCCTGCCGTTTCATCCCGATGTTATCATTACAGAAGACAGCCGGGCCGGCTTTGCTTTTTTTCATGCCGTTGCAGATAAATTTCATCTGAAATGTGTTTCAGCCGGAGGCAAATCCAACTGCCTTCGTACAATCAAGAGCTTCACGGATGAAAATGTTGTGGTCATTGCAGACGGTGCGGCGTTTGGTTCAGATATGAATACACTCGTTAGCCAGCAGAAGCTGGCGCCGAATAAAATAGCGCTGTTTCTTCCGGAGTCTTTTGAATGGCTGATCCTGGAATCCGGCATCGTTACGGTGTCTGATCAGGACTATCTGGATCATCCGGCTGATTACGCGGAATCCGAGCAATATGAGAGCTGGGAGCAGTATTTTACGGAGCTGTTGGAAAACACAACCCGCGACATTCCGTATGCCCGTTACAACAAAAATGAACTGAAGGATTTCTATCTGCAGGCGCAGAATGAACAGGCGGTGCTGGAGCAGATACCGGGGATATCCTTCCATCAAAAAAATAAGGGCAATATTTAGAACACAAACATTAACCTGAATTATTCATGACGACTCAAAAATCGTCCTGATCAGTATTATCGAAAAGTATGGTAACCCTTTTCGCAGATAACAGGTGTTTGCTCCTGAAAAATGGGCGCACTGATCCTGTTGGCATGATCTGGTAGAGCATCTGCAGGAGATTATCTGAATCTGTGTGCAGTCTGACTTTGGTGTGATCTGTAGTTTTTGTGATCTGTAGTTTTAAAAAATTTCTTTACGAGGTGTACCCATCCGATTTTTGAAGCAAACTCATTGATTAGAAGAAGTCCTGCGTCAGAAGAAAGATCGCCACCGTTGAAATTTATTTTAATTTGTTTATTGCTTTCAAGTGAAATGATGTTTACTATTGCCATAGAGGACTTCTTTTCGAGGTTTGGTTTTGGATTAGGACACCTTAATCATACCAAGGATGAGGTCCTTTTCTATTCACTTTTCAGATGAAAGCAGTAAAACTTGTAACAAAAGAAACTATACGGCTTTCAGCCGCAATCACCGCATCGCGATGAATAATTCAGGCTTATTCTGAACACAGCATGCGATGTGAATCATGAGACGTAGGATAGACGGGTAAGAAAAAAGCACCTCTTTCCGGCTGCATTCCAGTGCACTGGGAGGAGGTGCTGATTTTTACTGTTATTATATTTGACGCTTGCTTAAAACACCTATTTGACGCCTGCTTAAAACACCTCCGGTATAGCACTGCCTGTATGAATCTTAATCATCTTTCACTTCATCAACAAGATTCATAAAAGGAATATTTAATGATCCACCGGGTGAATACGCAGTAATGTTTGAAATGACAGGGCGCATATATCCAAGAAGAAGGGATGTTCCATTTAGTTTCAGCAGATCATCGGCCTTTTCATTCAGGCTGTCATCCCAATGGAAATTTGCAGCCATTGTAAGCGATACATTCACCCAGGGATTGGTTGAATCTTCTCCGCCGATATTGAGCGTAACCATGAGCAGCGCATCATTAGAATTTTTACTTCGTGAAATATTGCGCCTGATGCTTCTGGTATAGATAGTATCAGAATTTCTATTATATTTTGGATTTAGTTCGTATTTCATGCTTACGATTACCGGATTGGTAAATTGAAAAGCACTGTCTTTTAAATGACTCACAACCGGCCTCTTTCTTTATGCTGCGCCAGGCAACGCAAAACTCTTGAATTGATCATCTGATAAATTAGGCTGCTCCGACTTCAGGAGTTTCTGCGCCAAAGCATCGGACCTATCGAAATCTTCTACTTTTGATTCAGAATCGGTAATATCGCAAAATGACGAATTTTCACCTGGACATTTCTTCGGTGACAGGGAAACCTTAAAATCCATATCAAGCTTTTCGGCAATATTGGCAATATTTTTGATTGTGAAATTATATAGCCCGCTTTCATATTTAGAGATCATGGACTGCGTCACGCCGATTTTTTCAGCCATCTGCTTTTGCGTCAAATGATTCAGGACCCGATACACAGCAAGAGCCGAGGAAATATCGGTATTATAATCAATGGCGGTAAAATCAGAATCCGACATATTTTCTGTTAACATTTTAAAAATATCCATAAGATTGTTATTCATCCAGTAACTCCTTAACTATATGTTTGGCATTCTTCAGATGGTCTTCATATCCACGTTTTCCCTTAGCATCCTTTTCGTCAAAGGCGGTCAGGAAATACGCTTTATCTTTTATGATAACCACGATCAGTCTGATGGCATATTTTCTATTTTGCTGCAAATGCAGAGAATAGAAATCAATCTCTTTTAGACCATCTACTTTATAATGGAGGATCGCATTACCATCGAAATGATGAATCTGCTCTTTTAACCTTGCAAAAGTTTTCAGCTGAATCAGAAGCTTGGCAAAAATCTCTGCTTCCAAACCCTTGGATTGGCGCAGCAGTCTGCTCAGTTCCCTGGTGAAGGGTTTGGTGAATATTACACATTCGCTGAACGTCTGGGCCAGCTCCTGAATTCTTTTTAAAATTTTCTCATCCATTAAATTAAGCAACCCAATTATATTACATATATGTAATATTTTCAAGAAAAACGATTACGTGTCGACAGCTGTTGCCTGTAGGAAGCCCCATCATAACTGTTCACACAAACTTCACGTTCCTGCTCATGCAGCTTCCCGACTGCTTTGTACTGACTGTGAACACCCGCCGATTGCAACCGTTTCGGGGATATTTTCCGCTCTAAATGAAACAGCAGCACATTTACGATATCTGCAAACACATTATTGTAATCCGCAAGGATTTTCTCAGCCGTATCTTTTTTTGCTATAGGCCGCCCGCCTGTCTATATTGAAATATATTTATGAAATATAATATCGCATAATTGGATACATTTCAATATAAAATATAACTATATTATAAGAATATATAAAAGAAAACGAATTGACGAACAGAATCGGAAATTGGAGAAGGTGCAGAGAAGAATTATACGTTTTATGTAAATCAATTTGCAACGTCTCAGACAGGCAATTCTGCATCAGTAATTTGTGGACTTACCGATGAGCAGCCGGCTCGCGAGCGTCAGAATCACACCTCCGAAGTGCTACATTATACTAATTTTTTCATTCATTCTTTCCGGCATCTCTATTCTGTGGGGAGGAAACCACAGAACGGTGGAGTTGATCACCACGTAGTACGTGGCGAGAATCACCACAGGAAACAGGTAAAGGAAGGGACGAAAATCTCAAAACCTATAGGAGGAGAATTAAACAATGAAGAGAAAAAGATTTCTCGCGGTACTGACAGCTGCATCCCTGTCAGCATCGATGGCACTGACAGCTATGCCTGTATTCGCAGCTGATGTTGTCTCTGTCGAAGCTAGTGATGCAAACACGGTCACGAATCCTGTGGTAGATGCCAACACGGATACAGATACTCAGACAATTGTAGATGAGTTGAAGGCCGCAAAAGTTACCACCGGCGCATCTACTGAGAAGACAGATGGATGGACGATCGCAGAGGCAACCACCTATAAATTCGGCGTAGATTCTGTTTCTGATATCACCTTCAAAATGAAAGATGACGGCACAGATATTGAGAAGGCAGAAGTGACTCTGACTGTATCTGTTATGAAGAAATCTGATAACACAGGCGCTGGAACAGCAACGGTAGTCGTTGATCTTCTTGAGAGTGGTAGTGATAATGATAAACTGGATACAACTGCCCTTAAATACACCGCAGCACAGAAGGTGGCTGCTGCAAAGCTCTATGCAGAAGCTCAGCTGAAAAATGCCAACGCAGCAACAGAAACTGCAGATCAGTTTAATGCGAAGGATAACCGTCTGACGATTCAAAAGAAATTGAAACTTGATTCCACTTCTCTTTCGGCGAAAAAGGTTAATGGCATCGCATTTACCGGCGGCGCAAGTGCAGCAGACGGCGATGTCTCCGACGTTTCGATAACATACGCAACCGGAACAGTAAAGAACCCGACTTCAAGCGAAACGGGTTCTATTCCGATCACCCTTACTTATAAAGCAACAACGAAGAAAAGTGAAAACAGATCTCTGGTTGATCATGATACAACCGATACTTCCTCTCTGACTGGTGTCATTCCGACAACAAAAGCTCAGAATGATACAGATTATGAGTCTAAGATCGAAGCTGCCATCGAAGCTGGCACTTGGACCTCAGATGATTTCAATGCCGCAGGCGATCAGCTTTCAAATGCTGGTAAGACAAAGCTTGTCAACCTGATCAAGGCTGTAGATGACAATACAAACGCAGCATATTCAGGATCTGCAACTAACGGCGTTTACAGCACTTTCGCAGGATTTGCTCCTTCTGTAACAGGCGCAGCTGGTTCCTATACTCTGAGCGACACTGAAGGAAATGTCAATGTTGGTCGTTACACCGCCGGAACGCACGGAAAAGATGGAGCCGCTTCTATTTCCTTCTATGCAAGCCGTAAGGATGGTGCAGGCAACAAGGTAGATTCCTTCTCCGTAAAGCTTAAGATCGTTGAGGGAGATAGCCATGTTCAGTCTGAGCTGGCAGATGCATTTACAAAGGGCGTAAAGACCGCCTCTACTTCCCTGAAGCAGACACCGGTTGATTCTCAGGATGCCGCTGTTAAGGTTATCACTGATGCAATCGATGC
>Ga0256406_1006538_pt1 | contig 11639 bp, 7 predicted proteins | sample RumenRJG_03DNA_FD_185986 | JGI IMG/M metagenome (GOLD analysis project Ga0256406, IMG submission 185986) | Bovine rumen microbial communities from Lethbridge, Alberta, Canada - RJG_03 | ecosystem: Host-associated > Mammals > Digestive system > Stomach > Rumen | place: Canada: Alberta | collected...
GTAGTAGTCAGTGACAGACCGTCGATTGTTGTTGAAATTAATATAACCTATAAGTCAATGATAAAATATCTTTTTGGATTCTTAGCCACCTTTGCCTTTCCCTTATGTGCATCTGCACAGCGGCCGAAACCGTCCTATGAGATTGTGAAGCGGGATACGACGTGTTCCATCTTCATTTATTCTCCAGGAGAGCGCGAGGGGCTTCATTTGGCCTACTATACCTTTGATCAGCACTGGTACGACGTCGGTCAGCTCTGTTCGTCCGATTATTCGCAATGGGGCAGGGAGAAGCGTATGTACAATCCTTCCGTGCTCCATGCCAAAGATGGAACGTGGCGCCTGGTGTTTCAGGTCAATGATTATGCCCCATGCTTTGCTGCAGCTTACAGTGAGGATCTGCTGACCTGGCGCCCTCAAGATTACCCGCGCATGAAAGAGCAGGGTGTGCTGGAGCCGGTGATGTTCCAGATGGACAATGGCAACATCGACATCTACTTCAAGACAAAGGACGGCTCGCGCCGTTATGTACAGGCCACGGAGGACTTCCGTCACTTTACCGAGTCGCCGGAGGCCAGCACCATCTCCGATGATGCTTGGTTGCGCGATACGGCCACAGTGAACGGAAAGCTTCGGGAAGGCAACTTCTTTGAGGTGCCTAAGGTTCATCTCGACTATATCAACCAATACTTCGACGTGATGCGCCAGGAGGGACAGCTGGCAGGTGAGACCATGCGCGATGATGCCAAGCGCTTCGCCCAACTGGCCAATCCGGTCAAGGCGACACTCTCTGTGGATGCCTCCGACAGCAAGGCCATCAGTGACAAGCTGGTAGGTGTGTTCTTCGAAGACATCAGCAGAGCGGCCGATGGCGGACTCTACGCTGAACTCATGCAGAATGGTGACTTCGAATATACGGCCGCCGATCATGGAGGATGGTCGGCTACCACCGCTTGGAAAAGCAGCAAGCCCATCACCATCGCCACCGACAAGCCTTTGAGCAGTAACAATCCCCATTATGCCGTGATGCAGCGCGATACCTTATTTAATATAGGGTGGGAGGGCATCCCCGGCAATCAGCAGTGCTACGACTTTTCCATTTTTGCCCGTACTATTGACAATGCGAAGAACCAGTTGGACGTGGCGCTCGTCTCACCGGAAGGTGTCGTCCTGGCGCAGGACAGACTCAAGATTGTGGGACAGCAGTGGAAGCAATACACGCTGCAGCTCAGCACGGATCTGAAGAAAGTCGAAGGTCGTCTCGATGGTTGCCAACTGCGGTTGGTGGCCCGCAAGGATGGTAAGCTGGCCGTCGACATGGTCTCGCTCTTCCCGCATGAGACGTTCAAGGGACATGGACTACGTAAGGACCTGGCCGAGGCCATCGCTGCCCTGCATCCAAAGTTCGTTCGTTTCCCCGGCGGATGCATGAGCCATGGTCAGGGCCTCGACAATATCTATCATTGGAACGAGACGGTAGGCCCCTTGCAGGATCGCAAGCCTGACAAGAACATCTGGGGCTACCATCAGACACGTGGCTTGGGCTTCTTTGAGTTCTTCCAGTTCTGCGAGGATATCGGCGCCGAACCTCTGCCCGTGTTGGCAGCCGGTGTACCTTGCCAGAACTCCGCGCCCGACCAGAATGGCTTTGGCGGTCAGCAGGGTGGCATACCCATGAGCGACATGCCTGCTTATTGTCAGGAGATTCTTGACCTTATCGAATGGGCAAACGGTGATCCTGCAACTTCGAAGTGGGCCAAGATGCGTGCAGATGCCGGTCATCCCGAGCCTTTCAACCTGAAGTATATTGGCATTGGCAACGAGGATATCATCTCTACAACCTTTGAGGAGCGCTACGAGATGATTTGCAAAGCTATCAAGCAGAAGTACCCCAATATCATCGTGTGTGGCACGGTGGGACCGTTCCACGACCCGTCGGCCGACTATGTGGAAGGATGGAAGTTTGCCAAGGCTCACCACAACATCATTGACATGGTGGACGAGCACTATTACGAGTCGCCCGGATGGTTTATGCATCATCAGAACTACTATGACGACTATGACCGCAAGGGCCCCAAAGTCTACCTTGGCGAGTACGCATCAAGGACCCGTACCGTGGAGAGTGCCTTGGTCGAGGCTATGCATCTCTGCTCGTTGCAGCGCAATGGCGACGTGGTGGCCATGTCAAGCTATGCACCCCTGCTCTGCAAGGAAGGCTACGCTAACTGGAATCCCGACATGATTTACTTCAACAACGATACCATCACCAGTCTGACACCGAGCTACTACACACAGTTGCTCTTCGGCACCCACAGTGGCGACCGTTATGTGGCATCGCGTCTCTCACTGCCTGAGGATATCGCCTATCGTGTGGCCGCCAGTGTGGTCAAGGACACCAAGACCGGGCGTACCTATCTCACGGTGGTCAATGCGCTGCCGTCAACTCTGAACCTCTCTGTTGAGGGACTTGCCATTCCGCAAGGCGCTGCCATGGTGGGCTTCAGCGGAAAGGTGACCGATAAGAAAGTAGAGTTGGAACATGCCACGGCATCCGGTCTGCAACTCGTGCTCCCGCCATATGCCGTGAGGGTTGTCACAGTAGAGTAGTAATTTAGGGTTGTATCAGAAGTAAAAAAGACCCGAAGCCAAGAAGTCCGGAAGTTCAGTCAAAATGCTTATGTATATGGTTATCGTGTATCATAAGCGTAATGGCTGAACTTCCGGACTTCTTTGTTTCCGGACTTCTCAATTAAAAACGTAACTTCAGTCTTCCTCTTTGTAGTCTACGTATTCGCCCTCGTTCTTGCTGAATATCTTGCGGTTGGCTTGTTGCTCGCTGCGGTTGTCGATGATGGTGTCGCCGTTCTCTGTCGTAGTGTGCGTGTGTTGTTGCTGCGTCTCTTCTTCCGGTCGTGCATAGCGGAAGCCGTGCCTGCCGCCCATCTGCCGTCTGGTTTGGCGCAGCATCTTATTGAACCGATAGCCGATGATGACAATCATGGCGACAAGACCAAGAAAGCCCAATGCAAAGAGGGCAAAGATAAATCGCATGATCATAACCAATAAAGTTTATTGCTTTGACTCTTGCAGTGCAAGGTCTTTGACGATGGACAGAACAAGATACAGCATGATGACAATCCACCAAGGACGCAGGAAGCCCATGAAAAGATCGGATGGGAGGTTGCTGCCGTTGACAGCGCTCATAACGATGGAGCCAATGACGATGACGGCAGAGATGATGATGAAGCTGTAGCGCAGTTGGTTGCCTTGCCAGCCCCAGTGCTTGAACTTCAAGGCGAACATTGGTATCTCACTGACGAGAAGCCACGAGCTGACGAATATCATGACGACGAGGATGAGCCAGCCTTGCGGCAGGTTGCACAGCCAGTTGTTGAGGCTCACGATGAGCGAACCCCAGAACAGGGCGTTGGCAGGTGTGGGGAGGCCGATGAAGCCCATGGTCTGACGCTCATCGAGATTGAACTTGGCAAGACGAAGCGCCGAGAAGGCCGCCATGATATAAGCCACGAAGGGTACATAGTCGGCAATGCCGGAAAGGGCATTGGGAAAGTCCATGACGATGAGCTGTGAAAAGAGAATGGTGCTTGGTGCCACGCCGAAGGTGACATCGTCGGCCAAAGAGTCCAGTTCTTTGCCAATGGGCGAAGATACGTGGAGCAGGCGGGCGCTCATGCCATCGAAGAAATCAAACACGGCGCCGATGATAATCCACAGCAAAGCTAATTCGGGGCTGTGGAAAAAAGCAAAGCATGTCGCAATACAGCCCGAGATGAGATTGCAGCATGTAATGACATTGGGAATCTGTTTTTTCATTTCAGTTTTGCAATGACGGTCTGGTCTCCCGTAGTCTTTTGTCCAATCTCTACGCACACCTCCGAGTCAACGGGGAGGAAGACATCGACACGTGAGCCGAGCTTGATGAAGCCAAGATGCTCGTCGATGTAGCAGTCTTCACCTTCCTTGGCGTAGGTGACGATGCGCCGCGCCATGGCGCCGGCAATCTGACGGCACAGCACGTCAACGCCCTGCTCGGTGGTGATCATGATATCGGCATGCTCGTTCTCCACACTTGCCTTCGGTAGGAACGCACGGTGGTAGTTGCCGTTGAAGTGCTTCACAAACTTTACCTTACCGTCAACGGGGAACCAGTTGGCATGGACGTTGGTCAGGCTCATGAAGATGCTTATCATCAGTCGCTTATCATGGAAATAAGTGTTCTCGTCAACTTCTTCAACAACCACGATCTTGCCATCGGCGGGAGCTACGACAATACCTTCCGTATCCTCCATATTGAAAAAGCGGCGGGGACATTGGTAGAAATTAAGAACAATGCCGTAAATCACTACAGCTACTGCCATAAATGCCCAAAAAGGCCATGGCGTGCTGACATAATTCCATAAGAGGTAGCCTACTGCAATGATAAATATCAGACCAAAGAGAAGTTGGTCGTTACCTTCATTGTGTATTCTTATCTTCTTTATTTTCTTTAATTTCTTGCCCATGAGTTGAGTAAATGAGTAGTAAGATGATTGGTTTTGCCTTGTATGATGAGGCTTTTCTCCACTTCTACTAAATCCTTTGCAAAGTTAGTGCTTTTTGGTTTAATCCACAAACTTTTTGCTTTCTTCTTTTGGGTATGTCGTTTTTTCCCTGTAACTTTACACATCGTAATACATATCCAACACATATCGTAACACATATCGTAAGATATATCGAATAACAGATAAGCATGGAAGATTTCGTTCATTTGCATGTCCATACCCATTACTCTATCCTTGACGGCCAGTCGAAGGTGCCCTATCTTGTGGATAAGGCCATTAAGGACGGTATGAAGGGAATGGCCATCACCGACCACGGCGTGATGTATGGCATCAAAGAGTTTGCCGACTATTGCGGAAAGGTCAATAAGAAGCGCAAGGCCGACGGACTGGAGCCGTTTAAGCCTATCTTCGGTTGTGAGATGTATGTGGCTCATCATCATAAGGAGGACCGGAAAAAGGAAGACGGTGACAACTCCGGCTATCATCTCATTGTGCTCGCCAAGAACTACAAGGGCTATAAAAACCTTATCAAGCTGGTGAGCCGCTCGTGGGTCGATGGCTATTACTATCGCCCGCGCACCGACCGCTACGACCTGGAGCAGTTCCACGAGGGACTCATCGTGAGCTCGGCCTGTCTGGGTGGCGAGATACCACAGAAGATTATGAAGGGTAAGCTCGATGAGGCGCGCGAGGCCGTGGAGTGGTATCACAACTTATTTGGCGACGATTTCTACCTGGAACTGCAGCGTCATGAGGTCACCGATCCCTCGATTCGCGCCAACCGGGAGGTGTTCCCCTTGCAGCAGAAGGTGAACGCTGTGCTTATGCAGTTTGCCAAGGAATATGGCATCAAGCTTATCTGTACCAATGACTGCCACTTCGAGGACAAGGATACGGCTGAGGCTCACGACCATCTGTTGTGTCTGGCTACGGGAAAGGATCTTGATGATCCCAACCGAATGGTATATACCAAACAGGAGTGGTTTAAGACGCGTGAGGAGATGAATGCCATCTTCAGCGACGTGCCCGAGGCTTTGAGCAATACACTGGAGATATTAAATAAGGTGGAGTTCTACAGCATCGACCATGGACCGATTATGCCTTTCTTCCCCATCCCCGAGTCGTTCGGAACAGAGGAGCAATGGCGTGAGAAGTTCACCGAGGAGGATCTCTACAAGGAATTTACCTCCGATGAGAATGGTGAAAACCCACTGCCCAAGGACAAGGCCGACCAGGTGATTGCGCGTCTGGGCGGTTACGACAAAATCTACCGCATTAAGTTTGAGGCTGACTACTTGGCAAAACTGGCTTACGACGGTGCGCGCAAGCGCTATGGTGACCCGCTGCCCGACAATGTCAAGGAACATATCAAGTTTGAGTTGCACGTCATGAAGACGATGGGTTTCCCCGGTTACTTCCTTATCGTGCAGGACTTCATCAATGCAGCCCGCGACGAGCTGGGCGTATGGGTAGGCCCGGGACGTGGATCGGCCGCCGGTTCGGTAGTGGCTTACTGCTTGGGCATCACGAAGATCGACCCCTTGAAATATGACTTGCTGTTTGAGCGTTTCCTCAACCCGGACCGTGTCAACCTGCCTGATATCGATACCGATTTCGACGATGACGGACGCGGTAAGGTGCTGTGGTGGGTCATGGAGAAGTATGGACCGCAGAACTGTGCCCATATCATCACCTACTCCAGTATGGCCACGAAGAACTCCATCTCCGACGTGGCGCGTGTGGAGAAACTGCCGTTGGCAAGGGCTAATGAGCTCAAGAAGGCTATCCCCGACCGGTTGCCTAACGGTAAAAAGATGAACTTGAAGAATGCCATTGAGGCTGTGCCGGAGCTGCGTGAGGCGGAGGTCTCGACAGACCCGCGCGAACGCAACACGATACGGTATGCCAAGATGCTTGAGGGCACCATACGCGGAACGGGCATCCATGCCTGCGGCTTCATCATCTGCCGTGACCCTATCTCTGACTGGGTGCCGGTGGCAACGGCCGACGACCCCGACTTCCCCTCGCGTAAGTGTGCCGTTACGCAGTATGACGGTCACGTCATCGAGTCGACGGGACTGATCAAGATGGACTTCCTCGGACTGAAGACGCTCTCTGAGCTGAAGGAGGCATGCAAGGTCATCAAGCAGACCACTGGTCACGACGTGGACCTTGACAATATTCCGCTCGACGATGAACTGACCTATAAGCTGTACCAGGAAGGACGCACCATTGGTACGTTCCAGTTTGAGTCGCCGGGCATGCAGAAGTATCTTAAAGAGTTGCACCCTACTGTCTTTGAGGACCTCATCGCTATGAATGCCCTCTACCGTCCGGGACCTATGGAGTACATCCCTGAGTTCATTGCCCGTAAAAAGGACCCAAGCCGTATCAAATACGATATCCCCTGTATGGAGAAGTATCTGAAGGATACCTATGGCATTACGGTGTATCAGGAGCAGGTGATGTTGCTGAGCCGTCAGCTGGCCAGTTTCACGCGTGGTGAGAGCGATGCCCTGCGTAAGGCTATGGGTAAGAAGAAAAAAGACATCGTAGACGCCATGAAGCCTAAGTTCCTCAAGCAGGGTGCGGAGAACGGCTACGACACGAAGATTCTGGAGAAGATATGGGGCGACTGGGAGAAGTTCGCGTCGTATGCGTTCAACAAGTCGCATGCCACGTGCTACTCCTGGGTGGCTTACCAGACGGCTTACCTCAAGGCACACTATCCGGCTGAGTACATGGCCGCACTGATGACGCGCCGTTTCTCAGATATCGGTGAGATCACGAAGCTCATGGAAGAGTGCAAGGCCATGAAGGTGAAGACTCTTGGGCCAGATGTCAACGAGAGTTATGTGGAGTTTGGTGTCAACAACAAAGGTGAGATACGCTTCGGCTTGAAAGCCATCAAGGGCATGGGTACGAATGCGGCCGAGGCCATCGTCAATGAACGCAAGGCTCACGGCCCCTATAAGAACATCTATGACTTTGCAGAACGCGTCAATCTGAAGGATGTCAACCGCAAAGTCTTCGAGTCTCTGGCACTGAGCGGGGGCTTTGACGGATTCGGCCTCATGAGAGAGCAATACTTCGCCCCCAATAGTAAGGGAGAGGTGTTCCTCGACAGCCTGGTACGTTTTGGCCAGCAATACCAGATGGACCGTCAGGAGGCTTCCAACTCCCTCTTTGGGGCCATGGCAAGTGACATGACAATCACGCTTCCCCCGGCACCACACGCTGAGCCGTGGAGCTCGTTGGAGAAACTGAGTCAGGAGAAGAAACTTGTGGGTATCTACCTGTCTGCCCATCCGCTGGACGATTATGCCATCATACTCAATCACTTGTGCAACACCACGTGTGAGGAGATGGGACAGCGCGATAACCAGGAACAGCTGGCAGCCCGTGAGGAACTGACCTTCGGAGGCATTGTGACACAGGTGAACCGTCGTTTCACCAAGCGTGGCGATCCCTTTGGCATCGTTACCATCGAGGACTTTGAAGGGGCGGGCGATATCGCCATCTTCGGAGAAGAATGGGGACGGTGGAGTGGTATGCTGCAAGAGGGCTACTCGGTGTATGTCAAGGCAAAGTACGTCAAGAAATTCCCTACCAGTACCATGTATTCGCTGACCATTCAGAGCGTGGAGTTCTTGCAGAGCGTGAAAGACAACCGCATAGAAAGTTTCACCATTAACATGTCGAGCAAAGATATCGACAGCACGATGGTGAGCGACTTGCTGACGATGGTGAACGCCACGCCCGGACACACGCAACTCTATTTCAATATTTCTGATGAGCAAACCAACAGCCATGTGCTGTTGAGGTCGAGTAGGCAGCAAATAGAGGTATCGAAGGCACTCGTGCAATACGTGGATAGCAATGATAGCATGAGCTACAAGATCAACTGATCCTGACGCTTTCCACGGCTCAGATAGATAGAATGCAATCATACAGACAGATATATTCAATCATCAAGTCAAATAAGTTCAATCATCATGAAGATAACAATCAAATCGTTAGACACCATCCGTGAGGCCGCTAAGACGTTCGTCAAGAACATGGGCAACGGTCATGTGTTTGCTTTTTATGGCAAGATGGGCGCCGGTAAAACAACTTTTATCAAAGCTATTTGTGAAGAATTGGGCGTGGAAGATGTGATCACTTCGCCCACCTTCGCGATCGTCAATGAATATCGTTCGGCCACGACCAACGAGCTCATCTATCACTTCGACTTCTACCGGATAAAGAAGCTCGATGAGGTATACGACATGGGCTACGAGGACTACTTCTATAGTGGTGCTCTCTGCTTCCTGGAATGGCCGGAACTCATCGAAGATATTCTGCCCGGCGATGCTGTAAAGGTGACCATCACGCAGCAGGAAGACGGAAGCCGCATTGTTGAGTTCTAACAATCAACAAACCGGATTCTGGTTTTCTGCAAACGGCTTTTCTCACTCTCAATCAGCTACTTTTTGGCAGATTGTTTGCTAAAGTAAAAGTAAATGCTTAATTTTGCAACAACTTTTTGCGAGGCGGAAAGGTCCCGCATATAGAAATTATCAAACAAACAAATAAAAAGGAAGAAAGATGGAAGTAGAAATTACTACTGAGAACTTTGAACAGTATAAGAATGGCGAACTGCCATTGGTCGTTGACTTGTGGGCCACATGGTGTGGTCCCTGCCGCATGGTGAGCCCTATCATGAGTGAGCTGGCAAAGGAATACGATGGCAAGCTCATCGTGGGTAAATGCGACGTAGAAGAGAACGACGACATCGCTTTGGAGTTTGGCGTGCGCAACATCCCTACTGTGTTGTTCTTTAAAAATGGACAATTGGTAGATAAGTTCGTGGGTGCTGCCCAAAAGAATAAATTCCAGGAGAAGTTTGATAAACTGCTCGAAGCTTAATGTTGGTCGACCCTCTGGTGCAGGATAAGCTAAGGGGGTGTCGGTCATTTCTCATTATTTTTCCAATACCATTGACAGCGTAAAACAATTGATTCATTGTTTTACGCTGTTTCTGTTTTGTCAATGTTGTTGCTATGGGGCAATGACCGGTGGTAAGTATTCTCCTGGCTGTTCACTTGCAGACTATCGTTTCCTTGCCTTCATAGTAATGAGCGGCACCATCATTTCCTCCATCGAAATACCGCCATGCTGGAACGTGTCTTTATAGTATGAGACATAATAATTATAGTTGTTGGGATAGGCGAAGAAGCTGTTGCCGGTCGCAAACACGTAGGTGGTGCTGACGTTAGGCGATGGCAGGAAGGCTTTGCGAGGCTCGTGAATGGTGAATACTTCCTTGGAGTTGTAATTGAGGTTCTTGCCTAGCTTATAGCGCAGATTGGTATTGGTGTTGCGGTCGCCAATGATCTTGATGGGCCGTGAACAGCGTATGGAACCATGATCGGTTGTGAGGATGATGGTGTAGTCGCTATTGGCCAGTCGCTTGAACAATTCAGCCATGACGGAGTGGCGGAACCAGCTGAGCGTGATGCTGCGGTAGGCACTCTCGTTGTTGGCCAACTCGCGAACCATCTTCGATTCTGTGCGAGCATGAGAGAGCATGTCGATGAAGTTGACAACGACGACGTTGAGGTCGTTGTCTTTCAAACTGTTGTATTGTTGCAGCAGGCGCTCAGCTCCCACGGAGTCGTTCACCTTATTGTAACTGAACCGGTCGTGACGACGGAACCGGTCAATCTGCGTCTTGATGAGTGGGGCTTCGTTGAGGTTCTTTCCTTCCTCTTCGTCCTCGTCCACCCACAGGTCAGGAAACATCTGCGCAATCTTGTCGGGCATCAGTCCACTGAAGATGGCATTGCGTGCATATTGCGTGGCTGTTGGCAGTATGGTCAGGTACATGTCTTCGTCGATATCGAACTGGTCGCCAATCTCTCGTGCCAGTACACGCCATTGATCCCAACGGAAGTTGTCAATGACGATCATAAAGACTTTCTCTCCTGCATTGATGCGTGGGAAGATGCGTTCTTTGAAGATGTCAGGGCTCATTATCGGCTTGGGCTCGTCTCCCGCGCTTACCTTACCTTGGTTGCCTGGAATGCGGTAAGCCTGCATCCATTCAAGGTAGTTGTTCTTGATGTATTTGGCAAAGCTGTTGTCAGCCTCTTCCTTCTGCATCTGCAGCATGTCAGTCATGCCAGTATCTGCATCGCTGAGTTCCAGCTCCCAATGCACAAGTCGCTTATATACTTCCGTCCAGTCTTTCCACGTCCGGCAGGCATCAATACGCATGGCTAATTGCTGATACTCCTGCTGGTAGCCCGACTGTGTCACCTCGGTGACGATTTCCTGTCGGTGTATGTTCTTTTTCAGTGTAAGCAGTATCTGGTTAGGATTGACGGGCTTGATGAGGTAGTCGGCGATCTTCGAGCCAATGGCCTGATCCATGATGTCTTCCTCCTCGCTCTTTGTTACCATCACCACGGGTGTTTGCGGTTGCAGCTCTTTCACTTTCTGCAACGTCTCAAGGCCAGTGAGACCAGGCATCATCTCGTCGAGCATGATGAGGTCGAAGGTCTGTTTGCGGCATTCTTCGATAGCGTCGGCGCCGTTAGTGACGGTTGTTACCTCATATCCTTTCTTAGTCAGGAAGATAATGTGAGCCTTGAGCAAGTCTATCTCATCGTCGGCCCATAATATATGTCCGTTGTTCATATTAAAATCCTTCTAAATCGTAATATTCGTCTTCGAGGTCGAAGTGCTGTTGCAGTTCTTTCTTCTCGTTGTTGTCCTTATTCTTCTCTGTTTTGTTCTGCTCCGTCGTCGACTTGTTGGTCGTCTTCTGCTTTGTATCGACAGAAGGCTTTTTGTCGGTCTTCTTTGGTTGAGCTCTTTTCTGCTCAGCGGCAGGTGGCGGGGTGGTTTGTTCGTTATCGTCAATAATGAAGGTAGTTCCCGATGCGTCTTGTTCGGTATCCTTAGTGGCGTTCTCGTTGGCATCGGTCTCCTTACTTTCGCTTTCTGTCATCTTGACTTCTTGAGACTCGTTCTCTTTCGTGACTCTTTCCGTCGGTTTGGTCTGCGTTGACTTGGTGACAGGCTTGGCAGAACCCG
>Ga0256406_1006542_pt1 | contig 11627 bp, 7 predicted proteins | sample RumenRJG_03DNA_FD_185986 | JGI IMG/M metagenome (GOLD analysis project Ga0256406, IMG submission 185986) | Bovine rumen microbial communities from Lethbridge, Alberta, Canada - RJG_03 | ecosystem: Host-associated > Mammals > Digestive system > Stomach > Rumen | place: Canada: Alberta | collected...
ACTCCAAGCCGCTTATAGCGGCTGCCAGTAACAGCGCTCGCAACGCCCGCCTTTTTAGGCGAGCAGTATTATAAGCCCTTTGGGGCGTTATTCCAAACCACCACTTGAAGTGGTGGTTATGACTTAGCAAGGAGGTATTCATATGCTTGATAAAAAGGTTGCACAGCTGATCAATACACAGATCAACAAGGAGTTCTATTCTGCTTATCTCTATCTGGATTTTGCCAATTTCTTCCAGGAAGTCGGCCTGGACGGATTTGCCAACTGGTATGATGTACAGGCACAGGAGGAGCGTGATCACGCGATGCTGATGCGCACCTACCTCTTCAACAACAGTGAGCCGGTGAGCTTTGAGGCTGTTGACAAGCCGGATGTGGAGATGAAGGAGATCATCGATCCGCTGAAGGCAGGCCTGAAGCATGAGCAGTACGTGACATCCCTGATCAACACGATCTATCAGGCGGCAAACGAGGCACATGATTTCCGCACCATGCAGTTCCTCGACTGGTTTGTTAAGGAGCAGGGCGAAGAGGAGAAAAATGCTGACGATCTGATCAAGAAATATGAGCTCTTCGGTTCCGATCCGAAAGGACTGTACGCACTTAACCAGGAGCTTCTGGCACGCGTGTACACAGCACCGTCGCTGGTTATCTGAGGAGTAACTGGTTATTTTCTCACTCATTTAAGAAAGAAGGCAGCCGGATGCATCTATCCGACTGCCTTCTATGTATCATCTGCACGATCGTAAGATATTCCATGCAGCGTTTTCTTATGCTCCATGCGGAACAGGATGAGTTTTTCTTATGTATCATGCGGGACTGGGTGCAGGCAGTTCCGCATTTACAACCTGCTTATCATTCAGCAGATTCGTCATATTGTGGAGCGAGATCGCGATCGTCGACGTGTTGTGCAGCAGTGCTGTTACAGTGGGCTGCAGTACGCCGGCTGCACCGAGAACGATCAAATATGATTACAGCAAACCCAACCCGATCAATATCAACGGCAGTTACAAAGTCACGCTGGTGCTGGTAAATGACAAGACGAACACCCTCGCTTCGGAAGAAGGGATGCCCCTTCCAGACAGAAAAGACCTAAGATGCGGCAGCGGCAGAGCGGCACTCCGGGTGCCGACCGGCGCTACACTTACTAAGAACGTCAAAAGCCAGTTCCTTTGTTCAGGGTGCTGGCTTTTTTGATGCTTAGAATCATTGTTTTGCCGAATTCTGATGATCGTCGTACTGATGATCGTCAGGGGGACTCCCTCTTGTCATGCCAGGGCAACTCTGCTATGATATGAGGCGGTTTGAAAATCATAAATCACTTCCAGTGCCCGATAAAACGGGGTAAAAGGGAACCGGGTGAGAATCCCGGGCGATCCGGTCACTGTGAACAGCGAGGAAGACGCCATGGAAATTCCATTGTGCGGAGAAGCAGCGGAAAGCGGGACAGCGTATCTGCTGCAGGCATGAGAAGGAGGCATTTTCCGTCTGAGCTGCTAGTCAGGAAACCTGCTGGAAGCTGTATATTCAGATGATGTTTCCGAAGAAAACATTCATGATATTTTTTGCATGTCTGGAAATCCGCTTCGGAAGAAGCGGATTTCTTTATTTGTATAAGCTCTTTGAATCGCAGACAGGCCCGTCACACGCGAAGCGTGTGTAAAAGAGCCTGGATGCGGTTTCAAAGGCAGCTTATATGTATGTTTACTATTCAGACATGCTGAAAAATATAGGCAACTGAAGGCAGGAATTGGGAAGGAGAAAGAGTATGAAGAATCGTAAATATTTATCTGCTGCTGCAGCGTTTATGCTGGCGGCGTCCATGATCGCCGGCTGTGGTTCTGCAGCGTCATCGTCCTCCGCTGAGAGCACCTCAGCGGTCTCGGAAGCTGCTACTGAGACCGTCAAGCCCTCTGCGGGCAGTTCGGTAGCATCCAGTTCGGACGCTTCGTCGGATCAGGCTAAGGCAGATCATGTAGCTGATCTGATCGACGCCATTTATGTACAGGAGCGCACGGATCAGACCGATGAGCAGTGCGCGGAGGCGAAGGAGGCCTGGGACGCTTTGACAGATGCACAGAAACAGCTGGTGCACGGTGAGTATGCTGACCCCGATTATTTTGGCCGGGATACCGGAGATGCTTCTGCAGATGATCCGCTCAATGAGGATGGTATCGGTGAAAATGAACTGCTGGTCGTAAGCTTTGGCACTTCGTTTAATGACAGCCGTGTGAAGGATATCGGCGGCATTGAGAAAGCGCTGCAGGAGGCGAATCCTGACTGGTCCGTCCGCCGTGCTTTTACCGCGCAGATCATCATCAACCATGTGCAGGCGCGTGACGGCGAGAAGATCGACAACATGGATCAGGCGCTTCAGCGTGCCGTGGATAACGGTGTGAAAAATCTTGTCGTACAGCCGACGCATCTGATGCATGGCGCTGAGTATGACGAGCTCACCGAGGCTGTCAACAGCTGTGCGGACAAGTTTGATTCCGTGAAGATCGCTGAGCCGCTGCTCGGCGAGGTTGGCGCTGATACGACTTCTGTCAACGATGACAAGAAGGCTGTTGCTGAGGATATTACCAATGCAGCGGTGCAGACAGCCGGTTATGACAGCCTGGATGATGCAGCTGCCGATGGAACAGCATTTGTCTTCATGGGTCACGGAACGTCTCATACGGCGGCTATCACCTATGATCAGATGCAGTCACAGGTGGAAGATCTCGGTTATAAAAATGTATTCATCGGTACCGTTGAGGGCAAGCCGGAAGATACTGCATGTCAGGCTGTCATCGAAAAAGTAAAAGACGGCGGCTATACAAAGGTCATTCTCCGTCCACTCATGGTTGTGGCTGGTGATCATGCCAACAATGATATGGCAGGTGAGGACGATCCGGATTCCTGGATCAGCCAGTTCAAGGCTTCCGGTGACTTTGAAACAGTAGATGCACAGATCGCCGGACTCGGTGAGATCCCGGAAGTACAGCAGATCTATGTACAGCATACGGCGGATGCTATGAACGGAACGGATGAATCAGTTTCCGCTTCGTCAGCATCTTCGACAGAGGCGCTTGCAGACGGCACATACACAGCTGATTTTACGACGGACAGCGATATGTTCCATGTCAATGATCAGTATGACGGAAAAGGTACGCTGACAGTTGCGAACGGTCAGATGACCATCCATATTACGCTCGTTTCCGAGAACGTCGTGAATCTGTTTCCGGGAACAGCAGAAGATGCGCAGAAAGACGGCGCGCAGCTCCTGCAGCCCACCACAGATACGGTAAAATATGACGACGGCACGACAGAAGAAGTATACGGCTTCGACGTACCGGTACCGGCACTGGATCAGGAATTTGACCTCGCACTTCTCGGAAAGAAGGGCAAATGGTACGATCACAAGGTCAAAGTATCCAATCCTCAGGCGGAAACGAACTGATTGTTCGTGCCGAAAATCGTCGGATGGCGGAACACAGAATTAAAAGGAATACAGAATAAAAATCAGATAATACATATCTGGAAGGAGCAGGCATTAACGCCTGCTCTTTTTTATCGGAATAACCTTGACAATTTGCTCTGAAAAATTAAAAATAAATTAAATGGAAAATTAAAAACCGAAGAAATAAACAAAAGAACGGCAAAACAAAAAGAATACAGGACTTAAATAACGAACCATCGGATCAGACAGAGAAATCTGACCGGGGAACCACGCAGAGAAATCATACAGAGAAACCACGCAGAGAAACCATACAGAGAAACCATACAGAGAAACCATACAGAGAAATCATACAGAGAAACCATACAGAGGAGTTCACATCTTTGGGACAGCGTAAGAAAGTAAAGATGGAAACAATCGCGCAGGCACTCGGTGTCAGCGTGGTAACGGTTTCTAACGCTTTAAACGGCCGTCGTGGCGTGAGTGAAAGCATGCGCCGCCAGATCGTCCAGAAGGCACAGGAGCTCGGCTACAATGCGGAGAACCGCTCATCCGGGACGAAGAAGAAATCCTATATCATCGGATGCATGGTGGCGAGCCGTTATGTACAGGAGTTTCCATCGTTTTACATGGAAATCTATAAAAATATCGCCCGCGAAGCGGGACAGTCGGACTGCATTACCGTTCTCGAGGTCGTGTCACCGGAGATGGAAAACGAGAATGCTTACGCGGCTGCTTTTCAGGAAACACGTCCGGACGGCATCATTCTGATCGGCGAGCTGCAGCGCACGTATGTCACCCATCTGCACGAACATAATTCGGATGTCCCTTTCGTGTGCGTGGACGATTATGACACGCGTGAGGATATGGATTACGTTCTGACGGACAGCTTCGGCGGTATGGAGTGCGTGACCCATCTGGTGCTGGAGCAGGGCTTCTCTGATCTGTATTTTGTCGGAACGGTGGGAGCAACGGACAGCATCAACGACCGCTATCTCGGCTACTGTAAAGCGTTGGAAAGACGTGGTCTGGACCGGTGCGAGAAACAGGTCATTCCTGACCGGGAAAACGGAATCCTGATCACGCCCCAGCTGCCGGAGAAACTGCCGCAGGCTTTCATCTGCAGCTGTGACCGCACAGCGTTTGCCGTCATCCGTGAGCTGCGCGCACGCGGTGTCCGGGTGCCGGAGGACGTATCCGCTGCGGGCTTTGATAATTTCCCCCGTGAGACGCCGGAGCACATCCGCCTGACGACATACCGGAACGATGAAAAAGTCATTGCGCAGATCAGCCTGCACATCCTGCTGACGCGCATGGAGCGGCCGGACACCCGCACCTGCGGCGTGCGCATTGTGGAGGGAAGCGTCGTTCGGGGCGAGAGTGTGAAATACCGCAGACATTGAGAGTGTGTCCGGACAAAGTAAAGTATTACGGCCACGAACACGGTGATATGCCGCAGACATGCGTGAGAGATACGCTGATGAGGTTTCGCTTATAAGAAGCAGGGGAGAAATGAAGACAGAACCGGGAGACGGGAGGAACAGATGGCTGAGGTAAAACTGAAGGATATCGGGGAACGCATCGGCGTCAGTACGGTTACTGTGTCCAATGCGCTCTCCGGGAAAAAAGGCGTCAGCGCCGAGCTGCGCGAGCATATCGAAACCGTCGCGGCCGAGATGGGTTATGACCTGACGAGGTATCAGAGAAGAGCGCCGGGTGCCAGGATCGGCGTGATATCAACGGACAAACGGTACCCGGAGATCGGCAATTCTTTTTACTGGACGATGTACCAGCAGGTCGTTGCAGCGGCAGCCGCACGGCAGAGCGTCACCATGCTGGAACCCATAGAAGAGGACAGACAGCAGACGGAGGAAACCCCGCGGATCCTCAGAGAAAAGGCCGTGGACGGCATCATCATCATCGGCTGGCTGTTCGAGCCGTATATCCGGCATCTGGTGAAAAAAGCCGGCGTGCCTGTCGTTCTGCTGGACTTCCGTATCCGTGGCAGCGGCTGCGACACGGTGATGAGTTGCAATTATACGGGCATGTACAAAATGACGCGCTATCTGATCGAACGTGGTCACAGAAAGATCGCCTTTGTCGGGAGTACGCTGGCCACTGAAAATATCATGGACCGTTATTTTGGCTACAGGAAAGCCCTGATCGAGGCGGGCATTCCCCTCAGGAAGGGCTGGGTTCTGGAGGACAGGGATCTTCTGACCGGTGACATGCAGTTCACACTGCCGGATGAGATGCCGACGGCCTTCGCCTGTAACTGTGACCTTGCGGCGAGCTACGTGTTTGCCGCGTTGGAGAAGAAGGGACTGCGTGTGCCGGAGGATGTCTCAGTTGTCGGCTATGATGATTATCTCCTGGATTCGGATGTAGCCGCGAGACTCACGACTTATCATGTGGATATGAAGCGGATGGCGGAGATGGCGGTCGACCGCCTTATGGGAAAAATATACGGCGAGGAAACGCATTACGGAACGCGTTACATCGACGGACCGATCGTGGAGAGAAGCAGCGTGCGGCGTCTGCAGTGACAGTCTGTATTGACGGACCGCGAAGAGGTTGAGCGGAAGAATGCCAAAAAAGTGGAGAGAAAACACATACGAAGTGTTCTCTCTCCATTTTGCTGTAGAAGCATCCGAATCCAGAAGATCCGAAGGCATTTGCTCTCGCCCTGCAGCTGGCGGAGTAAAATGTTCATGGTTCGTCAGTCATTTGTGGTAACTTACACTGGATGGCGATACTGGCGAATGAAGGAATTGTGATTTTGGATGGGGAATCATGGAGGAACCGACATGGGAATCTTGAGATTAAATCCTGCCTGCAAGGATTACCTCTGGGGTGGTCACAGGCTGGTAGAAGAATATGGAATCAAATATAACGGCGACGTTCTGGCGGAGACATGGGAGCTTTCCTGTCATCCGGACGGCCCCTCGACGATCGCCAGCGGCCCTTTCGCCGGAAAAACGCTGACCAAATATATCAGGGAAAATCAGGAGAACGGAAGAGAGGTTCTCGGAAAAAACTGCCGCAGGTTCTCTGATTTTCCCGTCCTGATCAAGTTCATTGATGCGAAGAAAAATCTCTCGATTCAGGTGCATCCGGACAACAGCTACGCACTGAAAAATGAAAATCAGTACGGCAAGACAGAGATTTGGTATGTGATGGACGCGGAGCCGGGCGCTTTTCTGTACTATGGCTTCGAGCGCGAGGTCAGTAAAGAAGAGCTGCAGCAGCGCATCGAAGATGACACACTGACGGAAGTGCTGCACGCAGAGCCGGTGAAAAAGGGCGACGTTCTTTTCATTGAACCGGGCACCATTCATGCGATCGGTCAGGGCATTCTTCTCGCGGAGATCCAGCAGAATTCCAATGTCACCTACCGGGTGTATGACTACGGCCGTGTGGGGAAGGATGGAAAAAAGCGTGAGTTGCACATCGACAAGGCACTGGACGTCACGCGCCGCACGCCGGTTGAAAAAAAAGATCACGGGTATCCGCATGTGGCGGACTGCGATTACTTTACCGTGGATTCCCTGGTGCTGAACGGAACAACCATACGGAGCCTTCACGGCTGCGTGACGGAGGATTCCTTCGTGAGCCTGCTGGTGCTGGAAGGCGAGGGAAGCATCGTCTGCAAAGATGATAATAAAAATACAACAGCCGACAACGGCAAAAAAAAGGCACCAACTGGCGACGGCGGTGAAAAGCGCATGGATTTTCAAAAGGGCGACAGCCTGTTTCTCCCGGCGGGTTCAGGCAGGTTCAAAATAAAAGGAAGCTGCCATATCCTGATGACGACGATTCGCGGGCAGGTAAACAAACAGTAAGACGTTTGCTGGAACAGTATAAAAAGATAGAACGCACGGCACACGGTTGACAGCGCTGCCGTGCGTTTTCATAATGTTAAAGTAACGTGTGACAGCAGGTTTTGCGTGCACGTTTCTACGGACAGAACAGACACGGGAATATGACAGGAGGATCCGTATGGCAGTCATTTTTGATGAGAAGCAGAAGATATTCAAGCTGGATACAGAGCACACAACGTACATGATGGGGCTGACAGATGACGGCTATCTGGGACATCTGTATTACGGTGCCAGACTTCTTGCACCCTGTGGAAGACAGGCCATGCGCCTCGCGATGATCCCGACGCCGGCAGCGCTGCCACGTGAGAAAAATGGCTTTATGGATGCCTTCTGCTTTGAGTATCCGACCGGCGGTCTCGGTGACAACCGGGAGAGCTGCCTCGATGTGGAGGATGAGGAAGGCTGCCTGGGCTGCGAGCTCATGTATGCTTCCTTTGAAATTGTCTCCGGGAAACCGGCGCTTTCCGGACTCCCCGCGAGCTTTGGCAATCCGGAAGATGTGACGACGCTGAAGATCTTCCTGAAGGATCAGGTGCTGGACCTGACGGTGTGCCTTCTGTATTCGGTATTTGAGGCGGAGGATGTCATCACGCGGAGTGCTGTCATCACCAGCGGTGCGGGAAGGACCGTCCGTCTCCGGAGAGCCCTTTCCGCCTGTCTCGATATGGAAAATAAGGACCTCTCCATGGTGTCGCTGGCGGGATCATGGGCGAGAGAAAGGCATATTCAGAAGAACCGCATCACTTACGGAAGACAGAATATCACCTCCATCTGCGGCGCCTCCAGCCAGCAGGAGAATCCTTTTCTGGCGCTTGTGACGCCGGGAACGGATCAGAAAAAGGGTGAGGTGTGGGCGATGCACTTCGTCTACTCCGGCAACTTCATCGCACAGGCGGAGCTCTCACAGTTTGACACGATCCGTATGACCATGGGGATTCATCCGTGGCAGTTCTGCTGGGAGCTGTCGGACGGAGCGTCTTTTACAACGCCGGAGGTGGTCATGACCTATTCCGGAGCAGGACTTGGTACCATGACAAGGTCACTGCATGATTTTTACCGCGCGCATCTGATCCGCAGCCCGTATCTGCATCATGACCGGCCCGTGCTGCTCAACAGCTGGGAAGGCACCTACTTTGATTTCGACCGGGACAAGCTGCTGGCGATGGCCCGTGAGGCGAAAGCCTGCGGCATCGAGATGTTCGTTCTGGACGACGGCTGGTTCGGGCATCGGAACGATGACAACACCAGCCTCGGCGACTGGTTTGTCAATGAGAAAAAGCTGCCCGGCGGTCTCGTTTCTCTCAGCGAAGCCATCCACAGCATGGGATTGAAGTTCGGTATCTGGATCGAGCCGGAGATGGTGTCGCCGGATTCAGATCTCTTCCGGGCGCATCCCGACTATGCGATGCAGATACCGGGCAGGGAGCCCGGACGCGCGAGGAACCAGCTGGTTCTGGACATCACACGGAAGGAAGTGCGAGATGCCGTCTGCGGTATCCTGAAAAAAACATTTGCTGACGCAAAAATCGATTACATCAAATGGGATATGAACCGGTATCTGTCCGATGTCGGCAGTGCGCTCTGCAATAATGGAAGGCAGGGAGAGATTTTTCACCGGTATGTCCTCGGACTGTATGAGATGCAGGCGCGGATGCTCGGGGATTTTCCGGGCCTTCTCCTGGAAAACTGCGCCTCGGGCGGCGCGCGGTTTGACCCCGGTATGCTCTATTTCAGTCCGCAGATCTGGACGAGCGACGACACGGATGCCATCGAGCGTCTCCGTATTCAGGAGGGGACGGAGCTGTGCTATCCGCTTTCCTGCATGGGTGCCCATGTGAGCAAGTGTCCGAATGATCAGGTCGGGCGGCAGACGCCGCTGGAAACCAGGGCAAACGTTGCCCTTGCGGGTACCTTCGGCTATGAACTGGATCTGAAAAAGCATCTGAAGGAAGAGGAACGGGCGCTGATTCCGCAGCAGATCGCGCGGTATCACGCTTTTCATAACATCGTGGAGGAAGGAGATTATTACCGCCTTGCGTCATGGGATGACCGCCATTCGTGGGATGCATGGATGTGCGTCACAAAGGACAGGACAGAGGCGCTGCTTACGGTGGTGCAGGTGCTGGGAAGGCCGAACGAGAAGGGCCACTGCCTGCAGCTCGACGGGCTGGATCCTGTCGCGCCCTACCGGGTGGAGCATGTGAGCGGTGTGAGACTGAATAAGGTAAAAGACGAGAAGGCATATGCGCAAAAGGATGATGATGAGAATGGGAAAGTCTGTGCGGCGCAGGAGGATTATAGGGCCGCGGCAGAGGGACAGACAAACGGTCAGGCAGCTGCGGTGAAAACGTCTGCACAGTCTCCTGATGCGGAAGGCCTGTACTATGGGGATGAGCTGATGCAGGTCGGATTATTTGTGCCGGAGATGCAGGACTATCAGTCAAGTTTGATACATCTGGTTCGCGTCTGATTTCTGCAAATCGCCCTGATACGGGAGTGGCAGATAATTCTTTTTGGCAAACGGCAGATGTATACAGATTGTATGCACTGTTTTTTCGGGTGGTGGCGAAGATCTTCAGTTCGTGTGCTGAAGAAGGAAACTTTATTCCCGATGATGTGGGATTCCCGGAGAAAAGATTTGATCGGATTACGCTGGAAGATGATCATGTCATGTGCAGCGCCGCAGAGTGGGAAGCGGCAAACAGGAGCAATCCAAGTGATGACACATGATCCGGAGACGCTGAGAAACGTATTTGTGCTGGAATAAAGATGTATTTGGAAAATCCGGGGGTCTTTTTTGTTTTTCTGACAGCTGTGGTGGACAGTGACGTTCTCGTCATGTCATCGCATTTTTGGGGGAAAAATGTCAAAATTGCCATAAAATCATGTTGGAAAAATGACAAATTACCCTGTATTTTCATGTGGAAAACGCACATACAGAGGCGGACGACACATTACTGTCGCCCCGCCTCTGCTTTTTTCAACTGCCGGCTGAAAATAATGTAGTAAACCAGGTTGATGCAGATGCCGAACGTCGTCGCGAGCGGCGCCGCGAGGCCGATCTTTGTCAGCGAGGCATTCGCCTGAATGCTCATGAAATAGGCAACGGGCAGGCGCACAATGAAGGTCTGCGCGATGCTCTGCAGCATGACGAACAGAGATTTTTCATGACCGCTGAAATAGCCCATGAAGCTGAAGAGGAACGGTGTCACCATGGCTTCTGCGCAGAAACCTCTCAGGTAATCCCAGGCATCGGCAATAACGTCCGTATCCTTTGTAAAAATACCGGCCGCCAGGTAACCCCTGAACCAGATCAGCAGGAAAATGCAGACGCCGATGACAAAGGCAAAAATTATGCCGAATCCCATGGCTTTTCTCGCGCGGTCCTCCCGTTTTGCACCGACGTTCTGCGAGATAAAGGAGCTCATGGACTGCATCAGCGACGAGGGCACGAGCATGACAAAGGAGATGAGCTTGCTCGCCACGCCGTAGCCGGAAGAGGCTGTAAGCCCGAGCCGGTTGATAAACGCGCACAGGAACATGAAGGAAATCTGTGTCAGAAACTCCTGCAGCGCGAGGGGCGTTCCGACGCGGATGATCCGCAGGGCCTCTTTGTTGAAGCGGATGTACTTTCCCGTCATGTGGAACGGCAGATTTTTTCTGCGCATGATGATGATCGAGAGGATGACGCTGACCGCCTGCGCCGCCACCGTTGCGATCGCTGCGCCGGCTACGTTCATATGAAAAACCGCGACGAGCAGCAGATCGCCGAAAATATTGACCACACAGGCAATGCCGACAAAAATCAGCGGAGTCCTTGAATCGCCGAGCCCGCGGAAGATGGCGGAAATAACGTTGTAGGCAACGATAAAAAATATACCGGCGCCGCAGATCCGTATGTAGGATGCCGTGAGATCAACCGCCTCAGCGGGAGACTGCATGAGAACGGCGATCGGGCGAGCAAAAACAACCATGACAAAGCAGAGGATCGCGCTGATCACCGTGAACAGGCAGATTGCGGCACCGATGAGTGGACCGACTTTCTGTGGCTTTTTCTCTCCCAGATAGTGTCCGATGAGAATCGTCACGGCCATGGCGCATCCGGTCACGGTAAAGGTGACCATATTCAGAACGTTGCTTCCGGTGGATACGCCGGAAAGTCCTGCCGTCGTGCCGAACCGGCCGACGACCAGCAGGTCGACAGCGCCGTACATGGCCTGCAGCACAAGCGATCCGAAGATCGGGAGCATGAAGCGCAGCATCTTTTTCGGGATGCTTCCGGTTGTAAAATCATTCATATTCTCACGG
>Ga0256406_1006543_pt1 | contig 11625 bp, 8 predicted proteins | sample RumenRJG_03DNA_FD_185986 | JGI IMG/M metagenome (GOLD analysis project Ga0256406, IMG submission 185986) | Bovine rumen microbial communities from Lethbridge, Alberta, Canada - RJG_03 | ecosystem: Host-associated > Mammals > Digestive system > Stomach > Rumen | place: Canada: Alberta | collected...
CCTGAGGCCCAAGGCTGGGGTATACCGATGGCAACGGACATCGCCTTCGCACTCGCAGTGGTCTACGCCCTTGGCGACAGAGTCCCCATCTCGGCCAAAGTATTCCTTACCACCTTAGCCATCGTGGACGACCTTGGAGCTGTACTTGTCATCGCTCTCTTCTACACTTCCCATATATCGCTCGGCAACTTGGCTCTCGGAGTGCTTTTCCTTGGAATCATGTTTCTTGGCAACCGTTTAGGTGTGAAGAATGTGGTGTTCTACGGAGTCCTCGGCATCGGAGGCGTGTGGATTGCTTTCCTCACCTCCGGCATCCACGCCACCATCTCGGCTGTACTTGCCGCTATGGTAATCCCGGCAGACTCCCATATCCCGGAAGCCACATTTCTGGCCCGGATGCGAAAGCTCACCCGGCTTTTCGAGAAGGCTGAGTCGAACGATGTAAGGACGCTGGAACCGGAGCAAGTAAGGATTCTTACGAGGGTGAAGAAGGACTCTCTGCAGGCCATGCCCCCCTTGCAACGGTTGGAACAAAGTATGCATCCAATGGTGTCGTTCGTCATCATGCCCATTTTCGCTTTGGCCAATGCCGGTGTGTCGTTCGTGGATATGGATCTGAGCGCACTTTTCACCAACAACGTTGCCTTAGGCGTCCTGTTTGGACTGTTGTTTGGAAAACCGCTGGGAGTGCTTTTCGCCGTATGGCTCACTGAGAAGACCGGCCTTGGCAAACGGTCGCGCACGATGACCTGGCGCATAGTGGCCGGACTGGGCTTTCTGGCTTCCATTGGCTTCACAATGTCGATGTTCGTCACCATGCTTGCTTTCAACGGAGCCGACCACTTGGTACAAGCCAAGATAGGAATCTTTGCCGCCTCACTTTTGGGTGGAGCCATTGGCTACCTGCTGTTAAGTCGACCCCAAGAAAAGGGCTGACCGAACGAAACTCATCCTTAAACAGAAAGCTACCAGATATTGTGAACGGACTGTAAGGAGCATCGGCACCGAGTAGTATTCCTCTACGACTCGAATGGAGAGGCTCCACAAGTAAAGTCTTTGCTGGCTTAAGTGTCACACCTCAGTCTATTGTCTCCGCCGTGTAAAGTCGGGAAAAGCAATAGGCACAAACCCACCTTCGATGGATAGTCTTGACAACTCTACCACGGCACACCACTCAGCCAAATCGTAGACATCCATATCCATCGGGAGCCCTTTGCGCAGGTTGTCCACCAGACGCATGTCCATTAAAAAGGATATGCCCCCGCGGTCGTCATACTTGGCTGCCTCGGCCCTTGCCTTGCGAAGGTCGGCGGGCAGCCATTCGTTGAGGGTATGCTCGCGCTCTTCTGCCGTCAGTTCCCGTCCGTCCAGCCAAAGCGTTTCCTGAGGATATTTGGCGGCATAACCGCTTGTTCCTACTATCTGGTAGAGACGGCTGTATGGGCGTGGCGTCATCACGTCGTGGTCGAGGACTATGGTTCGGCCCTCATGTGTTCGCATCAAAGAGGTTGTGACATCACCATTGCTGAAATCCTCGCCTTCTTCTCCGCACACGCGCCGGAAATAATCAGGACCTGAGCGGGCCGCGCTGTCCATGCTCACAATCGTCTCTAAACGGTCGGTGCGATGAATGCCCAGGGCACGGCACACGGGACCAAGACCGTGAGTGGGATAGATGTCTCCACGATGAGCATGGTTATAGCGCAACCGCCAAGGCTCCCATCGATTGTTGAGCCAGTGATGATAGCCGCCCACGGCATTCACGATGTCACCCAGTTTTCCCGCCTGAGCCATTGCAGCCGTAGCCACTTCAAAATAGTCGTAGCAGGCATTTTCGAGCATCATGCAGTGGAGCCGCTGCTGTTCTGCCAAATCCACGAGTCTCCAGCAGTCCTTGATGGTCATGGCGGCCGGTACCTCCACTGCCACGTGCTTGCCATGAAGAAGGGCACAACATGCAAGGTCAGCATGACTCTCCCAGTCGGTGCAGATGTAGACCAAATCCACATCAGCCCGCTGACACAGGGCTTCAGCACTGCTGTCAACGCAACTTGGCTCACGGCCGTTATCAGTCATCACGGTCAGCGCGGCTTTCACATTGTCGGCACTGAGATCGCATATCGACACGATTTGCGTGTGAGGAATATGGCACCAGCGCATAACGGCCTGACGCCCACGCTCGCCAAGTCCGACAAAGCCCACATGAACCACAGGCAGCGGCTGAGCCGAAAGTTCCAATACATCACGCTGACCGGCGGGACGCGACGGACCAGGAACACTCTCGGGAAGTATTTCGCGTATGTTTGATTTCATAGTTACAAAGTTAAGACTTTTCCAACAAAAAGGGGTTGAATAGAGTCTTTAATTTTTCTAATTGGATACAGCACTTTCTTTTAAGACTGACTCCACTTGAAAAAAATCCTCTCCGAATATTGTCCTTTCTTTTTATTACAATAACGATAGCCACCACAAGCAACAGCCGACGCTTTAGTAACACAATGAATCAATATGGTACTATTTGTAGCAATTATATGCCATCACATGAAAACTCAGCAACATGCAGGGTGCGGCTAGGTAGGGTTAGGGGCCGTCCGCACCCTGCGGTGGATATTTTAGGATAGCCCGTGAACCTCATTCAAGTTACTTCTTCTATTCGCAGATCCTCAAAAAACTACCATATAACATCTTTATGAAGGCTCCCCTGATTATTGCTGAAATCGCATTGCACACTTGATTGACTCGGGCCCGAAAAAGCGTGTCAAAAATCAAAGGTCTCTTTGAAGTTTGTAAATAAAAAAAAACGCGAAAGTGCCAAAATACGGGCATATTTCGAAGCAAGACTTAGTTTGCTCCCAAATACGGCAAAATAGAGAGAGTTTATAACTGTTTACATATTAATCGTTTACATTTTTGCAGGCCTATCAGGAGCCCCTAAAACCGCTTAAAAAGGGCAGAAAAAGGCCTATTTTGGTCTTGTAAAACATATGCTTTTAGCCGCTCGAAGTCCTATCTCGAGGCCCTCGAAGTACTTCGACGAGGCCCTCGAGGTCCGATCTCGAGCGAAAAGCGCTCAAAAAAGGCTCTCAAAGCACTCGGATTTTCTCTATTTCGAGATTTTCATTTGTAAAGGATTCGGTTAGCGTTAGCATTATTTAACGCCCATTTTTCCGTATCAAAAAACAAAGTTTTCCATTGCACACTCCCTCTATTTGAAGCCCATCTGCCTCGACAAAAATCAGTATACATCAGCGAGACGCTTCCACTCAGAAAAAGCATAAGCGCTTGCGGAACTTGAATGACATTACAGTAAAATTGCCTCAACCAATTGGTAAAACATATATTTGCCAAATGGACAACAATTGTTTACCAAATGGACAACAATTGTTAGACGAATGGACAACAATTGTTAGACGAATGGCAAACAAATGTTAGACTAATTGGCTTTGAAGCACCCGTTGTCCCATCTATATCTTTTATGAGTAGCCCTACCAATCATAGGGAATATCCGTTGCGCTCTTTTAGCCTTCTGAGCGGGACCAATCAATCGACATTTAGCGATTGACACCATCGAAACAACCACTAAAACACACTTTACAATTTACTAAAAAAGAGATAATTTTGCCGAAAAATCCTTATTTCAGACTCTGAGCAGCGGGCCGACATTCATGTTAGACGAGGGCAAAGAGTTGAAGAACAGTCTGCAATCCTTTTCAGACATTGATTTGGAAAGCATCATAACAGTAAAACGTCATAACATAAATCTAACAATGCAAGTATGAAGAAGAGTGTTTGTTTGTCACTGGCAGCCCTTGTTGCCGCCAGTACGTTCATTGGGTGCAAGCCCAAGAAGATGGGGCACATTGCGGTCGACAGTGACGCTGCCCAACAAGTGTACGTGGCTCCCGGCCAGTACGATGAGTACTATAATTTCGTGTCCGGAGGTTTCAGCGGCCAGGTTTCAGTCTATGGTCTTCCCTCTGGCCGCCTGCTGAAGGTTATCCCCGTGTTCTCGCAGAATGGTGAGAACGGCTATGGCTACGACGAGAATACCAAGCCCATGCTCAACACCTCGTTCGGCTTTGTGCCTTGGGACGACTCCCACCACACGCAGCTCTCCGAGACCGACGCCATGTACGACGGACGCTGGCTGTTCATCAACGCCAACAACACGCCGCGTATTGCCCGCATCGACCTCAAGACTTTCCGTACGGCTGAAATCATTGAGCTGCCCAACACCGGTGGAAACCACGCCTCTCCTTTCATCACCTGCAACACGGAGTACCTTGTAGCAGGCACCCGTTTCAGTGTTCCGGCAGATTATGAGGATGGCGACGTGCCTATCGACAAATATAAGGAGAAATTCCGCGGACACATCAGTTACATAAAGGTCGACCAGAAGACGGGTGGTCTGAGCCTGGACTTCCAGCTCAGTCTGCCGCCGTTCAACTATGACCTCAGCCATAGCGGCAAGAATGCATCGGCCGACTGGAGCTTCTTCACTTGCTATAACACCGAGGAAGCTCACTCGCTGTTAGAGGTGAATGCGTCACAGAACGACAAGGACTATATCCTCGCCGTCAACTGGAAGAAGGCCGCCGAACACGCCCGCAAGGGTGATTTCACCATCGAGAAGGCAAAGTATGCGCACAACGTGTTTGACGAGAGCACCTTACAGGCCAAGTCGGAGATTCTCGACCAGGTGAAAGTCATCGACACCAAGAAATTCAACGACTTCCTCTACCTCATCCCTTGTCCGAAGTCACCTCACGGAGTGGATGTCGACCCGACAGGAGAGTACATCGTGGGCAACGGAAAGCTGTCAGCCAACCTCCCCGTGTTCAGTTTCAGCAAGATTATGAAGGCCATCGAGCAGAAGCAATTCGAGGGTAAGGTCGACGGCATCAATGTCATCAAGTACGAGGCAGCCCTGCATGGAGAGGTGCAGTCGCCGGGTCTCGGTTCACTGCACACCGAGTTCGATGCTGAAGGCAATGCCTATACCAGCTTCTTCATCTCCTCGGAAATCGTGAAGTGGAATCTGAAGAGCCTCAAGATTGAGGACCGCATTCCTACCTATTATTCTGTGGGCCACCTGTCAGTATTGGGCGCCGACACGAAGAAGCCCTACGGCAAATACATGGTAGCCTACAACAAGATTACGAAGGACTGCTTCCTTCCCACAGGTCCAGAGCTCTGTCAGGCAGCCCAGCTCTACGATATCAGCGGCGGCAAGATGAAGCTCATTCTCGAGTTCCCACTCATCGGAGAGCCTCACTATGCCAGTGCCATCGCTGCCAGTCAGGTGAAGCCTAACGTGCTGCTCTTCACGAAACTGGAGGACAATCACAATCCCTACAAGATTAAGTCGGCCCAGGAAGCCCGCGTAGAGCGCCACGGCAAGCGCGTGGATGTCTACATTGCAGCCATCCGTTCCCGCTTAGTGCCCGACAACATCGAGGGCATCAATGTGGGTGATGAGGTTTACCTCCACGTGACCAACATCGAACAGGAATGGGACATTCCACACGGATTCGCCGTTAAGGGCGCCAACAACGCTGAGCTGCTCGTCATGCCTGGCGAGACCTGCACGCTGAAGTGGATTCCCAACCGCGCAGGCATCATCCCCTACTACTGCACCGACTTCTGCTCGGCTCTCCACCAGGAAATGCAGGGCTACTTCAGGGTATCGCCCGCCGGAAAGTCCACTCCTATCAAGTTCACCATCGACGACAAGCTCCCCTCGCAGTTCAATGCCACCAAGCCCACCACACAGAGTGGTGCCGCCAAGACCGGACATAACAGGAAGTGAAATCCGACGACTCTAAAAACAAGAACAATTATTTAACGCATCAAAATGAAATCGAAAATATCCAAGCTTAGCGTCTGCCTGCTCATTTTAGCAGGCATCATGGCAGCCGTAGCCGCCTTCATCCCCCTCTGGAGAATCGACCTTGCTGCTCCTCAGTATCCTGAGGGCATGGTGCTCTTCATCGGAGGACTCGACGGCGTCTCGGGCGATCTCTACAAAATCAATGAGCTCAACCACTACGTGGGTATGGCTCAAATCCATCCCGGTGACTTCTGGGAGTTCACGGTGCTGCCTATCATCCTCTGTGTCTTCGCCGTTCTATTCTGGCTCACAGCCTTTATGAAGAGCCGCAAGATGTCGCTTGTCGACCTCGTCCTCTTCGCCATCTTCGGCATCCTCGGCTTTATCGACTTCTATCACTGGACCTACGTCTACGGCCACAACCTCTCGCCCGACGCCCCCATAAAGGTACCGGGAATGGCCTATCAGCCCCCTATCATAGGCTATAAGCAACTGCTCAACTTCGACGCTTACTCGCAGCCCAACGTGGGAGGCTATTTGCTCGTCGTGGCTGGCGTATTGGTGGCTTTCGTCGTGTTCAAGGAGTTCGGCCTCATCGACTGGGCCCTCGGCCGCTTCAAGAAAGGTAAGAAAGCAAGCTGATGAAAAGGTCTGCTAAACACTACATGCTGTCATTGCCAGTCATGCTACTGGCAATGACGCTTGCAACCGTGGTCGCAGCCTGCTCCGCTGACACGGCTCCACAGCCGGTAGCATTGGGCAAGGACAACTGCGCTGGTTGCAATATGACAATTGTAGACCAGAAGTTCGCCTGCGAGTTCATCACCGACAAAGGCAAGTGCTTCAAGTTCGACGACCTGTCTTGTCTGTTCCACTACATGAACAAACAGCAGATAAGCGACTCCACAGTGGCACGAATCTATGTGGCCGACTACACTGCTCCCGACTCGCTCATAGATGTCACCAAAGCACATCTTGTGTTAGGTGCCACCATCCAGAGTCCTATGAACGGCGGTGTAGCAGCATTCAAGGACAACGCTCAAGCTGTGAGATTCGCCCGCGACAACAAGGCTATTTTACTTGACTCATGGGAAAGACTAAAGGTACAGCACTAACACTTCTGCTGACCATAGCCACATGCCTTCCCCTCCCTGCAGCCACTCTGCGGGTGGGGAAAGGCATGCCCTATGGCAGCATCAACAAGGCTTTATCGGCTGCTCGTCCGGGCGACGTCATCGTCGTTCGCGGCGGACAGGTTTACCGCGAGCGTTTGCTCATCACAAAAGCCGTCAGCATAAAGGGGGAGGGTAAGCCTGAGATTGACGGCGGACAACGAGGCCACGTCATTGAAATCAAAGCCAGCAACGTGACGCTGCAAGGGCTGACCGTGACCAATTCAGCACGCTCGTCGATGAAAGACTATTGTGGCATTTACGCCTCGGGATGCAGCAACCTGCGCATCAAAGACAATATTCTGCGCCGCAACCAGTTCAGCATCATGCTGCAAAACTGCAACTACAGCGAGGTGGCCCACAACAACATCTCCAGCAACATCACCTACAATCCCATCATGGGCAACGCCGTGCACTGCTGGAAATGCACGACCATGAGCATCCACCACAACGTCGTAGGCCACAACCGCGACGGTATTTACTTGGAGTTTGTCGACAACAGCCGCATCTTCAGCAACCATATCAGTGGCTGTGCCCGCTATGGCATGCACTTCATGTTCTCCCATCACAACATCTACACAGCCAACTATTTCAGACATAACAAGGCCGGTGTGGCCGTGATGTACACCCACCATGTGACAATGGCCAACAACATATTCGAGCTCAACCAGGGCACCTCCTGCTACGGACTGCTCATTAAGGAGCTCCAGTACAGCACTATTCGTGGCAACAGGTTCCTTGGCAACACCATCGGTCTTATGGTTGACGGGGGCGCCGACCTCGACGCTCACGACAATCTCTTCAAGGACAACGGATGGGCAATGCGCATGGTGTCGGGAAGCTCCAACGTCACCATCAAGCGCAACAACTTCATCGGCAACACCTTCGACCTGGCTACGAACAAGAGCTACTATCATAACACCATCGACGGCAACTACTGGAACAAGTACGACGGCTACGACCTCGACAAGAACGGCACTGGCGATGTACCCTATCATCCGCTAAGCCTTTTCTCCACGCTCGCCGAACAGAACGACGGCGTGCTGCTCTTCTTCAGAAGCTTTCTGATGAATCTTCTGGACCAGGCCGAAAAGATGCTCCCCACCATCACACCGGACAATTACGTTGACAACACACCCTCCATGACTCCTTTCAAGATATGATAAACATCAACCATCTCTATAAATCCTACGGGGCACAGACAGTGCTCCGCGACATCAGCCTTCAGATGGAGGCAGGACAATGCGTGGCTTTCGTGGGACCCAACGGCTGTGGCAAGACCACGCTCATGAAGAGTATCCTCGGATTAGTGAAAGCCCAACAGGGTAATCTGCTCGTCGACGGACTCGACGTGAGCAAGTCGCCCGACTACAGAAAACACATTGGCTTCATGCCGCAATACAGCTGTTTCCCAACGAACATGACTGTCAGGGAAGTGTTCAATACTCTGAAGGAAGTACGCGGGAAAAACAATGACCCGGACATGGAACTCTATGATGCTTTCCATATCGATCGCATTCTCGACAAGCGCACAGGGGCACTCTCGGGAGGCATGAGTCAGAAGGTAAACGCCGCCCTGGCTTTCATGTTCAAGCCTTCAACACTAATCCTCGACGAACCCACTGCCAGCCTCGACCCTGTGGCAGCCTACATACTGAAACAGAAAATCATGAAGGAAAGCGGTAAGCTCATCCTTGTCACCTCGCACATTCTCTCAGAACTCAACGACATAGCAACCCACGTGGTATTTATGAACGAAGGGCGAATTCTATTCTATCAATCAGTAGAGGAACTGCAACGCCGCAGTGGCAGCAAGGACATATCCCAGGCGGTCATGGAACATCTAAAGAACGTAGAAAATGAATAAGATAACGCGCATCATCTTCCTCGACAACATCAAGGGCAAAGTTGTCATTGCCTACACCGTCGTGCTGGCCATCATGGCCTGGGCCTCATTGCTGCTCCAGGACAACACCTCTAAGGCTTCGCTGACGATACTCAACATTCTGCTCTTCATCGTTCCCTTAGTGTCACTGCTCTACACCACCATCTATCTCTACAACTCAAGGGAGTTTGTCGTCATGCTGCTCAGTCAGCCCTTGCGACGCAAGCGCATTTGGTCAAGTCTCTTCACGGGTATCTCATGCAGCATGCTGGCGGCCTTTTTAGTAGGAGTAGCCCTTCCTGTGTGCCTCTTCATCCCTGCTGCCCAGGCCGCCGTCATCACTCTATGTGGCTGCGCCGTCACAATGGTTTTCGTGTCAGTGGCTTTCCTCACGACCATGCAGACAAGCGACAAGGCCCGCGGCATAGGCATTGCCATCCTGCTGTGGCTGGTCTTCACAATGCTTTGGGACTCAGCTCTGCTCTATTTCCTCTTTGTTTTCGACTCGTGGCCCATAGAGAAACCTGTGATGGCACTGCTGATGCTCAATCCGCTTGACCTTGCCCGCTTTCAGGTCATCATGCAGATGGACGCCTCTGCCATGTTAGGTTATTCGGGCGCTGCATTCAAGGAATTCCTCGGAGCCACAACGGGAATGACAGTGTCGGTAATCCTCATGGCGCTTTGGATAGTCCTGCCCTTCATGGCCTCGCTCAGACGGTTCAAACGCAAGGACCTTTAACAACTTCCCTCTCTCATGGGAAAATGATGGGCTGAGAGTCGCTGATTCCCGGCCCTATTTTGTAACTTTGCGCCCATGAAAACAAGATTATCATCCGTTCGCCTATGGCTCTCAGTAGCCCTGTCCTCATGCTGTCTGCTGGCTAAGGGCCAGACGTTCAATTCCGATTCCCTTCGTGCGGGCGACCTGCTGTTCGTCTATCAGGACGTCGACAACGCCATTACAAAGGTGACAGAAGGCAAGGACGGAGCGGCTATCGACCATGTGGGGATAGCAGCCCGAAAGCGAGGCAAGTGGACAGTGATAGAGGCGGTCCACAAAGGTGTGCAGGAGATTCCGCTCGACTCGTTTCTATTCCATAACCGTGGCAAAGAGGGCAAGCCGAACGTCATAGCCGGCCGTGTGACCGGACCGGTGGCTGTCAAGAAGTCCATCCGGAGGGCACGCCAACAATTGGGCAAGCCCTACGACTTCAACTTCATGCCCGACGACAAGGAAATCTACTGTAGCGAACTCGTGCAGAAAAGCTTTGTCGACCGCGATGGTCGTCTGGTCTTTCAGCCCATCCCCATGTCGTTCCACGACCGTTCCGGTCGGATTCTGCCCTACTGGAGGGAGTACTACGCCAGTCAGCATCTCGCAGTTCCCGAAGGTGCCGACGGCAGTAATCCCGGCGATTTGTCGCGCAATGCCCGCGTGAGGATTGTCGGACGGTGGCACTGACGAAGCCTGCAACGTTACACAGACAGCGCGCATCAAATACCACGTCCTTGTAGCTCAAAGCCAATCCTGCCGGAACCGTAAAGTCAAAACGAGAAATCACAATCACATTAATCACATTAAGGGCGTCCCACTTTTTTTGATTCTCTCGTACATTATTATATATAATATAACGAGTCCACTTGATAAAGTCATTTTTACAAAAATCGACCTTTGGTTATCAATCAGTTACGAAGCCAGAAATCGTGATTTCCGAACTTTTTTAAGTGAACCCTTATATTCAAGTTCCGGAAGCTGTTATACTCTTTCTGAGTGGTAGTGTGACGCTGATGGATACCGATTTTTGTCGAGGCAGATGAGCTTCAAATGGAGAGAGTGTGCAATGGAAAACTTTGATTTTTGATACGAAAAAATGGGCGTTAAATAATGCTAACGCTAACCGAATCCTTTACAAATAAAAATCTCGAAATAGAAAAAATCAGAGTGCTTTGAGACCCTTTTTTGAGTACTTTTCGCTCGAGATCGGACCTCGAGGGCCTCGTTGAAGTACCTCGAGGGCCTCGAGATAGGACTTCGAGCGGCTAAAAGCATATGTTTTACAAGGCCAAAATAGGGCTTTTTCGGGCCTTTTTAAGCGGTTTTAGGGGCTCTTGATAGGCCTGTAAAAATATAAACGCTTAATATATAAACAGTTACAAAATCTCTCTATTTTTGTGTATTTGGGAGCAAAGTAAGTCTTGCTTCAAAATATGCCCGTATTTTGGCACTTTCGCGTTCTTTTTTATTTACAAACTTCAAAGAGACCTTTGATTTTTGATACGCTTTTTCGGGCCGAAGCCAAACAAGTGTGCAATGCGATTTCAGCAGCCCAGTTTTCATAAATGTATCACTGCAGTCTGCACTCTCATGGCAGTCCACATACTACACCAAGCAGTAAAAACAGTTTTAATTCATCGGATTTCCTTCGTTCCTTAACCCACAGACAACAGCTAACGCTTCTTATCCTCACTCAGCAGTGAATGACACACTTTCGGAACTTGAATGATATATAATATCTGAAATACCAAGAAAAAGCCTAATGTGATTTGTGTCCCGACTTCGTCACTTTTTTGTCGAGATAAAATACTATTATTGATAATCAGCAACTTATAAGAAACAGCAAGAGATTTAGGGTGACGCATTTGGTAATATCGAGAGAGCCTTTAAATGCAGGACATCAAGTTATGGATAATCAACAGTTATATCAGCGATTACTGATTCAGACCAAAACCGATAA
>Ga0256406_1006545_pt1 | contig 11623 bp, 4 predicted proteins | sample RumenRJG_03DNA_FD_185986 | JGI IMG/M metagenome (GOLD analysis project Ga0256406, IMG submission 185986) | Bovine rumen microbial communities from Lethbridge, Alberta, Canada - RJG_03 | ecosystem: Host-associated > Mammals > Digestive system > Stomach > Rumen | place: Canada: Alberta | collected...
TTTTTGGCGGTAACCGTGAGTTTTTTCGGTTCAACAGTCAACTCGCCTTCGACGAAAGTGATGTCGTAGTTGTCAGAAGACAAACCGCCTGGAATAATGACGTATTTGCCAACTTTATCGAATTGCACATAATCGTAGTTAAAGGCAATCGAATCATTTAAGTCATTTTCGTCATCGTCGCCGACAAAGCCGCTGTATTCAACGCCTGCATTTGATGGTTCATCACCATAGGTAATCGTATCGTTTTTGGCGGTAACCGTGAGTTTTTTCGGTTCAACAGTCAACTCGCCTTCGACGAAAGTGATGTCGTAGTTGTCAGAAGACAAACCGCTTGGTATAATGACGTATTTGCCAACTTTATCGAATTGCACATAATCGTAGTTAAAGGCAATCGAATCATTTAAGTCATTTTCGTTATCGTCGCCGACAAAGCCGCTGTATTCGACACCTGCGTTAGACGGTTCATCACCATAGGTAATCGTATCGTTTTTGGCGGTAACCGTAAGCGGAGCCTTGTTGATTATAAATATCGTCTCGATTGTACCAGCATATTTTCCGATACCCTCGATGACCAATGTAGCCTCACCGGCATTCACGTTGTCATAGCAATAAACTTTATAGTCTGTGTCTTTAACAAACGGTTTGAGGCTGTCGGGCACGTCTATATCGGGCGTCGGACAAATAGAGTCTGCGGTGTAAGTTTGATCGGGGATTTCGTCAATTTCAACGCCTTCGAATTTTTTTTGCTTGAATTCGTCAGCCCACGAGGTTGCAGCCATAAGCAGGGTAAAGATGAGCACAAGCCCCAAACGGAGCGAGTGTAAAGAGTGATTATGATGTGAGAACATGGACTCTTTCCTCCAGTTAAAAGAAGTTCTTTGTTCACGGTGTACAAAAATTGGACGCAAATTTAGAAATTTTTATGCAAATTAATGGAATTCCAATTTGGAATAATTGCTTTTGGGGGTGAGTCTATATATATTTTCGCTTAAGGATTAGACTGGTGGGTGAAATGATGAAGTTCTGGCTTGTTGTAGTTTTGCTTTTGGCGGGGCTTTCTTTCGCGTATGTTACCCCGATGCCCGACTTTAAGGACAAACGCGATGGGCGAGTCTACAAGACGGTGCAAATTGGCGATCAGCGCTGGTTTGCGGAGAATTTGCGGTTTAACATCAAGGGCAGCTGGTGCTACGACAAGAAAGACTATAATTGCGAAAGGTATGGCAGGCTCTATGATTGGGCGATGGCCATGAGGATGAGTGACTATTACAATAGTCATTCCATCAAGAAATTTGATTTCTCCAAATTGAAACCGGGGCAGTACCATGATGCGTGCCCGGTCGGATGGCATGTGCCGACAAACAAGGACTGGTATAAACTCAGGTACTTTGTCGGTAAAAAGGGAATTAGCGATGGCGTGGGTATCAGCCTGAAATCAAGCGAATTGTGGGAGAGGGAACTCCGTATTCCGGCGGGGTCCGATGAATTTGGATTCAACGCCATTCCCGCAGGCGTCAAGCAACCTTATAGCGGGTTTATGGATTTGGGCCGAACGACGCAGTTCTGGTCCTCTACAGAAATTGATGATGGCGGGGCGTTTTATTGGAACCTGATGTACGATTCAAGGACTATGGAAAAGGTCTATACCGGCAAGGATGACGGCGTCTCTGTTCGATGTGTGGAAGATAAGTTGTACGAAGTCAAGGAACCGCCTCCTCCGCCGCGCAAGGTTATTCCGCAGGTGGTTAAGGTGCAGAATAAGGAACTTCGGACGGTTCATATTGGCGATCAGATTTGGATGGTCGATAACTTGAATGTGAATGTGCCGGGAAGTTTTTGCTACGAGTACAAGGAAGAAAACTGCGAAAAATTTGGCAGGCTGTATCCGTGGACTGTTGCGATGAAACTGAACGAGAAGTTTTCTAGAACGGTTGCTCGGGATTCCGTGATGAAACGTAAGCCGAGGGGAATTTGCCCGAATGGTTGGCATGTCCCGACTGTTTTTGATTTCCAGAATTTGATTGCGTATTTAAAGGATATTGATGATGCCGTAGGTGCGGGAACGAATTTGCGTGCACGCGAAGGGTGGCAGGAAAGTGACGATGTGCTGCTGGGCGAGGATGGTTTCGGCTTTTCGGGGCTTGCGGCGGGATTCCGCGACTCGGCGGGTGTTTTTGCAGGTCGTGAGCTCTTTGCGGGATTCTGGTCGGGGACGGAAGGGGATTCCTTGCAGGCGCTGGCCTGGACATTGCCTTACGATAATGATGATTTCGTGATGGATTCGGCAAGTAAGGATAAAGCCTATTCTGTGCGTTGCCTGATGGATCCGCCCGATGAAGATGAGTTGTACGATAGCACGTCGCTTACGGATAGCCGTGACGGAAACCGTTACAGGACGGTTGCGGTTGGCGAAGATGTGTGGATGGCCGAAAATTTGCGCTTTGCAGCCCTAGGGAGTTTCTGTTACGAGGACAAGGATAATCGTTGTCGGAATTATGGGCGACTTTATCCGTGGCATGTGGCGATGCGCCTTCCGGAGGATTTTATTGAAAATTCGTTGGATAGTACTTCGCTTGATGCCGTTGCGTTGGAGCATCAGGGGGTGTGTCCTGATGACTGGCATATTCCTCGGCGAGAAGAATGGTTGCGCCTTGGGGAGTATGCGGTTAGCTTGCGCAAGGGGCTTGGTGCTGCGCTGAAAAGTCGTGATGGCTGGGCGCAGGGCGGAGAACCTGTAAACAATGCGAGCGGGTTTAACGCGATTCCTGCCGGGAGCCGCTATATTGATGGCGAGTATGCGGAGCTGGGGTCGAGTGCCTACTTCTGGGCTGCCGAAGGTGGCGCCGGTATGGGTGCTGTTTATTGGAACTTGATTAATTCCAAGGACGACTTTACAACGGCGGAAGATTTTGAACACTCCGCGTTTTCGCTTCGGTGCGTGAAAAATAAGGCTGTTAAAACAAACTAATCTGGGTGCCTTCGTCGGCGGGATTCTGTTTGCCGCTGGTGGGGTTCTGCTTGCTGTTGGTGGGCGTGCCCGCGGAGGATTCGCTGTCGCTTTCGGTTGCATCGCCGGAATCTGCCGCGGCGATTTGCGCAAGGAGCCAGGCTTCGTCGTGTACGGGGATTCCGAGTTCGTTTGCCTTGGTGAGTTTGCTTCCGGCGGCTTCGCCCGCGAGGACCCAACTCGTTTTTTTGCTTACGGAGCCACTGACCTTGCCGCCGTTTTCTTCGACGAGTTTGCGGGCTTCGTCGCGGTCCATGCTCGGGAGCGTTCCGGTGATGACGGCGGTTTGCCCCTGGAATAGCGTCTTCACGACGCCCTTGAATTCGGTGGGGCAGCCGAGGGCGATGAGTTCGTCAATTTCCTGTGTGTAGCGTTCCGTGTGGAAGAAGTCGTAGACGGACTTTCCGATGCGTTCGCCGACGTCGTTGACGTTCTGCAAGTCTTCGACGGTGGCGGTACGGATCGCTTCGAGCGTGCGGAAGTGCTTCGCGAGGTTTCGGGCGCTGGTGCGGCCCACGAAGCGGATACCGAGACCGTGCAGCAGGTTTTCGAGGCTACGAGCCTTGGAGGCGGCGATGGCGTCAAAGACGTTTTTGGCGCTTTTCTTGGCCATGCGTTCCTGCGATTCGAGGTCTTCGAGTGTAAGGCGGTACAGGTCGGGTATGCGCTTGATTTTTCCCGTGGCAATTAGGCTTGCGATAAGGGCGGGGCCGAGGTTTTCGATGTTCATGGCCTCGCGGCTTACGAAATGTTCGAACAGACATTGCACCTGTGCTGCGCAGTGCATGTTTTCGCAGCGGAGAATGACTTCGTCGTCGATGTGGGTGAGCGGCTCGCCGCAAACGGGGCATTTTTCGGGGGCGGTCACGGGGACGGCCCCCGCCGGGCGGAGCTCCTTCTTGACGTCGGTGATTTTCGGGATGATTTCGCCGCCCTTCTCGACGCCGACGGTGTCGCCGTAATGCAGGTCCAGGCGCGAGACTTCGTCGAAGTTGTGGAGGGTGGCGCGCTTGACGGTGGTGCCTGCGAGGCGTACGGGGGCGAGGTTTGCCACGGGCGTGACGGCCCCGGTGCGGCCCACCTGAAATTCCACAGAAAGGAGCGGCGTGTAGGCGCGCTCGGCCTTGAACTTGTAGGCGATGGCCCAGCGCGGGCTCTTGCTCGTGGTACCGAGGGCACGCTGCATGGCAAGGTCGTTCAGCTTTACGACCATGCCGTCGATTTCGAAGGGGAGGCTGTCGCGGCTCGCTCCAATCTGCTCCGAAATCTTCATGATTTCGTCGGTGTTGTCTGCGGTCCAGTAGTCGTTCGTGTGGAAACCGAGTTTCTTGAGCTGCAGCAGGTTTTCTTCGTGCGTCTTGTTGTTGCTCTGCGGAATGTGGTAGGCAAAGAAGCGCATCGGGCGCGTCTTGCATTCGGCGACACTCTTGAGCTTAAGTGAACCCGAGACGGTGTTGCGCGGGTTCTGGAAAATCTTCTTGCCTTCTAGGATGAACTGCTCGTTCAGGCGTTCGAAGGCTTCGCGCTCCATGTAGACTTCGCCGCGGACTTCGAAGGTGCCCTGCGGGATTTCGCTCGGGTCAATCTTCAGTTTCTTCGCGTCCAAGGTTTCCGGAATGTCTGCAATCGTGAGTGCGTTCAAAGTAACGTCGTCGCCCTGAGCGCCGTCGCCGCGGGTAGCCGCCTGCTTCAAGCGTCCGTTTTCATAGACGATGGAAAGCGAGACCCCGTCGATTTTCCGCTCGCAGATCCACTTGTGCGAAATTGTTGAGGTTCTCGCCAAGGAATGCCCTGGATCCCCTCCATCGCTATGCTCTGTCGAGGATGACGTAAGGGGAGGAGTCATCCTGGAGCCGGAGGCGACGGGATCCAGATCAGCAATCCCTTCTTCCGCGGCTTTCACGAACTCCGCCATTTCTTCGGCGCTGTATACGTTCGCGATACTGAGCATGGGCACGGCATGTGCGACTTTCGCAAAGTCGTTCGTCAGGTCGCTGCCGACCCGCTGCGTGAGCGATGCATTGCCGCGCAGTTCCGGGTATTTCGCCTCGAGCGTTTCCATCTCCTTGAGCCCAAAGTCAAAATCCTGGTCGCTCATGGGGGAGACGCCTTCCTTGTAGTAAAGTCGGCTCGCTTCTTCTAGCTGTTTCTTTAGTTCAAAATACCGGGTGCGGTCAATGTCTTTCTGGTCCATCGTCAAAATTACTCGGGTCGGATAGGTGCGTTTTTATAGAAATGTAGAAAAAGGACCTTTTGAGGAGGGGCGTTTCGACTGTCAGGTCGTTCTAGCGCCACAATTTACGAAAAATGTAAATTCTGATTTTTGTTTTACAAAATTTGAAATTTGAAAATTTGTTGAACTGCCGTTAAAAATTGATGTTTTACATTTTTGACCTTATTTTCAATAATTGGCGGGTTGTACCGAGATTTGGCACGTTTTTTGCATAAACAGAGCGCAAAAAACTAGAAAAGGATATATATGAACGCTCAAGCACTTTACGATCCGGCCAACGAACACGACGCCTGCGGTGTCGGCCTGGTCGCTAGTATTAATAACGTTGCCTCGCACCAGATTGTGCTGCAGGGCATTACGGTCTTGAAAAGGCTCATGCATCGCGGTGCGACTGGTGGCGACCCTGAAACGGGTGATGGCGCCGGCCTTTTGCTTTCTATGCCTCACAAGTTCTTCCGCAAGCTGTACCCGACACTTCCGGAACGCTACGGTGTTGCGATGTTCTTTGTCGAAAATACGCTCGAAGCTTCTGCGTTTGACGCAAAGATCAAGGAAATTGCCGAGGCCGAGGGAGTGAAGGTGCTGAACTTCCGCGAGGTGCCGGTGAATCCCGAAAAGATCGGCCGCACGGCCCGCGAGACCTTGCCCCATATCTGTCAGGTGTTCTTTGACGGTTCCGCTTTTGAAAATGACGGCGCATTTGATATTAAGTTGTATGTGGTGCGTCGCCTGATGGAAAAGGCTTGCAAGGGTCTTTACGTTTGCAGTTGCAGCCGCCGTAGCATCGTCTATAAGGGCCTGCTTCTGGCGAGCCAGATTGAAGGCTTCTACAAGGACTTGAACGATCTCGATTTTGAGAGCCCGATTGCCCTTGTTCACCAGCGCTACTCCACGAACACGTTCCCCACATGGCCGCTGGCACACCCGTTCCGCTACCTCGCTCACAACGGCGAAATCAACACCCTGCGCGGAAACCTGAACAGTCTGCGTGCCCGCGAGCCGCACCTGAAGAGCGATATTATCGGCGATGACCTGCAGAAGCTTTTGCCGCTCGTTCCGGCGGGGCAGAGTGACTCGGCCAGCCTCGACAACATGTTTGAGCTCCTCGTCGCAGCGGGTCGTAGCCTTCCGCATGCGATGATGATGCTCATGCCTCAAGCCTGGGGCAAAAAACATTACCTGGGTCGCGATGTGCGTGGGTTCTTTGAATACGAATCCATGCTCATGGAACCGTGGGATGGCCCTGCTGCCGTGGCGTTCAGCGATGGCGTGAATGCGGGTGCGATTCTCGACCGCAATGGCCTTCGTCCGGCGCGTTACACTCTGTGTAAAGACGGTCTTTTCGTGATGGCCTCCGAGACGGGCGTGCTTGACCTCCGCGATGACGATGTGGAAGAAAAGGGACGCCTCAAGCCCGGCGAGATTATCTACCTCGATCTGGAAAACCACCGCATTTTGAAGAATGCGGAGATGAAGGCGCAGGTGGCGAGAGCCAAGCCTTACCGCCGCTGGGTTGCCGAAAACAAGATGAGCGTTCGCGGGCTTTTCAGCGAAATCAACCCCTCCGACGTTCCCGAAGATATTCTGGTTCAGCAGAAGCGCTTCGGCTATTCTGCCGAAGACCTCAGCATTATTTTGCAGCCGATGGCCAAGAATGGAGCAGAACCGATTGGTTCCATGGGTAACGATGCCGCGCTGGCCGTGCTTTCGGACAAGCCTCAGCCGCTGTTCAACTACTTCAAGCAGTTGTTCGCCCAGGTGACGAACCCGCCGATTGACCCGATCCGCGAAGAGCTCGTGATGAGCCTTACGACCTACATCGGTAACCACGGCAACATTCTGGAAGAAACTCCGGAGCAGGCACACCTCATCAAGATTCCGCGCCCGATCGTGACGGAAGATGAAATCCGTCGCTTCGAGAATATCGGCGACAAGAGCTTTAAGGCGAAGGTGCTCAAGATGCAGTTCCCGCTCGGCGGTGACGGCTCGGTGCTGGAAGCAGCCCTGCAGAACCTCGCTGGCGATGCCGTGCGTGCAGTAAACGATAAGTTTGACATCATCGTTCTTTCAGACAAGAACATTGACTGGGGCTATGTGCCTATTCCGTCTCTCCTCGCAACGGCTTGCGTGAACCGCGCCTTGGTGGAAGCGGGCGTGCGTCCTGAAATCGGTCTGATCGTGCAGTCCGGTGAAGTTCGCGAAGTGATGCACTTTGCCCTGTTGCTCGGTTACGGTGCGACCGTCATCAACCCGTACCTCGCTTTCGAAAGCATCACCAACATGTGCCACAACGGTGACCTGGATGTGGCTCCGGTGACGGCTGCTGCAAACTACGTGAAGGCAGTGGACAAGGGCCTGTTGAAGATTATGTCGAAGATGGGTATCTCCACTCTCCGTAGCTACCGCAGCGCACAGATTTTTGAAGCCGTGGGTCTGAACCACGAACTCATCGAGAAGTTCCTGCCGGGTACGGCAAGCCGTATCGAAGGTATCGGCCTCGAAGAAATTGCCCGCGAAGTGGGCGAACGCCAGAAGATCGCCTTTGCCGATGCAAGCAAGGTGCTCCAGTCGGGTGGCCAGTATGCATTCCGCAAGGAAGGTGAAAAGCACCTGTGGACTCCGCAGTCCTTGGCGGCATTCCGTCAGGCAGTTCAGGGTGGCGATTATGAAAAGTTCAAGGTCTACAGCAAGCTGATCAACGACCAGTCCGAACGTCAGGCGACTCTGCGTGGCCTCTTCAAGTTCAAGCAGACGACTCCGATCGATATTTCCGAAGTTGAATCTCGCGAATCCATCATCCATCACTTTGTGGCTGGTGCTATGAGCCTTGGCTCCTTGAGCCCCGAAGCCCACGAAACGATTGCCATTGCGATGAACCGCATCGGTGCCATGAGCAACTGCGGTGAAGGTGGTGAAGATCCCGATCGCGATACTCCGGCCGCAAACGGCGATATCCGTAGCTCTGCCATCCGTCAGATTGCTTCGGGCCGCTTTGGTGTGACCATTGACTACCTGCGCCATGCAAAGGATTTGCAGATCAAGATGGCCCAGGGTGCAAAGCCCGGTGAAGGTGGCCAGCTGCCGGCTCATAAGGTGAACGAGTTCGTGGCACGTATCCGTCACTCTATCCCGAACGTGTCGCTGATTTCTCCTCCGCCGCACCATGATATTTACTCCATCGAAGACCTTGCTCAGTTGATTTATGACCTGCGCAATGCTAACCCGAAGGCCCGTGTCTCTGTGAAGCTCGTGTCTGAAGTGGGCGTGGGTACGATTGCCGCGGGTGTCGCGAAGGCTCACGCTGACGTGGTGCTGATTTCTGGTCACGATGGTGGTACGGGCGCATCTCCGCTAACCTCCATCAAGCATGCAGGTCTTCCGTGGGAACTCGGTATTGCCGAAGCGGAACAGACGCTCGTGCTCAACGATTTGCGCGGACGCATCAAGCTCCAGGTCGATGGCCAGCTCAAGACGGGCCGTGACGTGGTGGTGGCAGCTCTCCTCGGTGCCGAAGAATTTGGCTTTGCAACGAACCTGTTGGTCAGCCTTGGTTGCGTGATGGACCGCAAGTGCCATACGAACCAGTGCCCGATGGGTATCGCCACGCAGGATCCGGACTACCGCAAGCGCTTTGCGGGCAAGCCCGAATACGTGGAAAACTTCCTCTTCTTCATTGCCGACGAAGTCCGCGAGATTCTTGCAAGCCTTGGCCTGCGTTCCTTGGCGGAAGCCTGCGGCCGTAGCGACTTGCTGGAACGGGACGAGGCGATTGCCTTCTACAAGGCTCACAACCTCGACTTCTCCAAGATTTTCGAAACTGTTGATGGCGGCACCAAGTCCTTCGACAAGAACTTCGTGAAGGAACCGCTTGAAAACTTCGACCGTCGTGAACTCCTGCCGTTCGTAGCCGACACTCTCAAGAGCGGCAAGGCTGTGGAACTCTGCACGGTGGTGCACAACGTTGACCGTACGGTGGGTACGGAACTTTCCGGCGAGGTGGACGAACACTTCGGCGTGAAGGGCCTCCCCGAAGATACCATCAAGGTTCACCTGCAGGGTGTCGCGGGCCAGAGCTTCGGTGCGTTCCTCGCTCCGGGTATTACCCTTGATTTGCAGGGCGAAGCGAACGACTTTATGGGCAAGGGCCTTTCGGGCGGTAAGATTATCGTGCGCCCGCCCAGCAATGCAAGCTTCAGGGCCGAAGACAACGTGATTGCGGGTAACGTTATCGGTTATGGCGGAACTTCGGGCAAGATTTTCATCAACGGTCTCGCGGGTGAACGCTTCGGTATCCGTAACTCGGGCATGCTCCTGGTTTCGGAAGGCGTGGGCGACCACGGCTGTGAATACATGACTGGCGGTAGGGTAGTGGTACTTGGCCGCGTGGGCGTGAACTTCGCCGCAGGTATGACGGGCGGCTTTGCCTACGTGTACGACGAGACGGGCCACTTTGACCTGAGCTGCAACGTGGATTCTGCCGACCTTGAAAGTGTGCTTCCGGGTACCGAGAGCGAAAGCGAACTGCTCGACATCATCAAGCAGCACGTTGAAGCGACGGGCAGCGAGAAGGGCAAGCGCATTCTCGAGAACTGGAATAGCGAACGTCCGAAGTTCGTGAAGGTATTCCCGGTGGATTATAGAAACGCTCTCTTGAAGAAGGGACAAAAGGCTTAGGAATTTGAGGTTCATATGCAAGAAGTTACAAGAATCGCTGACATCTACCGTCCGGTCGAAGAGCGTGTCAAGGACAACAACGAAGTCGAGCGCAAGCTCACTTCGATAGAAATCATCGGCCAGGCGGGTCGCTGTCACACCTGCGGAATCCCGTTCTGCCATGGTGCGGGTTGCCCGCTCGGAAACCTCGTTCCCGAATTCAATGCGGCGATTGCTGCCGGGAATGCGGAACGGGCCTACGATATCATCAGCAAGACGGCGTTCTTCCCGGAGTTTACGGGCCGCGTTTGTCCCGCGCTCTGCGAATCCGCCTGTACTGGTAACGTGCATAACGACCCGGTGATGGTGCGCCAGATCGAGAAGTTTATCATCGAGACCGCCTTCGAGGAAGGTCGCGTGGTGCTCCCGACGGCTGAATCGAACGGGAAGACTGCCGCGGTCATCGGCTCGGGTCCTTCGGGCCTGTTTGCTGCTGAGGCGTTGCGCCGCAAGGGCTATGCCGTCACGGTTTTCGAGAAGCATGCGAAGGCGGGTGGCCTGCTGCGCTACGGCATCCCGAACTGGAAACTGGACAAGTCCATTATCGACCGGCGTATTGCCCTGCTTGAAACTGCCGGAATCAAGTTTGTCTACAATACCGAAATAGGGAAGGACATTGCCGCGGAATACGTCCACAAGAATTTTGACGAGGTATTCCTCGCTATCGGTACACCGAACGCCCGCGATTTAAAAATTCCGGGCCGCGAAGCCGAAGGTATTTTCCTTGCTCTCGACTTTCTGCACGGCGCCGAAATGCCGGGTGAAAAGAATCCCGAAAAGTTCAGCGCCAAGGGCCGCAAGGTCTTGGTGATTGGCGGTGGCGATACGGGTAACGACTGCGTGGGCAAGGCCATCCGTGAAGGCTGCGAAAGCGTGCTCCAGGTGGAATTCATGCCCAAACCGCCTGAGGAACGTTCTCCTTCTACGCCGTGGCCCGACTGGCCGTACATGCTGCGCACCAGCTATGCCCAGCATGAAGGCGGTGAACGCCGCTGGAATGTATCGTCCAAGCAGTTTATTGTGAAGAACGGTCGTGTGGCTGGCGTGGAAGCGGTTCGCGTGGAATGGGAAATGTCCCCGCAGGGTCGTCCCCTCAAGCCAGCTGAAGTCCCGAATTCTACCGAGGTCATCGATACCGACCTGGTGGTGCTTGCCATGGGCTTTACCGGAGTGCCTGCCGAGGGTATCGTGAACGACCTGGGCCTGCAGCTTACCCCGCGTACGGCGGTTATCGCGGACCCCGCACGGCACATCTATGCGGTGGGCGACTGCGCCAACGGTGCTTCCCTCGTGGTTCGTGCCATGGCCGATGCGAAGCGAGTCGTGAATTCGTTGTAGAAAAAAGTATCTTGACTCCACAAAAGACAGGTTGTCCTAGCGACGACTTGTCTTTTTTTAGGGGCAAAAAACAGCTTATTTGTTGTTTTGTGGTAAAAAAGTAATAAAAATGTCATATAATTCTACAAATTAAGGATAAAATACTAGAAAGTAAGTTTGCTTTTTTTCTATATTTGGGCGCATTATGGAAGAAGTCGTAATCACTGGTATGGGGTGTGTTTCCGCCCTCGGCAATACGCCGGAACTCCTTTGGAACAACCTGCTGGAAGGTAAATCCGGACTCGCAACGATCGATCGCTTCGACGTGACCAACTATCCGATCAAGATAGCTG
>Ga0256406_1006546_pt1 | contig 11622 bp, 28 predicted proteins | sample RumenRJG_03DNA_FD_185986 | JGI IMG/M metagenome (GOLD analysis project Ga0256406, IMG submission 185986) | Bovine rumen microbial communities from Lethbridge, Alberta, Canada - RJG_03 | ecosystem: Host-associated > Mammals > Digestive system > Stomach > Rumen | place: Canada: Alberta | collected...
ATGAGATATGTAAAGGACGGGTAGACGATGTAGTTTCAAGCAACCCAGGAAAATACATTCATCGTACCAGTTTTGGCACGAAGAGGGGGCTTATTATGCAAAAGGCATGCCAGGCTCAGAAAAAAATAAAAAAAAATAAATGATAGTCCCATGTGGGTGCGCCCCTTTTTTGCCTCAAAAGCCCCGTACCCCCTTGAAAATCAATTAGTTATGCATCTGCGACGGTCGTAGTAACTTTTTTACGCCCTTTGTAAGTGCTTGATTATCAATTAGTTACGAGTTCTTAAAATTTTTTAAGAGGGCCTGCCATTTTGTCAGGTTTTCTGCCATTTTGTCAGTACATGACATTTTGTCAGTTGTGCCAGATCTGCCCGTGCATGAGCGCCCAGGAGCGGCCAGGAGCGCCCAGGAGCATCCAGGAGCATCCAGGAGCATCCAGGAGCGTCCAGGAGCATCCAGGAGCGTCCAGGAGCATCCAGGAGCGTCCAGGAGCATCCAGGAGCGCCCAGGAGCTGGAGCGGGAGGGGCCAGGAGCGGGAAGCCTATTTTTTTTGCTGGTCATGCCGTTTTTGGCATGCCATTTGCAATTATGAGGGTGACGGCGGGCAAGAGAGGCCCCCGGGGGGATTCTCCCCCATATATAGTCCCCATTCAGGGGGGGGGCGTTATCTGAGGACGCCAAAAATAGGTCTTTGAAAAGTCTGGAAAGAGCCGAACGGAAAGGGTGATACCTGGTTTTGAGGCGAAGTGTACCCGAACGGGGCGAGCGAAATGCTCTTTTGCTATGGGCTTATGCCTTTAGGCACTTTCTCAAATTTGGGAAGTCAGCGCACCACGGAACGACAAAAACGGCTTACAATAAGCCCGGGAGGGCGAACGCGGGGAGAGCGACCGCGCAAAAACAACGCCTGAACGGCCCCGGGGGTGCATTTGGTGCAGCGGTGAGCGAGTGACACGCTCACGGGGGCCGGAAAAAAGCGGTAAAATGAACGGCTTACGGCGTGCGTAAAATGAGAGTTTGGCCTGTGCCCGGTGGCATGGGATAAAGGAAAGCACGCGAACGGCTTTAGTTGGGCGGGGTCCGACTCCCCGCCGGACTACAAATTTTTATTGTTTAACTTATTAAAATTCAAATCATTATGGCAAAGATTCAATTTACCTCCGCTTCTGCTAAGGATTTTAAGGCTTTTATTAACGCCGAGCACAAAAGTTTGTCTTCCTGCATGCGCACGCTCCGCGAGAATTGGGGCAAATCCGAACTGCAAAAGGTAGCCCGCAAAGACGGTCTTACGTTCAAGGACGTAACGCCCGCGTACCTCGTGCAGTGGCTTGATGGCTCGAACTACTGCCAGAAGGGCGAACTTGGCCACATGGTCCCGGTGGAAAAGGGCAGCAAAGAGAAGAAGTTTGTCAAGTGGGAAACCTGGACCCCCGGGCGCGTGCTCGACTACCTCCGCCGGGCAAGTGCAGCCCATTGGAAGGCCATCAATAGCAAGTAACTCGACTAAGCGAGGATAAAAAGGCTTTAGGCTTAGTGCGTGCTCTGGGCGGGGTAACTATACCCGGCCCGGGGCGGTAGCAATTATGTACAATCATGAGCAAAACTTACACACAATTTGACTGGGCCTGTGACCGGACGGCACGGGTGCAGTGGGCCGACGAGGAAGAACGGCTTTTGAACGAGATTGACGGACGAATGAGGCGGAGGGATAAACGGCAAAAACGGATGAACCACAAGAACGGGAGGGCCTGGGCATGACCGCAACGACTGTTAAGGCGGTGAAGAAGGGCGACTATTTCCGCCTGACGAACAACGAGAACGCCCCGCTGTGGGTGCGTGGGTACTATTACGCCCCGGACAAGGTGTACGAGTGCTACAAGTACGATGACGTGAACCACGAGGCATTTTACAAGGGAACAAAGAAAGTATTTATCGACTAAGGCCGGGGACGGGGGTTTAATACCGAACAAAACGAACCGTGAAGAAGATTTTAGCAAAGGCGATTTACGCCGTATTCGGCAAGAGCATCGAGGCCGAGCGCAGGCAGTGGAAACGGCACTGCGTAGAGATGCAGAAAGCGTTGAACGAGGAACATCACAAACGGCTTGGCTGGTATGTGACCCCGGATCATCGTCTGATAGTAGAGAAACAGGGCGTTGTGCTCTGGTAAAAACAAAGTATCATGAAAACAGCAAAAGTAAACGTGGGCGATGTGGTGATGAGCCTGCCCGTGGAGTATCTGGACCAGCAGACAGCTATTAGCAGCGTGTTTGAAAACGTGCCGATTGATAGCGTGGACATGGACGCCTTGATTGAGTCGAACAAAGCCGGAGTGAGCTGGTATTATAAATGGGTGATTGGCGAGGACCGGAAGGCTCTGCACATCAGCGTGCCGACGGAACTGATTAAATGGGAGGACTAAGCAATGAAAGCGATTTACATTTACAAGAGCGACGAGGGTTGCAGGAAAGGCTGTCACCCGGTCTGCAGGCTTTATGCCGAGCGCAAGGAGATAAAAGATATTCGGTATTTCAGCGTGGATGAGCCGGGTGCCTGGTTAGACGACTGCTGGAATTGTCACGTGGACGGTATGGACTTCGAGTGTGCGACGAGGGAAGAGGCGATCGAGAAGGGCATCCGGTTTTGGGATAGCGAGAGTGAGTACAAAGTTTATTTCGAGGAATAACTATGGCACGAATCGAAGTGAGCACCGGCCGCGATAATGGAACTTCGCCCGGATCGTACCCGGGGCGGCCTTCGAAGTTAAACCTTTTTAAAAAATGATGCATTATGAAAAGTACGATCAACAGAAAGAAGTATCTCGAAGACTTGGGATTTAGTCTTGACAGAGCCGACGGCGGTTATTACTGCCTGATGGCAGGCCGCCAATATTTGGCGGGTGATTCAGCAGACGAAGATCTTTATGATGAAGAGAGCGCCTGGGCCTCTTACTACGACCTCATCGAAGAAATGCAGCAAGATGAGATCGCGAGCACAGACGAATTCGTTAATGCAGTCTATGCTTACAACTCTTATGCATCTTGCGCCGAATCCGAGGAGGACGCTCTTGCGTTGTGGTTCAACGTCAGCGCAAATGACGGCTTAATTATCGAGCACACCCCTGCGAATACTGACGAGGACGAATGGAGCAGCTTATGCGATAAGCTGGACCTCAGCCGCGAAAATAACGTGCGTAGAATCCTCGAAAAGAAAAGCCTCGGGTTAATTGTCTGCCTCAGTCAGGATTTTGATTTCGGGCCCGCAAGCGATTAAGGAATATGGGACGCCAAGCAATGAAACAACTGGCTCTGATGGGCGCAATGATGCTCGCAGAGTCCCAGAATTATTTCGATTCGGGCCGAGGCAGAGTAGTTGAGAATAAAGAAAGCCCGGAGGACAGAGCGCGTCGTGAGCGATGCGAACAGATGGCCATCGAGAAGGCCAAAGCGAAACGAGCAAGAAAGGCTGCAAAGAGGCGTAAGGACAACAAATAAAGCAAAGGAGAATAACATGGAAAATTTAATGACTATCGAGGAGTTCAAAGCAATGAACCTCGGCTGGAATAATGGTGGAGAAATGGACGAAAGCACCCTGAGAAAGAATTATGAGATAGCAATGGACGCCATTTGGGACTTCATCGGGCGACGCGAATCGGACATGGTTCCGCAGGTGTGCGACCAAGTTGTAGCATCGGACAAGTTTGAAATCTACCCAAATGCGGTTGTGGACAAGGATTTGTACCAGCGTCCAGGAAGAATAACAATCTGCGGTCGTGGCGGGTTCGGAGTGTTCGGTAGCAGTATGCCGTCGATTCAGTGTGGCGGGCCTTTCTTCGGTGCGTCTGCTGACGCAAGCGAGTACGAGTACCTGGGCATGGGTCGCACGACCGTCTGGACGTGGGGTTGTCATGGTGCCGGGGCCAATCAGGGCATTTACTTCTGGGTTCCCGTCCGCAGGTGGAAGATGCGCAACTTGAGCCGCAGAATAAGGTCTTATATCTCTATGCCAGTTACGAAAGAGGCGAAGGAGAGGTTTGGACGGCAGAGCAAGTTACAGTTGTGGGGCGATGACTTCACGCATATTCAGGTGGAGTTTGACTCTATCAAGGCGTGTTTTGCATGGCTTGAGCAGATGCACATCCACGCGACTCGCGAGGAGTCGGAGAACGGAGTTATGTACTGGAGGCTGGACCGCGAGGTGTCCACCCGTGGCTATGTGTACAGCGCAGTACCGACTGACCGTCCGTCGTTCTATGCGGGGAAACTGCACAGGAACGGCAACCTGGGTGACGCTTGGGGATACCTGACCGACCTGGGCGACGTGGCTCTGGTCCGCACTGATTCGGGCAAGATAGACTATTCCGAAAATCCGGAAGAGTACAAGAAATATCGTAACAATCCAATGGGGGTGTAATTATGAAAGCAGTAATCCGCAGCGACAAGGGCGTCGAATATGTGGCGCTCTTGTCTGACAACTATGATGACGCTCTGGATGAGGTAATTAGGATGGAGGAAGAAGGCATCATAAAAGCAGACGAATCCGTTGAATCAATAATCGAATAGTTATGTTAGTTGAGACAAAAATTATTCGGAACAAGTTAAGAGAACTTTCCGAAGAACTGCCGTCCTGGGAATCCGCTTGGCGAGCAATCTATGAAATAGAGAATTATCTTACAGAACTCGAAGAAGGTCCACAGCCGGCAAAAGTTCCGCAGGTTAGCGAGGAAGAGCGCAATGCGTTAAAGAACCTTCAAATTAAACTTAATCAAGAATAGTTATGGCAAAAGAAATCAAAATCGTGAGTTTCACGTATCCCGGTTGCATTACCGTATGTAACGGCAGCGCAAAGTTTGTAAACGGCAACCTTCCAGAGATTGCCCGAATCTTCCACGACCGCCACATTGAGTGGCAGCGCAAACGCATCACTGAGCAGATGCGCGAATATGTAGAGAAACTGGCCAATGAGCCGTTTGTTGAGCAGTATTACCAAGGACCGAACTTTTACAACGAATAGCCATGGAGCAAGTGATTCAGGAATTGAAGGAGCGTCGGCTGGAGGCAGGCGTGACCTTGGGCGAGTTGGCCCGCAGGATGGGTGCCGAGCGTGCCCGCTTGAGTGAGATTGAGAACGGGAGGGGCGGGCTGACTTTGAAGATGATGTACAGATGGGCGGAGGCGCTTGGGCTGCGTGTAACGATTAAGTTTGAGTAATATGAAAGCAGAATTAGCAAAGGAGATTCTCTCCAATCTTAAAGAAGGCTGTGTCTTCACTGACATTGCTTACAGCCGTGGAATCAATGGCACCGGATACCATTCGTTTAGCACGCATGAAGTGGACGTAAGAGATGGGATGCCGGACATCCACACATACCGGACATTTGAGCCGAAGGACGACCATCTGGAAATCACTGTCGAAGTTCACAAGCCGGAAATCCCTTGGAACAAGAACATTAAACACGGGATTTTCAAGAAGGTCGTGTACATCGAGTATGAAAGAATCACCCACATCAGCGAGGAGATTGCTGAGGACATTTTAATGACTGAGATATGAAAACCTACGACGCAGAGTTCATCGGCCAGTTCCTTGACGGGATTGACTTCGGTGACATCAGATGGGGTGCCCCCTACAAGGTAGATGAGGACACCGTGATGTACATGTACATGGGCAATGCCGGCTACAAGGTGGAGGTAGATGAGCAGACGGAGGAGCACGGCTTTTACGTGAACGTGGTTGGTGAGGCCACAGTGATTAGGACCGGGGAGTTTGAGGACGACCTGCGTTACTGCATCGAGTTGGCCTTGAAGGACGCTCAAGAGACAAGGGAGGCATAATCATGGAACAGAACGTTACTATCCCGGTGCAGGGGATTATGGACTGCACACACATTCAGATCGACGCAAGGTATGACAAGGGTGACTACCGGACGCCTCGCGGTTACTACGTGGTCGTGAAGGCCGTGAAGATAGAGCCGGCCAAGTACGGCAACTTCAACATGGTCACATTCGCCAGCGACTATCCTTACAAGCGCTACTTGGTGGAGCAGACGGAGCGCAAGAGTCCGAAACGCCTGGCCGATTTGGTCAAGAAGGTGCAGGACAATGCGCAGGCCATCTGCGACGCTTTCAAGGCCGGCAACTACAATGGGGTTTGGGCCTATGTATAACAGACAATAACACACAACTTACAATATCATGAAACAGACAAGCATTGACAAAATCAGCAAGGTCTATGTGGCCTTGCAGGGCAGCGAGTATGCCGGACTGGCGGATCTGCTGCAAGACGTGATCCGGGCAGAGGCGATGACACCTGCGAAGGCGGGCAAGTTCAATATCTACAACTACGTGGCCGACGATGAGATCCGTCCGGCTATGAACGGAGTCTTCCACGACAGAGGAAACAAGGTTGCATCCGACGCTCATATCCTGATTGCCATCAAGGAGGAATATCCGGCAGAGTACGAGGGTGCCGTGCTGCTCAAAGACGGCAGTTACGTGGAGACCGAGGAGACCGTGTGGGATGCCGAACACAATAAGAGCGTGACCATACAGCACCGGACGGCATGGGTTGACAAGGATGGCAACAACCGCACCATCTATCCCAAGTGGGAGTCCGTGATTCCCAATGTGAGCGCAGGCGGTTATCGTCCTTACAAGTTCGACCGCGAGAAGTTCTACTCGTGGATTGACGAAAAGCGGACGGAACACAAGGCGGAGACCGGAAAGGGTATCAAGTGGAGTCCCAACTGGCTGTGTAAGGTCGGCCCTTGCGGGTTCAAGGCTGAGTGGTTCGCCAGGTTCATCGAGGCCATGGATGCCCTGGGCACTGATGAGGTTTACCTTCACGAGGACGGGCGCCATGCAGCGCTCGTGCAGAGTGACAAGGGCAAGTGCATTCTCATGCCGGTCCTGATTGAAGATAGATATGAATCTGTAACCCTTTAATAACATGAAAGCAAAAGAACTTTTGAAACTGGTGTTCACCGATTCCGATTTGGCTGCTTACGGTGACATCGTGCAGATTAGCGCCGACACGGGCATTACGCACTGGTTCGGTGAGAGTGCCAAGTTAGTAGCCGGTTCCATCCGGATTGATGATTATGAGTCCGACTACCTCGCAATCTATGAGAGTGTGGACCGCACCTACGGGTTCGTGAAGAAGCACCCGGCAGATGCCGTGGTCCGGACTGACGAGGACAAAATCTATCTGTGGAGGATTGAGGATGGAGACGTTGATTAACATCGTTGTGGCAGTGGGCGCAGTGTTCCTCATCCCGTGCCTGCTGGCTACGTCCATCATGGACATGTACGAGTTTCGGACGGGAGAGTCGTGGGAGGCAAGGGTAAAACGCTTAAAATCTCAGGATAATGAACAAGGAAAGGCTCAGAAAGATTGACAACTGCATCGACACGCTCAAGACGTGCATCGAGGAGGAGCAGGAGTTCTACGACAGCCATTCGGACGCGTGGCAGGAGGATGAGAAGGGAGAGAACTCGTCCGATTGGATAGACGCCATGCAGGAGGCGGTTGACGCCCTGGAGGGCGCGGACCGGTTATGAGACTCTTGCAGTTCGGAGGGTTCGTCCTTGAGGACGGCCCTCATGGATACCAGTGCAACATGCGGGGCGATGTGAAACACTTCGTCAGCGTGATGGCATGGGTTGATTACGTAATCATGTTAACAGGTACAAAGTATGAAGGCAGAAGAACTCATCAAGTTGCTCCAGGAGCACAAGGATGCAAACGTCGTGGTCTGCGACGTTAAATGGCAGACCTGCGGGATCAGCGGTGCCCGCTACGATGACAAGTACAACCGCATCATGTTGGACTTTATGGAGGAAATGCTATGAACGCAAGAGAAAAGATGACCGAGGCCAAGCGCCTCCTCATAGAAGTCAAGAACAGCGGCTACTGGCCCTTCGCCAGCCCGGCCCCGTGCTCCACTGAGCGCAAGATCAAGGAGAACATGAATGCCGCCATCGAGAGGATAGACAACGCTATCTTCTGGCACGACGAGATGTTCGGCAAGGGCCGGGACGACATGTCCGAGCAGGTTAAATAGTGCTCACTTTGGCACGATATTTGCAATAATACAATCACACACACAAACTTACAAAATCATGGAACAGAAAGTTAAACTTGTCAGCCTCGGCCTGACGGAAAAGGAAGCCGAGAACGTTATCACCCTCAAGGAAGAAATGCTCAAGCGGGCCGTAAAGTTCTCTTACAGAAAGAAGGACGGGACGGTTCGTGAGGCCGTGGGCACCCTCCGCCGTGACCTTATGAAACTCAAGGACGGGAGCCTGTGGGCGCCCAAGGGAGACCCTAAGCCGGAAGACCTGACCAAGGTCGATTACTTCGACATCGAGGCCCAGTGGTGGCGCCAGTTCGCAGTTGCCAACCTGGTAGCGGTGGAGGGATAGCCATGACACTGGAATTGACACCCGAGCAGGAGCAGATCATCATTGACGCCCTGCGTGACCGCATCGGTAAACTCTATGACATGTCGGAGCAGTACAAGAGCACAAACTTCACGGAGTGCCAGAAAGACTGCCTCGATGAGAAAAAGAAAGTTCAGGAACTTTTAGACACCTTCATAAAGAAATGATTAACACCATCACAACCATTCAAGAAATAACCCTGCAAGCCTACGACTTTGGTATCTATCGCAGGCTCCAGGACGAGAAAGACATGTCCCGCGACCAGATATTCAACCTGTTCGAGGAGTGGGGTAAGGAGTTCGAGAAAGAGCATGAGGGACACGAGTGGAGCGGAGACTACTACAACGAGATTGATACCTTCATCATGGCTAAAAATGACGCCCTATGAGACAGGAACTTCAAGAAAGGCTGAGAAGGCTGGAGTCTTACCTGCCGCTGAGTTGGGACTACAAGGACCTGCTCGATATCGCCCAGGCGCAGACCGGCAAAGACCGGGACACGCTCCGGGATATGTACGGAAACTTTTCATACGGCCAGTGGGCCAGGGTAATAAACTTCTGCTGATATGATTGAACTCAACGTACCGTGGAAAGACTATCTCGCCATCCTGGACCGCCGGGACGAGATTGAAAGGCTGACAGAGCACACGGACCACAACGATCCGGTGCAGCACAAGCGGTGGTGCGAACTCTGGGACGAGAGACATGCGCTTGATGATAAGATGGAGGAGATGCAAAAGCATGTCATCCCTGAGGTCGGGGCCACCGGCACTATGAAGTGGTTCTCGGATAGCAGTAAGGCCAAGGTGACGAAGGTTATCTCTCCAAAGAAGATTGAGGTCACAGCCTGCGGCATCTACCACTGCACCAAGATTTACACCTTCCGTCGTAACGGCCATTGGATTGAGGAGGGCAGCACGACACGTGACTGGTCCACTTTCTTCTACTGGGGCCGTGGCCATGACTACTACGACATGGAGTATTAGGGGGTTGGAGCCTGACCGCTCCTTCCCTCTCCAAAAACCTTAATTCTATAACATTATGAGCATTATTGAAAAAATCAACGCTGCTCTTGACAAGCACTTCAAGAGCAACAAAGGTAACGTCCAGGCGGACATTGCCTATCCTTGGTGTGACGATAAGATCCGGCTGGACATGAAGCGCCGGCCCAGGGTTGACGTGCGCCACATCTGCGTGTTCATCTTCCGGCAGAACCCGGACGTCCAGATGATTCTCATCGACACCTGGATTTTCACCCGTGAGACTATCAACCGTGCGGGCAACCGCTTCAAAATCTAATGGGAGGAAAAGTGATGTACATCTTAGTATTCATCATCTGCGGGCTGGTCTTCATCCCGGAGATATTCAACGAAAAAAGGTAATTTGGCGTGTTTCTTGTAGTTATGCTGCTGGCGTATCTGGATGATATGCTGGCCCGTAGGAAATAAACACAGACATGGGAAAGAAGAAAGTTGTAATAAAGAAGGTCGAAGACCGGCGCCCATACGTGATATACAGACGTGTATCTACGGACGGGCAGGGTGATTCCGGGCTGGGTCTTGATGCTCAGGAGGCCATCATCCTGGCCAACATGCAGAGAGAACCCGTCCAGATGTTCACCGAAGTGTACTCCGGTACGAAACTGAAACAGTGTAAGGAACTATGGGAGGCTATCAACCTTTGCAAGCAAAACGGATACCTCCTGGTAGTTGCTTCTTATGACCGTTTCAGGAACGTCTCTGAGGCCCTTGAGGTTGTTGATAGCATCGGAGAGAGGAATATCCTGTTCTGCGACCTTCCGAGTTCAGACCGTTTCGTCCTGACAATTATGTTCGCCGTCGCTGAAAAGCAGGCCAAGATGATTCAACTCAAGACAAAGTTGGCTCTCGATGAGCGCAAAAAGCAGATTGAGCGGGACGGCGGCTTCTTCTCCAAGTCCGGAAACTGGTGTACGCACCTGGGCGGCAAGAAGGGCGATGACCTGTCGAAAGCCCGCGCTGCTGCTGCCGCCGTGGCTAACAAGAAATCTTCTGACTGGCGGGACTCGTCCCCGCTGTACTCCTGGGCGCAGGTCCAGTATTATAAGAAACGTCCAAGAAAGGAGATTCTGGAAGATGCGGAGAAACTCTTCCAGAAGTCCCCTGAAATTTATTGCACCAGGCAGGGGAAGATGCTCACGAAGGGCATCCTTTCCGTCTGGGTGCGTGAGTGGCAAATGTCTTAAAACCAATACAATCATGAAAAAAGTTACCATTGAAATCCCGGAAGGGAAAGCACTGAAATTCAAGGACGGCGCCTACGTCCTGGTAGATGACAACATCATGGAGCGCATCAAGACCTTTGACGATGCGTGCCGCGAAGTTACCGGCAAGAGCGAAAAGGAATGGCTGGCCGAGAACGAGACGAAGAGCATGGACAAAGACGTTCTGGCATACCTCAAGATGCGCATCATTGTTGCCGCCCTCAACGAAGGCTGGAAGCCCACGTTCAAGGAGTATGAGTCTCGCTACTACCCTTACTACTACGCCTACACCAAGTCCGAGTGGGAGAGCCTGAGCGCATCCGGGCGGAAGGACCTGAAGCCTTTGGTCTGCCTTGTCGGCGGTGACTCGAATAACGGGTCGGTGTCGGGGCCGTTCTCCGTGTACTCGTACGGCGCCTGGTCGTACGCGTACTCGAACGTCGGCGCCCGCCTTGCATTTAAGACAGCGGAACTCGCCAGATACGCTGGCAAGCAGTTCTTTGACATCTTCAAGGACTTCTATTACAATTTCGAGTAATGAAGACCTACGAAGTGCAGGTCCGCATCGAGGAGACCATAGATGTAGAAGATCCGAACTGCCCTTCCGGATGGAGGGGCAGCGGATGCTACATGACTGCTTGCAAGTGCTGGCAGGACGTGACTGTTACGTTGACCGCCGAGAATGAGGATGATGCCAGGAATAAGGTCAAGGCCCACGATTTTAAGGAGTCGTGCTGCGACGTGGAGGACATCGAGAAAGTGGAAATTGTAAGCGTGGAGGATCTCGGTGAGTCGGACGAGGAGTGTTTTGAAACCTGTTGGGGTGCCGTGGAGAGTGACGAGGATGAGGGGCCGGACCCTGACGATTACTACGAGGAGCGCAGGTTGCGCGAGATGGAATGAGGGGGGGGGTAAATTGGTGCCCTAAGTGCTGGCACTGGA
>Ga0256406_1006547_pt1 | contig 11621 bp, 10 predicted proteins | sample RumenRJG_03DNA_FD_185986 | JGI IMG/M metagenome (GOLD analysis project Ga0256406, IMG submission 185986) | Bovine rumen microbial communities from Lethbridge, Alberta, Canada - RJG_03 | ecosystem: Host-associated > Mammals > Digestive system > Stomach > Rumen | place: Canada: Alberta | collected...
AAACACGTGAGTCCTCATACGATACGCCACACAACGGCCTCGATGATGCTCAGTGCAGGAATCGACATTAATACCATCCGCGCCTGGCTTGGTCATGTGTCTGTCAATACTACTAACATCTATGCGGAGGTAGACTTACGCATGAAGGCACAGGCAGTAAAGATCTGCAAGGTCAATGACAAGCCTGTGAAAAAGCAATGGAAGAAGAACAAAGACCTGCTCGACTTCCTCAACAACATCTAATTATTATGTTGGCATCAGCAAGCGGTGGCCACTCCAGCGGTACTGGCCTTCAAAACTGCTTCGTGTGCTTGATGCCAACATAATAATATAGCCAACATAAAACGGACTATAGTGCACATTTCCTACATTTTGGTAAGGAAGTAAGAGAAACCGAATACTATTTAATAAGCAACCTTAATGGATAATTGGGCTTTCTAATATCATCAGTCCAGTGAATTATATTCCACCGTAAAAAAGGTGGTATTTTTTCTCGTCTTTCTATTTTACCCATTTCTCTATATATGTAATAATCTTCTTTTCTAGGTGATGACTGGAAAATTACTTCCTCCTTATTACTATCCTTATTGAAACGAATTATTTTAAATTCATTAGAAAAATAAGTAATCCTAACTGCACCATTCCAAAAATGCTTTATGTTAAAATACAAAGCATAAGCATTACCCAATAATCCTAAGATAGCAATTATACTTGCCAAAATCCCAAGTACATCAGCTATAATACTAAGTATATCCATAATCAAAGTTAATATATTGTATTGCAAAGATAAAGAATTCCATCGGTATTAGAAAACTTTTTGCTACATAAAACTCTTTTTGAATGATAATTATATAGATTTTATCGCATTTTTATGTATTTAAAATGTTTAGTTGTTATAAACAACGGACGACAAATCAGCATTATCAATTCATTTATCCACTCATAAAGATGAACTTTAATGGTTTCTTTTCTTGATTATTCCAATATTATTTCCTATTTTTGCACAAAAATTGGCAGCGTCTATGCAATACAACAGAATCAAACAGGTGTTAGATGCAAAAGGGATCAAGCAGGTTTGGCTTGCCGAGCAAATCGGTAAAAGCTTTAGGACGGTGAACATGTATGTGAACAACGTTGTTCAACCGCCAATACCCATTTTGTATGAGATAGCGCATGCACTTGAGGTAACACCTCAAGAGCTATTAGTGGATGATACTGTTGAGCAGGAAGCTGTGCATAAAGATAATACGGATATTAGATAAGGGTTAAGAATATGTCAGGACGTGAAAAGAATTGCAAATGGTACTTTTCGGACCAACCTAACGGACAGGAGGTTGGCCCTAATAATGCTATGGAGCAAAGCTTCAGGAGAAATCCTTATGCGTCATTAGTAAGGGAAAGTATTCAAAACTCTTTGGATGCTGTACTTCACAAGGATGGACCCGTTGTCGTCAAATATTCCTTCAAGGAGATTAACGGCGCAGACTTTCCTGCTTTCTTTGAAATTCAGAAGCATATCAAGGGTTGCATAGACTATTATCCGAACAACTCCAATGCCAAAAGTGTCTATGGACCAATGTTGGATTGGTTCAATGGCGAGACGAAATACCATGAGAAGATAGGTTACATAAGAGTCAGCGACTTTAACACCAAGGGAATGAAATATAAGGAGGGCGACACAGACACGCCTTTCTATGCATTTGTCCGTTCTGCTGGTGTCAGTTCCAAAGGCAGCGAAAGTGCCGGTGGCTCATTCGGCTTCGGTAAAGCCGCCTACTTTCTCCTTTCGCCCATAAGTACAATATTAGTAAGCACCTACACCAATAAAGAAGACTCATACTTTGAGGGAATTTCATCTTTGTGTACCCATTTGTATGAAGGTTCCAAGAAGATGGCTGTAGGCTACTATGACTCCAACAACGGCAGACCTGTTTGTGACGAGACTGAGATACCGGCGCCATTCCGTCGCAGTGAGCCGGGAACAGATATAAACATCATGGGCTTTGACTTCCGTGATAAGGAAGAAGCCATAACCGAGATGAAAGAGGCTGTCCTCAGAAACTTTTGGATGGCTATCTATAATGGTCGCTTAGAGGTTCAGATAGACGAAGATTTCACGATCAACAAAGCGAACATCGAAGAGGTGATGGAGGAAACATTTCCCAATGATGAGGACGCAACAAAGAAAGCAGGTTGTTACAACCCACGCCCATATTTTGATGCTTTCAGACTGAGCGGAACATCTGATAAATATGTGCTGACAGAGACTAAATTACCCATGCTGGGGCATGTCCAATTGTTTATAAACAAACAGAAGGGCGCAAACGACAAGGTGATTTTCATGCGAGAGTTGCAAATGCTTGTGTTCTCAAAACGCACGAAGACCCCATACGGATTCTATGGCGTTTTCTATTGTGATGACAAATATGGCAACGAACTGCTCCGCAAGATGGAAAATCCTGCCCATGATGAATGGAAGGCATCTAACTGGCGTTCCGCGGGAAAGATGATGCCACAAGGACGTTCCGCCTTGCAGATAATGGAAAACTTCATTGCGCATAGTCTTACTGACATTTTCGTCCAAAAAGACAAGACAGCCATCAACATAAAGGGCTTGGAAGAATTTCTCTACATACCAACCAATGCTGATGAAGACGATGACGATTCTGAAAACGAGGCTATGGTCGGCAACCCAACAGGCAAGCTAAAAGACGAAGGCAGTTCTTACACCACTGACATCCCGAAGACTGACAATAATCCCACAATATCGTCAGTCAGCCAATCCTCATCGACAGGTCATGTGGTAATCAGCAAGCCGACCACAGCTACTGCATCAACAACAGGTCCCCTGCGCTCAGGTCGAAGTGACAAGCCTACGAACACTAAGGGTCCTGGCATTAAAAAGCCAAGCAGTATTAAGGAGCATAACACGGAGACAGCTGATGGTGAAAGAGGTATCTTTGCAACTCCTATAGATATGCGGTATCGTACATTCTCTCAAACTGAGGGCGGAAACACATATCACTATGTTGTATTGCACTCAGATGAGGATCTCACAAATGTAAACCTTCATTTCTATGCCGTTGGTGAGGACAGCGATGAAGAATTGCAGGTAGTAGAAAGTAATGTAGGCAATGTAAACGGAAGTATTATTCAGAATGTTCACGTACCAGAAGGCAGACTGCGCTTGCGCGTCCGCTTCTCAGACAACATGAAACATTCCATAAAAATGACAGCAGAGGAATTGAATGAAGTTCAATAACATTTCATTACCATATCCCGTTCTCGGCAACAATGACGATGTGTATCCGTTATTGGATGACGACTGTATGAAGATGGCTGACCCTGTCAAAACACCGACAGAGTACATCTTCCATATTGACCTGAGCCAACGAAACAAGGAAATAGAGGGGCTTATATCATCGGGCAAAGCTGAATATGCATGTGAGGTTTCCTGCAACACGACCTTCCTGCGCAGGTGTGAGCACTCGTCAGAGCCTCACTTTGACATACACCTTGCACGGACAGATGTGAACGGACGCATCAACTTTCAATGTTTCGTTGCAACAAAAGAGCCAATATCGGGCTACAAGAATAAAGACTTCAACGAGGACTATCACGGATATACATTTGACCTTGACAGGGGAGATCTGCTCGTGGTATTCCCATCCGGTGCTTATAATACGAATATCAAGTATGACAAGCTGTTTGCAGCGGGCTCGTTCATGCAGATTGTCGAAGCAGCCGAAGGCATAGACAGAACATGGTTCAACCTTGATGAGAATAACATTCTTATTGAGTTGCCTCATGACATGTTTGAGCAATATAAACGTATAGGTAATCTTTTCCCAGAAGTAATACACTCTTCATTGGTTCACAATGCACTTGTGTACGCTTTAACTAATTTGCCAGACTATGCCGACAGCGGAAAGACCTGGTCGGACAGCCTAATCCAAAGATTGCAGGAGCCGGAGTTCAGACAATACGACATAGATTCTCTTGGAAAGGACTTCACACAAGCATATAAGTTGGCAGACGAGCTGCTTCAAGACCCTTATAAGCGTCTGCTGAACAGTTTGGAAAAGATAAACGAAAATCTTAACGAGGGAACGGAGGAGTAGACATGGAATTACAGAGAGTTTTCAAACATTCGTACATGGACTACCTGCGCCGCCATATCCATATTGAGGATTACCAGCAGGATCAGTTCCCTTATGACGAATCAAAGACAAAGCATTTAGCAAACGTCTACCATCCGGAAGGATTATTGGAAAAGATGGATCCATCCGATGACTTCAAGTCGGCTGTGGCTTTGTTCGAGGCGTATAAGAATCTCACGCCATTAGTTGCATCATTGCCAGACTTGTGGGTATATCTGACACACGTGGATTTATTTCCTTATGTTCAACAAAGATATGCTGGAGTATTTGATAACGATGTTAGCGAAGACTATATAATACAACATTGGTTTAAGAATGAGGTCAGTATTTTCCGCATGGGTCTTCCTGGACTTTGGTGGAGTGTATGGCTTTCATTGGATGAAGACAGAAATGATCCATATGAATTAACTAGAGTCTTATTCAAAAATCAAGAATTAAGAACAAACAGCTTTGGTCCTTTAGCCCTTATAAGGCACAGACCGGCCATGCAGGGGATACTGGAATTCTTAGAAGAACATTCAAACCTCATGGACGACGGAATGAACATGAGGGCTGTTTACATAAGGAAGCTATTTAATAATATAGGAGGGTATAAACCATTAGTATACATGGATAAATCCTTCTTCAAAGGAGAATTAGAAAAAAGATTGGATGCTATCTCCGTTAAATACAAAAGGGATGAAATCCAAAACAACAAGCAGTTGTTTCAATTTTAGTTAGCTAAAAATAACGCCTACGAGCAAATTAATATAAGATGATAAGAGTTTTTGAAGGTTTTGCCGGTTATGGTGGTGGATCTTTTGGTCTTAAAAGACTTAAAGAAAACATACCTGATATAGACTACGAAGTTGTCGGCTATTCGGAGTTTGACAAGTTTGCGGCAAGTCTTTATGATGCAAATCATAGAGACGCGAATGGCAATCCTATAAGGAATTGGGGAGATATAACAAAAATAGATCCTAACGAGCTACCAGATTTTGACATGTTTATGGGCGGTTTCCCTTGTCAGCCTTTCTCCTCCGCAGGAATGCAGATGGGAACAGAAGACCCATATGGGAGGGGAGCCATGTTGGGGCATATAATAAGGATTTGCAGAGTCAAAAGACCAAGATATATGTTCTTGGAAAACGTGAAAGGCTTTACCCATGGAAAATTTAAGCCTATTCATGATCAGCTTGTTAGAGACCTGCGTGAAATGGGCTATGGGGATAATCCACTGGCACAAGCAGTCCTCAATTCTCGGGATTATGGTATTCCTCAAAATCGAGAAAGACTCTGGATGTTTGCTAGGCGAGGTGGACTTCCGGAAGGCTTCAGCATGGTACCGCCGAAAGTACATTCTGACTTAAAAATGGCTGACTTCCTCGATTATCATCCTGCCGAAAATCTTTACCTCTCTGACGCACAGATTGCTCACTTAAAAGAGAAGCATCACATAGATTCGTTCAGAGTTGATACTCCTCTATGCTTTGATGTATATAATAAGAAAATAAAATATGACGGATACAGCATAACGATTACACAGCCGGAACATAACAGCTTGCGTGTTATAGAAGTTCCTCATGAAGATGGAAGGGAAATTGTCCGCAAAATGTCTGTTCACGAACAATTCCGACTCATGGGATTTCGAATCTCGCGAGATTTACAGCACTGTGAAATTAACTTCGATGGACAATCATACTCTCAATTGTCCAAACGCGCAGGAAATGGATGGGATGTTAATTTAGTCGGTATATTGTTAACTCATATATTCAGACAGCTATGAAACTAAATCTAAGTTCATTAGCCTTCGGTTCAGTCCTACGGCATGGCACTGGTACCCCTTCTTGGGGTACAGAGCTTGGCCAATGCCGTCCTGATTACAAATTTACCGTGGAAGGATGCGAAGAGATATTGATAGGAATGCTTTACAATTCCGTCAATCTCCATCATGTATACCTGCCTTTAGGAAAAGGTGGTCATATTGATTGTGCTTCAAACTTGGAAGAATGCCATCTAGCGTCAGTTTTTCATAAAGTTTATATAAATAATGTACGCATTGACTATCCTTTTATTATGGTCATGATAAAAGAATTAAGCAAAAGTCATACAGGAAGACATTCGATCAAATATTCTGAGAAAATTTCTTATCAAGGGGGAGGCATCCAATGGTCGAATCTGGAATTCTTTAGAATTGCAAGAAAAACTTTTGACCTAACTTGGGAATCTTGCTGGTTTATATATGAGATGGATGTTAAGAATCAAGATGAACTAAACATGAAAGCCATCTTTGTAAACAAGGAATCTACCGAGACATACTATGACTCTGCAGAAAGAAAAGATGTTTGGCAATCTTTAATCGAGAAACAATAAACAACTATGAGAATAAAAAATAGTGCATTTGCATATAATGTTACGGTCAATGGTACGTCCAATTCTGATTGGGGAACAGATATAGGACAAAGTAAGAAACATACTTTTACTCTTGAGGGATTCCCTGAGATTCTGAATGCCATGGTCTATTACAAGATAGATGACATAGAGAACCTTGAGGTTATTCTAGGCAAAGGAAACAGAACGCCTAGAAAGTTTAGCGAGTACAAGGACACCCAACTTGTCCTTGCCTCATGCTTTCAGAAGGTCTTTGTCAATGGAAAAGAACTTAAAGGACAACAATTTGTAATGTTCATTGTCAAAGAGACAAATGAACGAAATTCTAAAGGACAAATTAATGTACACTGTGGGAGACGCACATTGAAATTCAGCAATTCGTTGCTCTATAGGGGAGTAAAAGTTAACCAGAATTGTATAGATGCCATAACTAAGGCTTTTGGACTTTCATCTGATGGCAGTTGGGCAATTCTCGAGATGGACATTAAAAATGAAGATGAGCTTCATTTTAAGGGATTCGTTTTGGGGAATACCCCGAAGACCTATCCATCTACCGATGCCAGAAATGATGACTTTAATGCTCGTTTCGACCAAATTGAACCCATCCGAGACGAGGATGATGCCCTTATAGCAGACCACGTAGATTTACTGTCTCAACAATATAATTATATAGCAGCCATCAAGACAAAGCCCTTCCTTATTCTTGGAGGATTCTCCGGAACAGGCAAGAGCCAACAAGTAAAGGAGCTGGCATTTGCAACATGCCCTTGCGATGGTTTCCTCAATACTTCGGAGACATCACCAGGTAACTATCTGTTGGTTAGTGTTAAGCCAAATTGGCATGATGCAACCGACATAACAGGTTTCCGCTCATCAGTCAACAAGAACTACTATGTCACTGACTTTATGAAATTTCTTGTCAAGGCCAAAGCCTACGAGAACAAGAAAGTGCCGTTTTTCGTTTGTCTCGACGAAATGAACCTTGCACCTGTAGAAGAATACTTCGCAGACTTCCTGAGTGTGATTGAGTCTCGCAAACGTACGAAAGAAGGTAAGGTTGTAACAGACCCTCTTGTACCTGCAAGTGTTTTCAATGAGAGATATGCTGACGACTTCAACATATTCATGCAGTTAGGGCTAAAGCCAACACGTGAAGGATGGAAGCCGGCTGACATCAACGCGCTTGAAGATAAAGAGCAAAGTGAAGCCTTTGAAAGACAGGATATTGTTGATGATCTCAAACAGAATGGATTGACCATTCCTCAGAACGTCATCATCATCGGTACAGTCAACATGGACGACACAACAAACACCTTCTCACGTAAGGTGATTGACCGAGCTATGACTTTTGAAACAGTTGTAGGCAAGTTTGAAATGGACTACTATGACAAGGACGTGCCACTTCACTACGTAAAGAATCCCAAGCCATCAGAGCTGTTCATCAGTGATGAAGTTCGCGCTACCGAAATGATAGAAAGCGGACGCTTTAACCTCACTACTGAAGAAGAGAAGCAGGTCTTGGACTTCATTAATGGTATCAATGATGACTTGGATGGTACACCATTCAAGATCAGCTATCGTATTCTGAACGAGACCATTCTTCTCTACCATTCAAAGAGAGAGATAAAAAAAATCATGGAAGGGAAGTTCGAGGATGGAATAACCTTCAATACGGACTTGAATAAAGTGTTCGATGACATAGTAATGCAGAAGATTCTGCCACGTATCGAGGGTGACTATGAGAAGTGCAATAAATGCCTCACAAAACTTTCCGCAAGAGCTTCTGAGCAAGATTGGCGCAGAACGGAAGAGAAGATAGACTTCATGATTAAACGCTTCGGAAGAGACAAGAGCGGATTTACAAGCTTCTGGAACTAAATTATGGATGTAGCTGTATTCGATTGTGATGACTATACGCTGACTATCTCGACGGCAAGTATAGACTATGCCTGGCAACGTTTTGCACGTAGAGTGAAAGACGGGGCTCTGACATATTGTGACTATATCTCAAGCCGTGAAGGTACGCTTAGTCTGTGCCATCCCTTTGATGAAGACACCTGTCAGCTTCACGTACTCAATCCGGAAGTTCCTCAAACAGAATGGAAAGAAAAGCATCCTGTTCTGTTCGAGACTTGCCAATATCAATTTGCTATAGAATTCAAGCAACTTGAAAGCACTGAGAATGAGAAGCGCAATCCAAAGGTTCATCATCCTTTAAGAAGCGTCGGTGAATCTTTTAGATTCTACAAGTCAGGTGCTCATTCCGGAATATTAGTGGGAGAAATAGATTTTCTAAACTCTCCCGGCAAATTCAAGTTCTCCTTTGAATATCGTAATGGAGAAGGACTCCCTTGTAGAGAGAGCTTTGAAGCATACGTAGCCTCTCCCAAGCTTGACACGAAGAACGATCTGCATGAGATAACCTCACTTATTAATGAGGAATATGAGAACTATGTGTTCGATTATCTTACGCTTACGTTCAGCAGCTATTCTATGGTACGTGCTGAGCGCAATAACAGCATAGTTTGGTTGAGCATATTCAAGAACGTTGTAGATGATTATTTCTCGAATGTCGTTTATATCATGTCAAGACCTAACAACAGGTCCGTTCGACGTGTTTATTACCTACGACCTGAAAAAATCAGAAGATGGTCACCGCAGCAGGAAGAACGTTACAAAGACTATGGACAAGACGCTGACAAACATTGGTTCAGATGTGAGCAAACTGAGAACACGACTAATACAAGAGAGAACAGATTTGTTAAGTACACATTACGTGTATTGAGCAAAAAATTCCATGAAGTATTTGGAGACATAGGTGCACTTTATAAGGACATGGACCAAGAGGAAATAGAGTTGCTCGAAAGCTATGAAAAGAGATTCAAGCAGCTTTTGGCAGCTCCTTTCTTTAAGAAAGTTGGCGATTTTGAGGGCTTCCGGCAGGAAAGTGCCGTACTTCAACAGCGTACTGGTTATAGCCAGATTTACAAAGCATGGTTAATGTTGAAGAATTCTCTTGACTTAGTTGATGGCCAGACAGACATAGGAATGAAGAAGATATGGGAACTCTATGAAATTTGGTGTTTCCTCATCATGAAACGTCTCGTTGCTAAAGTGCTTGGTGTAGACCTTCACAACCGAAAAGAGGTTCAAGAGAACAAAGGCGAGATGCTTGACCTGTTTTCAGATAGTAAATTACGCCATGACATCACATTCTATGCGCATAATGGTGATGTCGTAAAGCTGGAATATCAGCACACATACAATCGGCGGTCAAAAGAAATGAAGACAACAACAACCGAGCAGCGGCCTGATATTGTACTTGAAATCGTAAAGAGGAATAATTTGAAAGAAAACGGCAAGCCTTTTGTTCTGACATACCTTTACGATGCAAAATATCGTGTACAGGATGACACGACGCAAGGTGACTTGGACGATGGTGTTGATATAGATACAGCTGATTATCCATTGCCGGATGCTATCAATCAAATGCATAGGTATCGTGATGCCATCTACTATTCTATGGACGACGAAACACGGCCACGTGGAAAAGAGGTCATTGGGGGATATATACTCTTCCCCGGACGTACCGAAGGCAAGAAGATAGAGAACCGATATTTTTATAAAAGCATTAAGCAAGTAAACATAGGAGCATTCCCTCTGTTACCTGCCGACAAGGGTCATCGAGAGAATTTGGTTCAATGTGATTTGCTTGAACGTCATTTGCGGGAAATATTATTAGAAGACAGCATCATCGAGCATGTCAAAGATAGTATTCCGCAGAAGGGTTTGACGTACACGTTCGCCCCTGAGGACGAAAGCAGTATCGTTTTGGTAGGTTTTTGTAGGACTCCTCTACAATGGAATAAGACAAAAGAGAACAAACTCTACTATGTACGAATGGGGGCCAAAGGCACTTTGACTCTAAGTCCAGGCTTCGAATACTGTAAGTACCTGCTGATGTATACAAAAGGGAAGAAGGAAATATTCAAGCTCAAAGGGAATGGCCCAAGAATAATGACGCAAGCAGACCTTGCACGCAAGGGCTTTGAGCCTCAATCAGAGATATATCTTGTTTATGATTTGGAAGAGTCTGAACCTGTAACAACTTTCCACGGACATCAAGGAGAGACCTTGCGGATTAAGACAGGATTAACTCCGCGAAAGAAAGACCCGTACTTTACAACTCTAAAAGAGCTGTTAGAACCAGAAGACTAATGGACAGACTGACTCCACAGCAACGGCATAAGAATATGGCTGCTATTCATTCGATGAATACGAAGCCCGAAGTTCTTGTGCGCAAATATCTGTGGAGTCAAGGCTTCCGTTATCGACTGAACAATCCTCGGTTGCCAGGCCATCCTGATATTGTGCTGCGTAAGTACCGTACATGCGTATTCGTCAACGGATGCTTTTGGCATGGACATGATGGATGCAAGTACTTCGTTTTGCCAAAGACAAATACTGAATTTTGGGAGGAAAAGATTAAGCGAAACAAGGATCGAGACAAAGAAGAGCAGCGGCAACTGGCAAAAATGGGGTGGCACTGCATCACAGTTTGGGAGTGCGAGCTGAAACCAAAAGTTCGAGATAAGACGCTTGAGTCACTTGCCTATACACTCAATCACATATTCATCGAAGACCGCTCCATAAAATATAAGTTGCCGGAAGAAGATGACTTACAGATAGCCGCCGAGCCTCTAGAAAAAAGATAAAGAAAGGAAACCTTCAGCAAGTGGAGGATGAGTGATCGTACAGGGGCATTCGTTCATGCAGGCACGTCGTAAAGCCAGATTCGTGCAGCATTCTCAAACTTGCTGATTCAAGCAGGCGGACTGTTAGCTTTCGTAAGGACACCTCAGAGATGCGTGCATCGAGGGACGAAGTTCGTGCAGAACAGTTGACCGCCTACAGGCAGGTTTCCGGATGCAAAGGTAAACATATATAGTGGATCACACAACGGCTTATGTTATGCCCAACATAAGCCGTTGTGGGGTTTCCGGAACTTTATTAATTTTGCGCCATGAAACCTACATGTAGGCGGTCAACTGTTCTGCACGAAATTCGTCCTGCCAAGTGCGCACCTTGATT
>Ga0256406_1006548_pt1 | contig 11617 bp, 10 predicted proteins | sample RumenRJG_03DNA_FD_185986 | JGI IMG/M metagenome (GOLD analysis project Ga0256406, IMG submission 185986) | Bovine rumen microbial communities from Lethbridge, Alberta, Canada - RJG_03 | ecosystem: Host-associated > Mammals > Digestive system > Stomach > Rumen | place: Canada: Alberta | collected...
GCGGCGTCTACATGGGCGACAATGCGGGCGACCTGCCGATCGGCACCTATGGCAAGAAGCAGGCCGTGCGCAACGCGCTCGTCGATGCGAACAAGGCGAAGTTCGGCGTGCAGTACATCGTGCTGCCGAACCCGGTCTACGGCGACTGGGAGCCGGGCCTCTACAACGAGCTCGATGGCAACTACTGGGCGCTGACGCCGAAGCAGAAGAGCGAGGTCCGCAACAAGACCATGCGCAAATGGCTCAGCAAGGAGGCGCGCGAGGCAAAGGGCATCGGGCATAAGACGCTGATCCAGCAGATCGACGATGAGAACGCCGCCATCGAGAAGAAATACGGCCTGCCGGCCGGTGCTATCCACGACGATATCCGCAACTGACGGCACGTATCTGGGTAAGTTCAGGCAAAGAAGGCATTCGATGACAGCGAAAAAGAAGATCCTCGCGGCCTGCGTCGGGGCGGCGCTCCTCGGGGCAGCGGCCGTCCCATCCATGCAGGCGCAGGCGGCAGTCCCTGCGGCGGAAAAGGCGCCTGCGGTGCAGGCGGCGGCCGGCCGCGCGGCCATCCGCACGTCGGGGAATACCCCGGCCCTGCAGCAGCTGGCCCCCACGCTGCGTGCGAAGAAGACGGCGAAGAGCCCGCGGGCGCTCGTTGGCCTCACGGAGTTCCCGGCGGAGATGCCGGGCAAGGTCAATAAGAAGCTGATCCGCGGCGTGCATTTCCGGCTCGGTGCGTCCCTCGATACGCCGCTCGTCGACGCGCCGGCCCCCGACACCGTGACCATCTTCGGCCCGGCGGAGGCGACGGAGGAGCAGATGCAGGCCTTTATCCTGCGGCGCAACCCGAAGCCGAAGCTGAACGGCACGGTCGAAGAGATCGTGCGCGCCTACTACGTCGAGGCCGGGCGCGAGGGCATCCGCCCGGATGTCGCGCTCTGCCAGGCGCTGAAGGAAACGGGCTTCTTTGCCTATGGCGGCGACGTGTCGCCAAAGCAGAACAATTTCTGCGGGCTCGGCGCGACCGGGAACCGCGAGCCGGGCGCGCATTTCGCGACGATCGAGCTCGGCGTCCGCGCGCATATCCAGCATCTGCTGGCCTATGCGTCGGAGAGCCGCCCGCAGGAGGCCGTCGTCGACCCGCGCTACGAGCTCGTCGTGCAGAACCACCCGGAGATCCACGGCAAGATCCAGCGCTGGACGGGCCTCAACGGGGTCTGGGCCGTGCCCGGCAAGCGCTACGGGCAGGACATCCTGCAGCTCTGGCAGCAGGCCAAGGCGCCGGACGGCTCGGATATCTCGCTCGCGGCGGCCGAGCAGAAGGTGCGCCGGAGCCCCGATGACGCGAGCGCGTATCTCAGCCGCGGCGTCGTCTACTACTACCGGCAGGACTATGCGAAAGCGGTGGCGGACTTCACGCGCGCGCTGGCGCTCGACGGATCGCTCAAGGAGAGCCGCTACGATCTCGCTCTGACGCAGGAGCGGCAGGGCGATGCGCGCGCGGCGAAAAAGACCTATGATGCGCTGCTGGCGCTCGCGCCGGGCTTCGGCCAGGCCTACTACAACCGCGGCATGCTCGTGCTCCGCGACCGGAAGCAGCGCGCGGCCATCGAGGACTTCGAGAAAGTGCTCGCGCTGAACCCGCAGTTCGCGCCCGCCGAGAACGCCATCGGCGTCGCGCAGATCGCGCAGGGGAAGTACGATGCGGCATGGAGCGCCTTCCATCGCGCGGCCGAGATCAACTACGCGAACATGGACGTGCTCGGCAACCAGTTCATCTTCACCGCCTGCCTCGAGTAGTAAGCCCTCCCTGCGGTGATGAAAGCCCTCCCCACAGGGGAGGGGGGACCGCGAAGCGGTGGGTGAGGTGTTGCCGCCAGAGCAGAGGCACATAGAGATGTTCTTCCAAGTTATCGCCAACACCTCATCCGTCTGCCCTTTCGGGCAGCCACCTTCCCCTGTGGGGAAGGCTTTTTTTTGGAAATTATGCAAACGTTTACTTTTTCTATTGACATTGCCTGTGGAACGTTGTAGAGTGTAATTATACGAAATCGTATGGAAAAATACGAAATCGAAACACAAACAAAAGAGAAATCACGGACAGCCGATGATTTCCATTGGTGGAGGGGTACAATATGGCAGAAATCCGGAAAGAATCGTTCGGAACGCTGAAAGATGGGCGCGCGGCAGAGCTCTACACGCTGCGCAATGCGAAGGGCACGGAGGTGCAGGTCACGACCTACGGCGCGCGGCTCGTCGCGTGGAAGGTGACGAGCCCGGCGGGGAAGCCGGTCGACGTGCTGCTCGGCTATGCGGACGTCGCGACCTACGAGGCGGACGACGACTCGGCGATGGGCGGCATCGTCGGGCGCCATGCGAACCGCATCGAGGGCGGCAAGGCCGTGATCGGCGGCAAGACCTATCAGCTCGAGCTCAACACGGGCAGCCGCATGCAGAACCATATCCATGGCGGCTTCCACGGCTTCCATGAGAAGCTCTGGACGGCGGAGCCGGAGGCGGGCGCGCTGAAGCTCACGTATCACAGCGTCGATGGCGAGGGCGGCTATCCGGGCAACCTCGACGTCACGGTGCGCTACGCGCTGTCGGACGCCGACGAGCTCTCAATCCGCTACGAGGCGGTCTCGGATGCCGACACGATCTGCAACCTGACGAACCACAGCTATTTCAACCTCGACGGCTTTGCGTCGGGCTCGATCCTCGACCAGAAGATCCAGATCTGCGCGGATCAGTACACGTGGGCGGACAGTGAGTCCCTGCCGGACGGCCGCATCCTGCCGGTCGAGGGCACGCCGATGGACCTGCGCGAGCCGGTGCGCATCGGCGCGCATATCGACGACGATTTCGACGAGCTGCAGATGGGCGCGGGCTACGACCACAACTGGGTCATCCGCGACGAAAAGCCTTCGAATGCAGCCTATGCGAAGGCCGGCCTGCGGAAGGCCGCCTATGCCGAGTCCGACCAGACGGGGCTGACGCTCACCTGCTATACGACGCAGCCGGGCATCCAGTTCTACACGGGCAACTACCTGAACGGGCAGTTCACGGGCAAGGACGGTGCGACGTTCCCGCGCCGAAGCGGCTTCGCACTCGAGACGCAGTATTTCCCGAACGCGCTCGCGCATCCGGATTTCCCGCAGCCGATCCTGAAGAAGGGCGAGACCTGGAAGGCCGAGACCGTCTACGTGCTCGGCGCGAAGGGCTGACCATCCGGCGGATGCCTTTTTCAGAAACGCCTCGGGCGTTTCGTTGACGCAGCGATGTTTGTTCCGTTGCACGAAAAAATTGTATAAACTATACAAAAAGAGCCATGTATACAAAAAATACAGGCTCTTTTTGTTACTTTTTACGAAAAATATATGGACAGCTGTACCGTTTTGGTCTATAATAGGGATATATCAACAAGGCATAGAAAGTATAACAGAAATGCCCTAGAAGAGATAGTTCCGGGTTTAGGAGGCAGCGGTCATGAATGTGCATGAGTATCAGAGCAAACAGATTTTGGCATCGTTCGGCGTAAAGGTTCCGATGGGCTTCCCCGCGTTCACGGTGGACGAGGCGGTCGCAGCCGCTGAGGAGCTGGGTGCGCCCGTGACGGTCGTCAAAGCACAGATCCATGCCGGCGGCCGCGGCAAGGCGGGCGGTGTCAAGGTTGTGAGGGGACTCGATGCCGTGCGCGAGGCCGCGCAGGAGCTCCTCGGCAAGACGCTCGTGACGAAGCAGACCGGCCCGCAGGGCAAGGTCGTGCACCGCCTGCTGATCGAGGCCGGCGCCTCCATCGAGAAGGAGTACTATCTCTCGTTCGTGCTCGACCGCAAGCTCGGCCGCGTCGTGATGATCGGCTCGGCATCGGGCGGCATGGAGATCGAGCAGGTCGCGAAGCTGAACCCGCAGGCCATCGTCAAGGAGGTCATCGACCCGGCGGTCGGGCTGCTGCCGTTCCAGTGTACGCGCATGGCTTTCGCGCTGCATCTCCCGGCGCGCTCCATGAAGCCGGCGAAGAAGCTCATGAACGGCCTCTATCAGGCATTCCTCGCGAAGGACTGCACGCTCGCCGAGATCAACCCGATGGTCGTGACGACGGACGGCGACGTCATGGCGCTCGACGCGAAGCTGAACTTCGATGACAGCGCGCTCTACCGCCACCCGGAGCTCGAGAAGCTCCGCGACGCGAGCGAGGAGGACGCGAAGGAGCGCGAGGCGGCGAAGGCCGGCCTCAACTACGTGAGCCTCGGCGGCGATGTCGCGTGCATGGTCAACGGCGCGGGCCTCGCGATGGCGACGGTCGACATGATCAAATACTACGGCGGCGAGCCGGCGAACTTCCTCGATGTCGGCGGCGACTCGACGCCGGAGAAGATCGCAACGGCGTTCCGCATCATGCTCGAGGGCGGCCAGGCGCAGGGCATCTTCGTCAACATCTTCGGCGGCATCAACAAATGCGACGTTGTCGCGGAGGGCATCGTGAAGGCCGCACAGGAAGTCGCGGAGGATAACGCGATGCCGGTGCCGGTCGTCGTGCGCCTCGAGGGCACGAACGTCGAGCGCGGCCGCGAGATCCTGACGGCTGCCGGCGTCGGGAACCTCTACATGGCGAAGACCATGGAGGGCGGCGCCGAGAGCATCGTCTCGATGGTAAAAAAAACGAGTGAGGTCTGCGAGGAGCAGATCGCGTAAGGGAAATCCGCATAGGGACGGCTCGGAGAAAAGCGGTGCGCATAGAAGGAGGATGCAGCGTTTTGGGAATTTTGCTTCATAAAGAGACAAAGGCGATCGTGCAGGGCATCACGGGGCAGGCGGCCTCGTTCCATACGAAGCAGATGCTCGCCTATGGCACGCAGATCGTCGCCGGGGTCACGCCGGGGAAGGCGGGCCAGCAGGTCGAGGGCGTGCCGGTGTTCGATACGGTCCGCGACGCCGTGGACGCGACCGGCGCGACGGCGTCCGTGATCTTCGTGCCGGCGCCTTTTGCAGCCGACGCGATCATGGAGGCCGCGGAGGCCGGGCTCGAGCTCGTCGTCTGCATCACGGAGCATATTCCCGTCCAGGACATGGTCAAGGTCAAGCGCTACCTCGAGGGCAAAAAGACGCGGCTCATCGGGCCGAACTGCCCGGGGATCCTGACCGTCGGCGAGAGCAAGCTCGGCATCATCCCGGGCGACATCCTGAAAAAGGGCCATGTCGGCGTCATCTCGCGCTCCGGCACGCTGACCTACGAGGCGGCGTTCCAGCTGACGGCGGCCGGCATCGGCCAGACGACCGCGCTCGGCATCGGCGGCGACGCCGTCAAGGGCACGGACTTCATCGACGCGCTGAAGCTGTTTAACGACGACCCGGACACCTGCGCGGTGCTCATGATCGGCGAGATCGGCGGCACGGCGGAGGAGGAGGCCGCGGCCTGGATCCACGCCAACATGAAGAAGCCGGTCACGGCGTTCATCAGCGGCCGGCAGGCGCCTCCGGGCAAGCGCATGGGCCACGCCGGCGCGATCATCGCGGGCGGCAAGGGCACGGCAGCCGACAAGATCAAGGCGCTGAACGCCGTCGGCATCGAGGTCGCGGACACCGTCGCGCATATCGGCGCGACCGTCGTCGACACGCTGAAGAAGGCCGGCATCTACGACGCCTGCCATACCTGCTGATTTTTGCTATTCTCTCAATAAAACATATATCCCTTTCCAGATGTGCACCGCATGTATCCATGGATACATGCGGTGCACGTTCTTTCCGGCCTGTATTTTTTGGCTGTGCTCCGGTATAATGGAAGCAGGAGTATTCATCCGCTATTTTTCAGGGGAGTGATTTTCTTGAACCTCTCGGTAAAAATCTTTATCGCGCTCGTGCTGTCGGTCATCGTCGGTCTGATCGCGGGGGCACCAGCGGTGCCGTTCATCAAATGGTGGATCGCGCCGATCGGCACCATCTTCATCAACCTGATCAAGATGATGATCGTGCCGGTCGTGTTCACGTCGCTGATCGTCGGCGTCACGAGCCTCGGTGACACAAAGAAGCTCGGCCGCATCGGCATCAAGACAGTCGGCCTCTACCTCGTGACGACGGCCATCGCGATCCTGATCGGCTTCGCGGTCGCGGGCGTCATCCATCCGGGCCTCGGGCTCAACATGTCCGCGGCCAGCGAGGTCAACGTCAAGCCGGCGCCGTCCATCATGCAGGTGCTCGTCGCGATGGTTCCGGCGAACCCGGTGGCCTCGATGGCGAAGGCGGACATCCTGCCGACCATCGTGTTCGCGCTGTTCATCGGCGTCGGCATCATCCAGGTCGGCGGCAGCCGCGCGAAGACCCTGATCGGCTTCTTCGATGCGGCGGCCGAGGTCTGCTACAAGGTCATCGGCATGATCATGGCCATCTCGCCGATCGGCGTGTTCTGCCTGCTGCTGCCGGTCGTCGCGGAGAACGGCCCGTCCGTGCTGCTGCCGCTGCTCGCGGTAATCGTCTGCATGGCCATCGGCTGCACGATCCACGCGGTCGGCGTCTACTCGACGCTCGCGCGCGTCTGGGGCGGCCATTCCCCGCTCGCGTTCTTCAAGGGCATGAGCGAGGCCATGCTCATCGCGTTCTCGACCTGCTCGTCGTCCGGCACGCTGCCGGTCAACCTGAAGAACACGCAGGAAAAGCTCGGCGTCTCGCGTGAGGTCGCCTCGTTCGTCCTGCCGCTCGGCGCGACCGTCAACATGGACGGCACCGCGGTCTACATGGGCATCTGCTCCCTGTTCATCGCGAACGTGTTCGGCATCGACCTGACCGTCGGCCAGATGGGCATGATCGTGCTGACCGGCACGCTCGCCTCCATCGGCACCGCGGGCGTCCCGGGCGCCGGCCTCATCATGCTCGCGATGGTCCTCGAGTCCGTCGGCCTCCCGCTCGAAGGCCTCGGCCTCGTTGCCGGCATCGACCGCATCCTCGACATGTTCCGCACCTGCCTCAACATCACCGGCGATGCTGCCGTAGCCTGCGTCATCAACGAAACCGAAAAGAAATACGCCGCGCAGTAAGACAGCTGCGGTATATCGAAGAAAAGCCTTCCTTTCGAGGAAGGTTTTTTTATTTTTCGTGGAAAAACGGGGTGGTTAGGGCGGGAGAGCTATTGTAATGTCGGGGATTTTATATTATATTTAAGTATGGTTATGAACGTTACCGGATGGGCGGCATGCCTGCCGGTGAAGATATTGGAAGGGGTAGTCAAACACCATGTTTGGTATGTCAATGGATATCGGTATTGATCTCGGCACCGCGAATGTGCTCGTCTATGTGAAGGGCAAGGGCATCGTGCTGCGGGAGCCTTCGGTGGTCGCGGTCGACAAGGATACGAACGAGGTTCTCGCGATCGGTTCGGAGGCGAAGCAGATGATCGGCCGCACACCGGGCAACATCGTCGCGATCCGGCCGCTGCGCGAGGGCGTCATCGCGGATTACGATATCACGGAGAGCATGCTCCGCTATTTCATTGAGAAGGTCGTCGGGCACAGCTTCGTGTTCCGCCCGCGCATCATGATCTGCATCCCGTCGGGCGTGACGATGGTGGAGCAGCGCGCGGTGCAGGAGGCCGCGGAGCAGGCCGGCGCACGCCATACGCAGCTCATTGAGGAGCCGCTCGCGGCGGCGCTCGGCGCGGGCCTCGACATCGTGGAGCCGTGCGGCAACATGGTCGTCGATATCGGCGGCGGCACGACGGATATCGCGGTCATCAGCCTCGGCGGCATCGTCGACAGCGAGTCGCTGCGCGTGGCGGGCGATAAGTTCGACGAGGACATCGTCGCCTATGTCAAGCGCGAGTTCAACATGATGATCGGCGAGCGCACGTCGGAGGACATCAAGATGCAGGTCGGCGCGGCGTTCCCGGACGCGCGCAATGAGTCGATGGATATCCGCGGCCGCGACCTGCTGTCTGGCCTGCCGAAGACGGTCACGATCACGACGGCACAGGCGGCGGAGGCCATGGAGCAGTCCGTCAACCGCATCGTCGAGTGCGTCAAGAAAGTGCTCGAGGAGACGCCGCCGGAGCTCTCGGCGGACATCATGGACCGCGGCATCATCATGACGGGCGGCGGCTCGATGCTCTACGGCCTCGACGAGCTGATCCGCCGCGAGACGGAGATCCCGACGGCGCTCGCCGACGATCCGCTCTCGTGCGTGGCGCTAGGCTGCGGCAAGGCGCTTGACTCGTTCGGCAAGTTCGACGGCAAAGCGACGAATTTCAAGATGGGCAAATAAAGGTTTTTTCGGCTTCTCTGTCGAAGCATAAAAAGATGGCAAGTAGGGCGCAAAAGCGCTTTGGATGCGGGAACAGGGAATCTTTCGAAGGGAAGAATCCCGAAGCGAACGCAGAAAACCAGGAAGCGGGGGAATACTATGTGGCGTGGCCTGTACACGGCGGCAGCCGGCATGATCACGGAGACGAAGCGGACGGATACGATCGCGAACAATCTCGCGAACGTCAATACGACGGGCTTCAAGCGCGATGAGGCGGTGAGCGGCGAGTTCGCGCCGATGCTGATCCGCCGCATCAACGACACGAAGGCGGACAGCAGCGACGTGACGACGTTCAAGCAGTTTCATCTCGGGCTGCAGGCGCCGGTCGTCGGCACGCTCGGCCTCGGCTCGTACATCGATGAGATCGCGACCGACCATGCGCAGGGCAATATGGAGACGACGGGCAACCCGCTCGACCTCGCGATTGCCGGCGACGGGTATTTCGCGATCCAGACGAACCAGGGCGTGCGCTACACGCGCGACGGGAATTTCTACAAGTCGGCGACGGGCCAGCTGCAGAACGTGCGCGGCCAGGCCGTGCTCGGCACGAACGGGCAGCCAATCGTGATCCCGGCGAACGCGACGCGCGTGAATTTCGGCGCGAAGGGGCAGGTCTACGCGGATAACCAGCTGATCGGCCAGCTGCAGTTCGTGTCGTTCGGCCCGGACCGCCGCGCCGTGCTGAAGCAGGGGGACAACCTCTACTACCCGCAGGCCGGCGCGCAGCCGGTTCCGGCGGGCGGCGAGATTCAGCAGGGCATGCTCGAGCGCTCGAACTCGAACGTCGTCTCGGAGATGGTCGAGCTCATCAACAACTACCGTATCTACGAGGCGGGCTCGAAGGCTGTCCAGACGCAGGACTCGATGCTCGACAAGTCGGTCAACAACGTCGGCCGGCTGTCCTGACGGGGCTTTGACGGCTGAGGGCAGCAGACGGATCGGACTTTGAAGGCTGAGGGCGGCGGGCGTCCCGCGGCGCTCAGGATTTAAGTTTTCACGGAAAAGTATCGATATACAGGATAGGCAAAGATAGGACTGCTTTTCATTTTTTAGGGGGAACGTGCAAAGATGATGCGTGCACTTTGGTCTGCGGCTTCGGGAATGAAGGGCCAGCAGACGAATATGGATGTCATCGCGAACAACATCGCGAATGTCAATACGTATGGCGGCAAGAAGGTCCGCGCGGAGTTCCAGGATCTCGTCTATCAGACGATCCGCGACGCCGGCGCGCAGAGCGGTGCGGACAGCCAGTACCCGACGGGCCTGCAGGTCGGCCTCGGCACGCGTGTCGCGGCGACGAACCGCGTGTTCACGCAGGGCTCCCTGCAGACGACGGATGTGCCGACCGATATCGGCATCCAGGGCGAGGGATTCTTCCGCATCACATTGCCGGACGGCACGACGGCCTATACGCGCGACGGCTCGTTCAAGCTCGACTCGCAGCGCCGCATGGTGACGTCGGACGGCTATCCGCTCGCGGATGGCATCACGATCGATGAGAACGCGCCGGCGGACTCCATCGTCATCGCCGGGGACGGGCAGGTTTCGTGCACGCCGGCGGGCGGCACGACGCAGCAGGCGGGCCAGATCACGCTCGCGCGCTTCGTGAACCCGTCCGGCCTGACGGCCATCGGCAAGAACCTGTTCGTCGTCTCGGACGCATCGGGCGACCCGATCGAGAGCAACCCGGGCGAGGAAGGCGCGGGCACGTTGACGCAGGGCACGCTCGAAATGTCGAACGTGCAGATCGTCGAGGAAATGGTCAACATGATCATCTCGCAGCGCGCGTACGAATCGAACTCGAAGGCCATCACGACGTCCGACTCCATGCTCGAGATCGCGAACGGCCTCAAGCGCTGATGAAAAGTAAACAGATTATACTGGCCATTCTATGCTTGCTATGGGGTGGCTGTTTCTGTCTATTTGCGTCTCCGCCGGCGCTGGCCTATGGCGGCGGCACGCAGCAGGAGCGGTTCCCGAACGCGATCTCGGCAGAGTACCTCGATGGGCTCGGCCGGACGAAGATCGAGCAGGCGCTGCAGGCGGCGGGGGAGACGCGCCGGCATGCCGTCAGCCTCTCACGCTCGCCGCGCGCGGTGCAGGCACCGGCCGGGCAGCTGATCTGCGAGGTCGACCTGCCGAAGGGGATCAGCTATACGGGCCTGACGCCGGTCACCGTTTCCATCTACGTGGATGGGAGCTTCTACCGGCGGGTCGTGCTCTACTACCGCGTCCGGGTCTACGAGACGGTGCTCGTCGCGGCGCGGGATCTGCCGATAGACAAGACCATCGAGTCAGCGGATGTCCTCACCAAAGAGGTCGAGGTAGATCTCCCGGCAACGTCCTATCTGAAAGAAAGCAAGGAGATCGACGGGCGCGTGCCGGCGCGGTTCATCAAGGCCGGGACGCCGGTGCTCGCTGATTTCCTGCAGAATCCGATCGTGCTCGAGAGCGGTGCGGCGGTGACCATCGTCACGCAGGTGAATGGCGTCGAGGTGAAGACGGACGGCATTGCGATGCAGCGCGGCCGCGTCGGCAAATGGATCCGCGTGCGCAACGCGCGCTCCGGCAAGATCCTCGGAGGCCGCGTCATCGACGCGCATACGGTAGAGGTTGGATAATGCGGAAGCAAGAGGTGCAACCCATGATGCATACGAAGAAGAAACTCACGGCGGCCGTGATGGCCTGCCTGCTCGGCCTTTCCGCCGCGCAGGTGCTGGCACCGGCAAGCGCCTCGGCACGGTCGCTCTGGTCGGACGGGCCGGGCTACCACAGCATTTTTTCGGATAACAAGGCGCACGATGTCGGGGATATCCTGACCATCGTGATCGCGGAGTCCACGTCGACCTCGACGTCGAAATCGCGTTCGAACACGAAGTCCGGCAACGTGTCGCTCGGCACGGGCGTCGGGATCTTCGACTTCCTGCGCGCGGCGTCGGCGAGCGGCTCAGACTCGTCGACGGCCAAGGGCTCGGCGACCGCGACGAACAGCGTCGCGGCGAACATCACGGTCACGGTGACCGAGGTGCAGCCGAACGGCAACATGGTCGTCGAGGGCACGCAGTCCATCTGGCAGAACAAGGACGAGCACAAGATCACGTTCCGCGGCGTCTGTCGGCAGGACGATGTGACCGTGAACAACACGATCCCGTCGACGAAGATCGCCGATGCGACCGTGAAGTTCGACGGCAAGGGCCCGCTGAATGCGAAGCAGCGGCAGGGCATCCTGACGCAGATCTTCAATATCCTGTTCTGAGCGGCCGCCGTCCGGGAACGCGGCGGAAGCGGGAACAGGCGCCCTTCCGGCGTCACGGAGGGCACAGCATCCACAGAA
>Ga0256406_1006550_pt1 | contig 11615 bp, 8 predicted proteins | sample RumenRJG_03DNA_FD_185986 | JGI IMG/M metagenome (GOLD analysis project Ga0256406, IMG submission 185986) | Bovine rumen microbial communities from Lethbridge, Alberta, Canada - RJG_03 | ecosystem: Host-associated > Mammals > Digestive system > Stomach > Rumen | place: Canada: Alberta | collected...
GGCCCAAGATGCAGCTCAAAGCCTTGGAGAAGCGTCGCCCCGGACTGATGTTCACAGATTTGGAAATGCAGGACATGAGCGGAAAGACGGTGAAACTCAGCCAGTGGGCTGGCAAGGGCAACTATGTGCTCGTTGACTTCTGGGCTTCCTGGTGCGGTCCCTGCCGTCAGGAGATGCCCAATGTAGTGGAAGCCTATCAGCGCTACCATGCGGCCAAGGGCTTTGAGATCGTCGGCGTGAGCTTCGACTCCAAGGCTGAGGCTTGGAAAAAGGGTGTGAAGGATCTGGGCATGGAGTGGCATCAGATGTCTGACCTCAAGGGTTGGAACAGCACCGCCCACACGGCTTACGGCGTGAACAGCATTCCCAGCAATGTGCTCCTCGACCCACAGGGCAAGATTGTGGCCAGCGATCTGCGCGGCACAGCTCTCACGGCAAAGCTCAAGGAGATCTACGGATACTGATTTAATTCATAATTCATAATTCATAATTCATAATTCATAATTGGCTGCGCGGCAGAGGTCGGGCCTTTTTTAAGTGAGCTCGAGTCTTTAGCTTCTCAGTCAAGAGTTGTGAGATAGGAATTATGAATTGAGATATTAGGAGTTAGGAGTTCGACTTACGAATCCTAACTCCTAATCTTTACAAGTATGAATAGCTGTTTTGCCAATCATTTTTGAAGTCCGTTAAATTCTTAGAAGGACACGTAGAGGTTATAGTTAAATTTGTCGGAGTAAAATTTGCTATTTCAATATATTTTTCTTATTTTTGTAGTATATTGTTAAATGAGGCAATCAGTTATGGAAGCAAATACACTACAGAAAAGAGAAGACTTCCTCAGAAAATTCGAGGATGCCAAGCAGCGAAAACATGAGATGGTTGAGAAGATGAAAGAAGAGATGACCATTGAGTGTGAAAAGCGCACTGGTAAGAAGCCCACTTCTTTCTTTGTGTTATGAAAGATCTTGATCTTGACAGTATCAATAAAACCGCGCCATACAAAGTTTTTCGTACGGAGCGGTACCATTTTACAAGAAGCCTACCAAAAGCAAAACTACAGTAGTGCATTTTTCCCCTTTATTTTAATCTATATTTTCCTCTAAGGCAGATGATGAACAATTCCTATGTTTCCGGTATTTTACTGTAGGTTGGAATGGGAAGCGTCAAACTACATACTTTTATCGTTGACCAATGTGTTGCGTCAGCTGTCTCGATTGCTCGTTTCTGTTATCATGGTTGTTCATGATGGTTTTCTCGGTTGCTCGTAATGGTTTTTATGGTTGTTCGTGATGGTTTTCTCGATGGTTCATTTTGGTTATTACGATCTTTCGTGACGTCCGTCACAAAACAACGTGATGGTCGTCACGAAACAACGTGATGGTCGTCACGAACGAGCGTGATGGTCATCACGAAGAAACGTGATGGTCGTCACGTGACAGTTGTCACGGAACAACGTGACAGTTGTCACCGACGAACGTGACATTTGTCACGAACGAACGTGACATTTGTCACGAACAAACGTGACATTTGTCACGGATGATTGCGCTTATAGACACCTAGCGTTGAGTGACGAGATTTTACTTGTGAGTTGGAGGTTGTAATTCTTTCTTGGCCGTCAGAAATGACGGCCCTCCTACCATGCGGATTTCCTACGTTAACATATCGCTTGTTTCTCCCCTCCCTTTGTAGGGAGGGGTTGGGGGTGGGTCTTCTCTTTCTTTCCTGCGTATAAATAATAAAGCGGCCGTTACCTTTCTTGAAGGGTAACGGCCGCTAAGTTTATGGATAGGGGGTGTTGACTTTACCGATTAATTCCACGGATCAAAGTCTTTATCCTTCCCTGAAGCCCAAGGATCGGAATCTTCTGAATCAAAACTGAAGTCCGACTGCTTGCCATCTGCATAGGGAGACTGCTCTGTTCCTGCCAACAGATTTGGCAGCTCGTAAGCAGCAGTTAGGGTGGTCTTTGGGACAATATATTTCTTTTTCATAACAACTTTCTTATTAGCGGATGATTACTTTCTTACCGTTCACAATGTAGAGTCCCGAAGGCAAAGCTACGGTCTCCTGCTGACCATTCTCGACCTGAGCACGCCAGACGAGTACGCCTGATGCCGAAACGATGCTGACGTTCGTCTCACGCGAAGCGGTGATGGTGAGGTAGCCCTTGCCTGTCTCGATGTTCAGACCGTTGTTGCTGACAACCGGCGTAGCGTTGATGGATGTCGGCTCATCGAAGGAGACTTCGAAACCAGCCATGTCCTTGGCGCTGCCGCCGCTGACGTCGTAGTCGAAGTAGGCGCGGAAGGGCTGCATGTAGACGTTGTCATATTTGGCTGAGAGGTTCTTCGAGTTGTAGAACTTGCCCTGTGCGAAATAGTACCATCCATCATTCTTCGGCAACTTCTTGCCGCTGTAGGATCCGTAATTGGTAAAGGTGTAGCCGACGTTGTTAATACTGCCTGTGGCTGTCTCACCGCTGAAGGTGTAATCTGCATTCATATCGCCAGGTGTTGCGTAGACATCGGAACCATACTGAAGGATTTCGAAAGAAGTATTCTCGTCAGATGAGGCTTGGTTCACCTCTACCATGTAAGGCCTGTTGGGCGTTGTCCTTGCTTCGGTAACTGGCTCAAAATGAGCTGTTCCCCAGAAGTCCTTGCCTTCGGAGCCGGTTTCGCTGTCGGTGGACAGGCAGTTGCTGGCAACCATCTGACGCAACGTGAAGCTGCAGTCGTCGTTGCTATGCACGCCGTCGCTCAACTCGATGGAGAAGGGGAGCACGAGGGTGGCGAGCGTAGCCTTGCCGTTCATCGGATTCGTGATCTTGCGCGAGTAGGAAGCGTAGTTCTCGGCCGGAACGGTGATCTTGTAGGGCGAGTAGAACGGCTGCTTATCGGTGATGACGATGTTCTTGCAAGCGCGGAAGTCGCCGCTCATGGTTTTCGACACAAAGTTGTCCGCACTATATACAGAGCGTTCGGGGAAGAAGATGAGGCAGTTGGGGTTGAGCTCGGCCTTCAGAGAGGCCATGCTCTCCATGTTATCCAACAAGACAGAATAAAGCTCCGTGTGGTCGAGATAGAGAATCTGATCGAGACCTATATTCTTTTCTGCCTTAGCATCATTCAAGGCTTTTTTCATCATCGCCAAAGTGAGGAAGGCCTGCTCGCTGGGAATCTGATAGCCCGTCTCGCCGGCATGTCCTTTCTCGTAGGCCTCGAAGGAGCCTCCGTACATAGGCTCCTCTTGGCCATCGCCGTAGAAGGTGGCGTCGTAGAGTTGTGTCAATTTGCAGTAAGCGTCGTACTCCTTCACCTTCAGGTCGATCTCCATGAGGTAGAAGGCATAGTAGCGGTGCTCCATGGCCGTGGTGGGTGCGATGTTGTAGCGTGTCTCGTCACCAGTGAAGAGGTAGCAGTCCTTGGTGTCGGTGTTGACGGCCAACTCAATGTCTTTCGTGAAGGTACCCTGCTTGCCCGTGCTGGTTCCCGAACCGTCGGCAGCCGTGTAGAGGGCCTCAGAGTAGGGATATTCTTCGAGCGTGGCAGCTGTGGCGCTCACATTGTCGTTGGCCAACTCGTGAGCATTGTTGTACTTGAAGGGCTGGTCGCCGCACATGGTGGTGCTCACCTTTGTTGTAGCCAACTCGTTGCCCGATGTCTGGTATTGTTTACCATCGCCGTAGGTGTTGTAGTATTCCGACTTGACGAAGTAGTTGCGGCTGTTGCCGTTGGTGCCGTGGCCGTAGGTGGAGTCCATGTACTTGCTGGTGAGGTTCTCGAAGGTGAACTGGCAGTTGTTGTTCTCATCGGCGAATTCTGTGGGCACATAGAAGTGGAAGGCACCGCCGGCCACCTGGAAGTCGTTGCTGGTGAACTGCTGCGTGATGGTGGCTCCGTCAATCTTCTTGGAGTGGCACACGATGTCGAGCGTGTTGATGAAGGGGTTGAGCTGCTCCATCGTGAGGTTGTAGGTGATGAGCGCCTTGGCGCCCTCATCCAGTCCGGAGATGGTGAACTTCACGGCGTCGTTGTTCAGACCGCTGACCGAGAGTGTAGCGTTGGTGCTGCTGCTGCTGACGTTGGCCGTCTCTTTAGGCGTACTTGCGCTTGTGCCATAAAGGGTGAGCGTGAAGGGTGAAGGCGTATAGGCGGGGTTGGTTGCGGAGCCCGTGTTAGCCGTCCATGTGGCGGCATAATCATCGTCTGAATAGAAGCGTGCACGATCGTTGTTATAACGGGAGAGATAGAGGTCACCATACTTCACCTGATTGTTGCTGATGGTGAAGGCACTGGCCGCATTGATGTCAGTTGTTCCGTTGGCAATATAACTGTCTCTTCCATTCTGAGTGTATTTCTGAACAGCCAGATAATACTGGCCACTCTGCAGCTTGTTGGTCTTTGTAAGTGTCCATTGAACCCGACTGGTGTCCCAAGTGCCGTCCGTCTGAAGGTAGTAGGTTGTTTGCCATACGTATCCAGTCGTATAAGATATGGTACCCGTCTTTCCATCGTAGGTGATGGTAGATGCGTTGGCCTGCGTGCCATAGTGGGCATTGATTTGCGCGCCCGTGATGCGATAGCCCAAGGGGATGGTCTTGCCGTTCTGGTTCTTGGTCTCGGTGGGTGTCTCTATATAATAGGTGCCGTTGCCGAGGGCATAGTAGAGTTTACCGTCGTTGCGGAGCACCTGGATATTTCCGCGGCCTGCGGTCGCGGGCAGTTTGCCTGCTGTCACTGCATCCTTCTGATAAAGCCAGTTCTGCGCTGTGAGGTCGATGACGTTCAGGTAGTTGTAGCTATAGTAGGTTTCGCCCGACTTGGTGTTGGGCTGGATGGTACCAAGGTCGAGTTTGCCAGTGGTGAAGCTGGAGCCCACCATGTTGACGCCCTCGCTGATGATTTCGCTGGGAGTGCCGGGCACGCCCTCAGCCTGGAACTCAGCTTCGGCAGTGAAGTAGAGTTCGATGGACTTGATGGTGCAGGCGTAGAATTTGTCGTATTGTCTCCAGAAGTAGAAATAGAGGTTGTTGCCCATGTCGGTAGTCGTCTTGCTGGTGCGCTCAATCACGAACTCCTGATTAGAGTTTGTGCTGCCCATCATTGGCGTTGAGGCTAAGGCATTATTGTACTCGAATGAGCTGTTAGTCTCATACATCCGCTTGTTCATGCCCGTTCTGTATTGTCCAGCTACCGTTCTGCCATTCATATTGTTGAGCAGCACCATTCGGTAGCCCGTGAAGCGGTAGCCTTTGGGCAAAGAGATGTTGAGGTGCGTCGTTACCGTAGATCCACCATGGATGAGATAAAGATTTTGATTGAGTACGTCGTCCAGACGGATGTCGCCGGCGGGCTCTTTCAGTACTCCACTCTCTGTCAACGTGCCATAGTCAGACACATGCAGGGTGAGGGGCAGCTGGTTGTGCCGCCATAGTGATGACGAGCCATTCTCAAAACCTACCTCTCCGCTGGCTGTGACACCCGCGATGAGACTGCCCGATGAGGGCGAGATCGTTACATTTTGTCCTGATGCCGTCAGAACGGACAGAACCGTAAAACATCCTATTAGTATATTAATAAGAACAGGACGTAACATTAATCGACGTTTCATTAGTTGACGATGTTTCATGTTATTGATATGTGTTGTTATTGATGATGTTGTCTAAGGGTAGTAGGCACAGTTGTTATCATCCTTGAGAGACGAAATGAGCCCATGGATATGTTTGTTGTTTCCTCACGCAAAATTAGGCATTCCAAGCAGTATTGACAAAAAAAAACGTCACTGCAAAGAGATTCAAAAGCAAAAAAAAGAGGTTCAAAAAGGTTCAAAATTCCTCAAAAATTCGTATATTTGCACGATGACACGCGGAAAATTCATCATAGCTCACATATATACCTTTCTTGATGGTCATTGCAACAGCCGCAAGGAACAAATGCAGTTGATGGTCTATCTGGTATTCTCGGCCATGATCATCTTCGGCATGCCCTTGCATTTCGGCTTTGGCTTGATAGGATATGAGGGAATTTTTCAGATTATCTCTTTTGCGGTATGGCTCTGTGGGGTTGTCTTCCTGATTCTTTACCTCTCGCGGCGGCTGACTTTGATGAAGGCTTTCTTTTGGCTTTCTGTGTTGTTTCAGTTGTTTGAGAGCGTGGGCATCGTTTACATCGCGGTCATGACCCGTCCGGACTGGTTGGAGGTGCATCAGAAGCTGTTGCTCGTCAATGAGGTTTTGTCGCTCTGCAATCTCATCGTCGTCTGCATGGGCTTGGTGCCCCGGGCTCCAACGGTGGTTTTCTTCATGTTCTCCGTGTCGATGGGCGTGTCCTACGCCATCTGTCCCGAGGTGATGCTGTCCCAGTTTGTACTGCTTTTCTTCTTTGGCATGACGGGCTTCTGGGTCTACTCCTTAGTGATGCAGCGTTTGGTCAACTCTACAAGACATGAAATCAGCGACTACAAGCAGTTTCAAGACAGCGTGCTCGACATGTTCCACATGAGCAAGACCGAACTTGTGGCTCTCATCCAGCTATGCCGGGGAGCAAAATGTGCCGGCGAGATGGACAAGGGCGTGATGTCGCACCTAACTGAGCAAACTCGCCACAACCTTATCGCCTTGGGAGATTATCTGCAAAATGAGCATCGCGACCAGACCACTGACCTGTCGGCTATCTTCCCTCAGCTCACGCCGGCAGAGCTGGGAGTGGCAAGGCTGATATTGAAAAACATGACTTTGAAGGAGATTGCCGTGGCCACCGACAAGAGTCTGAGCAACGTGGGCACGGTGAGAGGCAACATCCGTAAGAAACTCGGCCTTGCGCCAGAGGATGACCTCAGGGAATGGCTGCTGGCGGCCATTAAGCGCAATTCGCGCTCTTGATCTCTTAACCATCTTATACGGCAGAAGTGAAAACATTACACACACAAACTCATATTGCGAGAACAGCCTTAAACCTCAAAACACGTGTTCTCTCTTTACCGGCCCTGCATTGTAGTGGCCGCAAAGAGGAGATGCAATTGGTGCTGTTCCTCACGGTTTCGCTCATGTCCATCTTCGGCATGCCTTTGCATTTCGTCTTCGGTCTGATAGGCTACCGGGGAATTCCGCTTCAAGCCATATCCGCATCAATCTGGCTGAGCAACCTCATCCTGCTCACTCTCTTTCTGACCCGGCGGTTGAGCCTGGAGAAATCTTTCTTTTGGAGGGCGGTGCTCTACCAGTTTTTTGAGAGCGTGCGCATCGTATATCTGGCAGCCATGGCTCAGCAGGGATGGCTGGAGGCCCATCAGATGCTTATGCTCATCAATGAAATCCTGTCGCTCTGCAATCTCATCGTTATCTGCATGGGCTTGGTGCCCTTGGCTCCAACGGTGGTATTCATCTTATTTTTTGTGTCGATGGGGGTGGCCTACGCCATCTGTCCCGAGGTGATGCTGTCCCAGTTTGTGATGCTCATCTTCTTTGGCATGACGGGCATCTGGCTCTACTCTTTGATGGTGCAGCGCTTGGTCAACTCAACCAGTCTCGAGATCAGCAACTACAAGCAGTTTCAGGACAGCGTGCTCGACATGTTCCACATGAGCAAGACCGAGCTCGTAGCCCTCATCCAGCTATGCCGGGGAACAAAACGTGCGGGCGAGATGGACAAGGGCGTGTTGTCGCATCTCTCGGAGCATACCCGTCACAACCTGATAGCCTTGGGGGCTTATCTGAAAAATGAGCAGCGCGACCGGACTCTGGACTTGTCGGCCGTCTTCCCCCAACTAACTCCGGCTGAACTGGAAGTGGCAAGGTTGATATTGAAAAACATGTCGTTGAAGGAGATTGCCGTGGCCACAGGCAAGAGCCTGAGCAACGTGGGCACCGTGAGTGGCAACATCCGCAAGAAGCTTGGACTTGATCCAAAGGATGACCTGCGGGAGTGGCTGCTTGAGAAAGTTAATTCATAATTCATAATTGGCTGCGCGGCGATGCAAGGTGCTATTCTATGGCCGCGCGGTGGTGTAAGGCAGTTGATAAGCCCGCACTTCTAATAGATGAAACGAAAAAGGCCGCCACAATTGTGACAGCCTTTTTCATGCCTGTGAGGGGTGCGGACGACTATTCGGCGCCGAGAATCTGATTGGCATGGTCTTTCACTTTGATTTGCTTCGGACCGAAAATCTGCTCTACGACTCCTTCTTCGTTGATGATGAACGTTGTGCGGAACGTGCCCATATACTTGCGGCCGTACATCGACTTCTCGCCCCATACGCCGAAAGCCTCGTTGAGCTTCATGTCGGTGTCGGCAATCAGGGGGAAGGGCAGATTGTTCTTGGCCTTAAACTTGAGATGACTCTTGGCATCCTGTACGCTCACGCCCACAACGGCGTAGCCTTTGGCGAGAAAACGCTCGTAGTTGTCGCGCAGGTTGCAGGCCTCTTGGGTGCAACCGGCTGTGGAGTCCTTGGGATAGAAATAGAGAACGAGCTTCTTGCCCTTGAAATCGCTCAAGTGGATCTCATTGCCGTTCTCGTCAAGCCCGAGAAATTCGGGCGCTTTGTTTCCGATTTCCATTGTTGATGTTGCTTTATAGTGATGTTTGTATTATCGTTCTTTGCTGTTGCAGCTCATTGGCTTATGCCTTGCTGCGGCTTCTCTGCTTATGCGTTTGTCAGCAACCAGCCCAGGTAACCAAAGAAGACCAAGGTCAGCACAGCGCCCTCCCAGCGGCTGAGCGTGTACTTCGTATAGCTGAAGAGCCAGAGCAGGATCATCGAGATGACGAGCATTGACAGGTCGACAGACGTGATGCCCGTGATCTGCATGGGCTGGATGAGCCCCGTGATGCCGAGAATCATCAGAATATTGAACACGTTGGACCCCAGCACGTTGCCGATGGCGATGCCGCTTTGTCCCTTGCGCGCAGAGACAATGCTCGTGGCCAGTTCGGGCAACGATGTACCTCCGGCCACGATGGTCAGACCGATCACGGCATCGCTGACGCCGAGCGATGAGGCAAGGGCTGAGGCACTGTCGACAAAGATATTGCTGCCAAAGATAAGACAGACGAGTCCGAGAAGCATATAGATCCATGCACGCAGACGTGAGATCTCTTTCTTGTTCTCCTCCTGTTGCTCATCGCTTCCGCTGTTGCGGGCGCCGCGGATGGTGATGACCATAAAGATGACAAACAGTGCGAAGAGAATGGCGGCATCAAGGCGCGAGATGGTGGCATCGAGGCACATGATGAGCAGCAATACCGAGGCCACGAGGGCGAAGGGAATGTCGCGCTTCACGGTGGAGGGGAGGATGGTCATCGGCGCCACCATGGCCGCGCAGCCCACGATGAGCAGGGCGTTGAAGATGTTGCTTCCCACAATGTTGCCCACGGCAAGGTCGGGCGTACCCTTCAAGGCCGAGACAAAGCTGACGCAGAACTCGGGCATACTTGTTCCGATGGCGATAATTGTGAGTCCGATGACAATTTGGGGAATGTGCATTCGGCGTGCCAGTGCGGCTCCACCTTCGGTGAGCTTGTCGGCACCATAGAGTACAATGACTATGCCCACGACAATCACCAGCAACTGCAAGGGCAGTGATGAGGGGGCAAAGGAGAATAAGAGTAAATTTATCATAGTCGTTTTATCAATTTAGTAAGTGTGGCTTAGCGCCTCTGAGGGTGTTCGCTTTATCGCTACGGGCGCCCTGGCTCAAGTTTGAGCAGTGCAAAAATACAAAAAAGCCTCGTATATTCACATATACGAGGCTTAAAAAACTAACAATCACACAACTTATTTATATATATGCTCATGTCAAAATCCTGAAGAGGGTGAACTTTTGACATTCTGCTTGTTTTGCCTTACTCGATACCAATCTGGCGGGCAACCTTCTGTTCCTCAGCCTGAATCTTGGGCAGGCTGACGGTGAGCACACCGTCGCTTACGCGAGCGCTGATCTTGTTCTTGTCTACCTCATCGGGCAGAATGAGCGTCTGTTCGTAGGTCGTGTAGGAGAATTCGCGGCGCAGATAGTGAGCCTTCTCTTCCTCTTGCTTGCGGTGATTCTCCATCTTGATGGTGAGGTTGCCGTCCTGATTGATGTTGATATCGAAATCCTCCTTTCTCATGCCCGGAGCGGCGAGCTCCACGCGGTAGCCGGAAGGTGTTTCCAAAACGTTGATGGCGGGAGCTGTGGCTCTTGCCGGTGCCATATTGTTATTATCGAAGAAGTCGTTGAAGACTTCGGGAAACCAAAAATTTCTACTGTACATAATATTATTCCTTTTTAATTTGTTATTCGAATTCTTACACCCTATCTTTTGCAAGAAGCATACCAAGCAGGAATGCATGTCAGAATGTCGTAATTCGAATGACAAGTTGTCGGAAGCGAGGCTATCGCAGTCAGAAAAAAACAGGGCCACTTCACAGTGACTCCTGTTCGAACTTAAGTTAACTCATGTCTCTTCATGAGTCCGAATGTATAACCAAATTAGTGTAATTTCTATTCTTTCCTCGTCCTGACTCTATCGAACAGGGACTGTCATACTGGACAGTAGCGTTCGGCGCTGCATCGATTATAGCGTGTAAGTAGGAGGTCCGGTGTCTCTCCGAATTTCCTTTACGACGCAAGGTTGTCCTCACTATCATGAAACTTGAAATCGCATACTGTCAAAATGATCATGTAATGTATTGTTTGCAGCTTAAGAACTGAATTGAATCGGACTCTTTACTTGGTTGCCCTTTGCTGGAGGGCAACCCCAAGTTTGCGTAGCCATCTCTTGGTAGAAACATAGGACAAGTCGTTGTCCTGGGATTAAGAGTGTGGCGTGGAGTCTAAACCCATTACTCAACTGCGGCTCTGGTGAAACCTGTAACGTGTAACAAGTAAAGTCCACGCCACTGATATCTATTCTTGCTACATGTTGTAGTTGCCACAATACCAATCGCGTGGACGCCCTTGCAAGATTATCAACGTTACTTTTTAGTTACCAGATTGCAGTTGAAGATAATTTGCCGAACGTCCTTCTCCTTGCGGAGAACAACAAGTCTCTGCTGTCGCAGATAACCTGTTTCAATTGCAAAACTAACGTTTTTTCTTTTACCAACAAAATTTTCATGGCGTTTTTTTGCGGGAATTTATTATCTTTGCATCTTAGAGATAAAATAAAAGAAGAATACTATGGACATAGAGAAACTGAAAGCCTTCAGATTGAAAAATGACGGTCTGTCCCAAACTTTGGGAATCGAGTTTTTCTCCACCCCTGAGCCTGATACGGTGGGTGCACGATTGAAAGTGAACAAGACCAATAGCCAGCCCTTCGGATTCCTGTCGGGCGGTGCATCGCTGGCAATGGCAGAGAATCTGGCCGGAGTGGGAAGTCTGGCGCTCTGTCCCGACAAAATATGCGTAGGCATCAACGTCAGTGGCAATCACGTGCGCAGTGTGCTTGAAGGCGACACCGTCACCGCTATCGCACATATTATATATAAAGGTAGAACGCTGCACACCTGGCGGGTGGATGTAACGAACAGCGAAGGTAAGCTGATATCAACGGTCACCGTGACCAACTATATCATGCACGGCGGAAAGACCGTCAAAGTGGAGGAAGCACAAGAAGACTAACACCTAT
>Ga0256406_1006551_pt1 | contig 11615 bp, 7 predicted proteins | sample RumenRJG_03DNA_FD_185986 | JGI IMG/M metagenome (GOLD analysis project Ga0256406, IMG submission 185986) | Bovine rumen microbial communities from Lethbridge, Alberta, Canada - RJG_03 | ecosystem: Host-associated > Mammals > Digestive system > Stomach > Rumen | place: Canada: Alberta | collected...
CGATGTCATTGTTGCGGTAAGATCCATCCGGAGATGAAAAGTTTGCAGACACGTACCATGAAATGCGATTGCGGACTCACGATGAGCCGTGACCAGAATGCAGCAATCAATATCCTGCATGAGGGATTACGATTACTTGCTGAAACAGCCTAAACGAAATATATAGTAGGGATGGGATAGCCCGAACTTATACGCCTGCAGACATTGTGTAAGACATTGAGTTACGTATCATCGTAGCCAATGCAGCAGTGGTTGAATCAGGAAGCTCCGACTTCTATAAGTCGGAGTAGTTCACAATTGTCGCCAACTTTTTTGCCAGCAAACGGAAAGATCCGGACTACGTTCCAGACGATAAACAGACAATGGGACATGTGGAAGATGTTCTGTGGCTTCTTTCAGCTGTTACGGGTGACAATAGATACCGGGACATATGTTACGAAAAAGATTTTGAGGAGGTACATACGATGTGTGATGTGGCTCAAAGATTAGAGGACAGAGGAAGAGTTTCTGGATTAAAAGAAGGGATAAAAGAAGGCGGATTGATTATGTTGTATCGTCTGGTCTCAGAAGGCACAATAACCATCGATCAGGCAGTAAACGCGGCGCTTCCTTATGGCGTTAAGAACGCAGAGGATTTCCGAAAGAGAGCAATGCTGGCCGGATATAATCTGAAGTAAGCGGACATACGCGGTCAAAACAGCAACATCCCTCCCAAGGCTATAGACGGGCTGGGAAAGACAGAAGGAAATATGACCCCAAATAGAACAATCCTTCCCAGAGTCATAGACAGGCAGGAAAAAGTATAGAGAAACATGACGTGGCTGGCAAGAATCCCCAAATGGATTACAGGCAGACAAGGCGGGCAGCTTTCTCTGTTCTTCTCCCTGCCTTCTTTTGCGTCTTGGGAAAATATGCTAGAATATGCTGGGTGAAAATGAAAGTCGGCTGTTTTAAGGAGTGTTATGGGCTGGAGAGATTTTTTTTCGGAGGTTATTCTAAAAAGAGGGCTGGATCTTTATAAGAAGAAAAGGATTCTGGGGTTCAGCCGGACGGATGACTCTGCCATTGCCAGGGTTGCGGACGGAAGAAATTACCAGGTGACGGTCTGGTACCGGGATGAGAAGCTGGCCGGAAGGTGTAACTGTGAATCCGCCCGGAATGGCCGTGTCTGCAAGCATATGGCTGCCGTTCTGTTCCAGTGGGAGGCGGACAAATACCAGTGCGTTCCTACCTTGCGGCAGAAAAAAGCGCTGCAGCCGGAAGTCCTGCGTGCGGAGGATGCTCTGGATCCGGCGGACAGAAAAGAACTGTATTTTAATCTTGTCCCGCTTTTGAAAGACTATACAGTCAGCGCGGACAGTGTAAAGAGTGCTCGGGAGCAGATTGCTGACGGTGAGATTACGCCGGATAACCCGGAATTTTTCTATGCCATCGGGCAGGGGTATCAGTCCCGCTTTTACGGGCACATGCTTTACCGGATTCAGGAGAAGAATGGGAAAACCGGCGGCGTAGAGCTGCAGTTTACCAAAAACGCGATCTCCATTCTGCAGTGTTCCTGCTGCAACCGGAGGTATCACGATTCTTATTACTACAGCAATTCAACACGTCTCTGTTCCCATGCGATAGCGGCCATTATCTGCGCGGACCGCTATCTGCTTTTGTACAATCCGGGGGATGCCACAGACGTTTCAGCGGCGCAGTTTCTGGAAAGAGTCGGAAGAAAGCGCGCAATCGAAAAGAAGGAACTGAGCGGAGAGCGAAAAAAGACGATTGTTCTGGAACCGCGGGTTTTCATGGAATACTCTGGCCTGGAGCTGTCTTTTAAGATCGGGAATACCAAAATGTATGTCCTGAAGGATATGACCGACCTGGTGGATAAGGTGGAGAAGCACGAGACGCTGCAGCTGGGAACCAAAAACGCGATCTCCTTTGCCACGGACACCTTTGTGGACAGCTCTCTGCCCTTCTACCGTCTGATACGGAGCGAGGTCCGTCTGGGAGAGAAGCTGATGGATCAGATGATGAGTAAGCAGGCCTACTATTTCAGCGGCAGGGATCTGCTGGTAAAGAACCGGATTATTCTCTCCGGCAGCGGGCTGGATCAATTTTACACGCAGGAGCTTGGGAAGGATGTGCCGGTGGCCGGCGGGGACTCCGCCGTGTTCCAGAAGCTGAAAATCCGGGAGACAGCTATTACTATTCCTGTTGTGATTTCTGCTTCGGGCAAGGGGAAGAATTTCGACGGGGTTTTGCTGAAGGCGGACACTCCGGAGCTTCTGCAGGGGGAAAAGGAGAATTACCTGCTGGATGGGGATGTGATGACGCGCATCCCGGAGGAGCAGTACCGGGAGCTGGAGCCGCTGCTGGAAATGTCCGATGAGGACGGGATTCCCCAGATGAAGATCGGCAAGAAGAAAATGCCGGAATTCTTCTATCGCGTGCTGCCGGAGATGGAGAAAAATCCCTGCCTGGATATCCGGATTACCGATGAGAAGGAAATACAGAAGCATCTGGCACCGGAGGCGAAGTTTGTCTTCCGGCTTGACGCGGAGGACGGAGAATTGCTCTGCCGGGCGGAGGTCTCCTACGGGGACAGGAAGCATGTGCTGCGGCTGCCGAAACCATCGGAACTCCCGCTGCCGGCCTATCGGGATCTGAACCAGGAGCAGGAGGCGTTGGAGCAGGTATATAACTATTTTCCGGAGTACAATGAGCAAAAGGAAGCCTGGTGCTCTGACAGCAGCGCCGATCAGGTGTTCCGCGTCCTGACGGAGGGAACGGACACTCTTCTGGAGTACGGAGAGGTGGAGGGAACCGAATCCTTCCGCAGACAGAAGCTTCGTAAAATGCCGCCCATCCAGGTCGGTGTCGGGGTGGAGAGCGACCTGATGAATCTTTCTATCACTACCGATGATATGTCCCTGGACGAACTGGCGGCTCTTCTGGACGGCTATCGGAAAAAGAAGAAATACTACCGCCTGAAAAGCGGGGAATTTATCCGGCTGGAGGAATCCGGGTCGCTGGATGTTCTTCAGGCCATGATGGACAGCATGGGGGTTTCGGTAAAGGAATTTACCAAAGGAAAGATGCACCTTCCGCTGTACCGGGCGCTCTATCTGGACAAGATGCTGGAGGAGCATGACGAGCTGGCCTCCGACCGCGACCATGCGTTCCGGGAGCTGGTGAAAAATTTCAAGACCATCAAGGATTCGGATTTCTCTGTTCCGGCATCTCTTAAAAAAATCATGAGAAACTATCAGGTCTACGGCTACAAGTGGATGCGCACACTGGCCGGGGTCGGTTTTTCGGGCATTCTGGCGGACGATATGGGACTGGGAAAAACCCTGCAGATGATCTCCGTCCTGCTGGCAGACAAGCTGGAGCATGCAGTGCCGCACACCTCGCTGATCGTCTGCCCGGCATCTCTGGTGTACAATTGGCAGGAGGAACTGCAGCGGTTTGCACCGGAGCTGAAAACGGTTCCCGTGGCGGGAACAGCCGCGGTGCGCAAGGACATTATTGAGGACTGGCAGAGCTGGGATGTGATGATTACCTCTTACGATCTGTTGAAGCGGGACATCAGCCATTACGAGGACAAGGCCTTCTTCTACCATGTGCTGGATGAGGCGCAGTTCATCAAAAATCCGAAGGCCGGGGTAAGCAAGGCGGTAAAAGTGATTCACAGCAATCACCGGATGGCACTGACCGGAACGCCCATAGAAAACAGGCTTAGTGAGCTCTGGAGCATCTTTGATTTCCTGATGCCCGGATTCCTGTATGACTATGCGGAATTTCATAACCGATACGAGAATCCGATCACAAAGGATAAGGATGAAGAAGCGGCAGGCCGCCTGAAACGAATGGTGGGGCCGTTTATTCTGCGCCGCCTGAAGGGAGACGTCCTGAAAGACCTCCCGGAGAAGATCGAAGAGGTGCGCTACGCGAAGTTTGACACGGAGCAGCAGCATTTGTACGACGCGCAGGTAGCGCATATGACATCCATGCTGGAATCGGGAGAGCTAAGCAGTGGAAAGGACAAAATACGAATTCTGGCAGAGCTGACGAAAATCCGGCAGCTGTGCTGCGACCCGTCACTTATTCTGGAAAACTATGCCGGCGGATCCGCCAAGCGGGAGGCTGTTCTGGATCTGATCCGGAGTGCCATGGACGGCGGACACCGGATGCTGCTGTTTTCTCAGTTTACCTCCATGCTGGAACTGCTGGAAGAGGATCTGAAAAAAGAAAATATTTCCTATTATAAAATAACCGGATCGACGCCGAAGGAAGAAAGAATCCGGCTGGTGCATGCCTTTAATGAAAACAGCACGCCGGTATTCCTGATCTCGCTGAAAGCGGGCGGAACCGGGCTGAACCTGGTGGGTGCGGATATGGTGATCCACTACGATCCGTGGTGGAATCTGGCGGCGCAGAACCAGGCCACAGACCGCGCGCACCGTATCGGACAGAAACATAAGGTATCCGTTTTTAAGCTGATTGCGAAAAACACCATTGAAGAAAAAATCCTGAAGCTTCAGGAGGCTAAAAAAGACCTGGCGGACGCTATTATCAGCGGAGAGGGAGAATCCCTTACATCGCTTACAGCGGAAGAGTTGGTGGAACTTCTGCAGGGATAAGAAAATCCCGGCGCAGGATTGTCTCAAAAGTACCGGATGGAACTCCTGCAGAGATAAAGGATAACGGTTCTGGAAACGCTGCAACGCTGAGAAAGCAGGAGATCAGTACCGGCAGAATAGGGCAGGCATTTTGCAAAGGTGCGGCGATTCACATAAAGCTGCACCAGCGAGAATAAGAAGCAGCGGTTCCAATATAGCTGTGAGAGACAGAGACGGGAACCAGGACACGCAGAGGGGGAACAGAAATGGCCGAAGAAAACCGCAGGACAACGAAGGCGGGAAAGGAAAAATGGACGGCGCGGCACGCGGAGATGTGGAAGTTTCTAAAGTTTCTGTTTGCCGGAACCGTATCTTCCGCGGTGGAGCTGCTGGCGCATCTCCTCCTGCTGAATGTCATTCTGACAGGAGTCAGCGGAGAGGTGCACAGCAGGATTTTTGAATTTCTGCACATGAGCGATCAGAGAATCATTCTCGCTTACATGATCTCCACGGCGATCGGATACGCCATCGCCTTTATCATGAACCGGAAAATCTCTTTCCGGGCGGACGCCAATGTGGCGCTCAGCGTATTCCTGTATGTTCTTATGGTGATTTTTACGATTTTCGCCAATGGGTGGATCGGTGACAACATCAACACCCTGTTCATGCACCTGAATCCTGCGCTGGACGCTGCCTCCAATACCACCAGCGCGCTGCTCCAGAAAATCATCTGCATGATTATTCCGACTGCGTGGACCTATCCCTGCAACCGGTTTATCATTCACCGGAAAAGAATGGCGAAGTCTTCCTGACAAAATCCGTCTGTCGTCGCGTCGGCAGGGGGCTCCGCAGGGACGCCCAGTGCTGTCCCTTGCCCGGTATAACGGCAGGAAGGGTGAAAAGGAGCGATCCCGCAGGGGCGCTCAGTTCTGTTCCAGGGTGTCGATCATATAGCAGCGCTCAGCCCTGCCCCAGCGTCTCATTCATATAGCCGCGCTCAATCTGAATCTCGCAGGTGCAGTCGGGATCCAGCTCCTTCAGGAGTCCCCGGCACTGGCTGACAACCCGCTCCTCCTGTTCTTTTTTATAGGAGTACGGAACATGCAGCTCAAACTGCAGGTGTGTTTTTCCGTCACTGACAGTCGAGCTGAAATCGTGAATTTCCAGATCCGGATCCAGAAGCTTAATCAGCCGATCCGTCTGGCTCCGCAGTTTCTGTGTCTCCGCGTCGCACGCATCGGAGGGATCCACGTGAACCACAAGCATCACACCAAGCTCTTTCCAGACGGCACTTTCCGCCGCGTCCGCAATGGCATGCGCCTCCGCGACTGTCATTTCCTTGGGAAGAAGCATGTGGATGGTGGCAAAGTTTTTTCCGGGTCCGTAATTATGAATGATCAGGTCGTGGGTTCCTTCCGCTTTTTCCTGGCCGGAGACCAGTGCCTCTATTTTATCCCGCAGTTTCGGATCCTCAGACTGTCCCAGAAGTGGAGAAAGTACATCCCGCACGATGCCGATGCCCGCCCAGACAATCAACAGGGAGACAAAGATCCCGGCAAAACCATCCACATGGATGCCGAGCAGCCGCTCCGCCGCGACAGAAAAAATGGTGATGGATGTCGTCAGGCAGTCAAACAGAGAGTCCATCGCCGTGGCATGGAGAACGGTGGAGGAAATCTTTTTTCCGATTGCATTGTAAAAGAAATACAGCCACAGCTTTGCCAGCACAGCAATGATCAGCAGCACCATCAGCACCGCGGAAAAGCCCAGATCCTTCGGGTGAAGGATGTTCTGAAAAGACTCGCGGAAGAAGGTGATGCCGACTTCCACAATGGCAAAGGCGATGATAAAGGCCGCAATATACTCAATCCTTCCGTGACCGAAGGGATGCTCCTGGTCTGCGGGTTTTTTCGAAATTCTTGCGCTTACCAGGCTGATGCCGGACGAAACTGCGTCGGAAAGGTTGTTTACGGCGTCCGCCGTTACTGCCATGGAAGAGAGCAGAATGCCGATAACCAGCTTGACTGCGAACAGAACCAGGTTTGTGCCGATTCCCACAATGCCGGCGGCGGTTCCGTAGGCGGCGCGCACGCGGACATCCTGCACATCAGAGCTGTTTTTAATCATTTTGTCAAGAAATTTCCCCATGGAAAGAACCCTCTTTCAGATTTTCCGCCGGATTCCTATTCGGTCTTTACTGTTCCCGTGCGGTATCCTTGTTTCCGGCCGATATTTTTCAGGTAGAAAGAATCCGGCGCAGCCTGTTCCTGCCGCTCCGGATTCTCTGTATCTTATCACAGGAATCGGATATGAGTCCAGCCTAACAGCGATTAGATGGCAATTTATTCTGCCTGTGCTATACTGGCAGAGACGGTTTCCAGGGCCGCCAAGGCCAGGCCGGATCAGCTCGTGACGGGAATTTGATGTGGAGACGGTTTCCGGGGCTGCCAGGACCAGGCCGGATCAGCTCGTGACGGAAATTTGACATGGAGACGGTTCCGGGGAACAGTCGGAAATGGAAATCTGCCGTGCGCATTAGGAAAGGAGCAGCAGGAGAGAAATGAGCAGATATATACTGGAAAAAGGAAGGCCGGCATCCATGGAGGGAAGGCTCGAAAAGGAAATCAGGGTCTATGACCTGCTGGACAGCCTTCACATGGAATACTGGCACACGGATCATCCGGACGCCCAGGCGTATACCATGGAAGCCTGCCGGGATATTGATGAGGTGCTGGGAGCCACCGTCTGTAAGAACCTGTTCCTGACGAACCGGCAGCACACAGACTTCTATCTGCTGATGATGCCGGGGGACAAGGTATTTAAGACAAAGGAGCTGTCCGGGCAGATCGGATCTGCGCGGCTTTCTTTCGGATCGCCGGAGGAAATGGAGGAGATGCTGGACTGCCATCCCGGCTCGGCCTCTGTCATGGGACTGATGAACGACAGGGACAACCGTGTCCGGCTGCTGGTGGACAGGGACGTGCTGAAAGGAGAATTTGTCGGCGCCCATCCCTGCATCAATACATCCAGCCTGAAGCTCCGGACGGAAGAGGTTTTCGGAAAATTTCTGGAGGCGGTTCACCATCCCATGACAGAGGTGACGCTGACCGGGGAGGCCTGAGCGCCCGAAGATGCCTGCACTGCCGGTCAAGAAGAGGGCTGTTCCGGGAAAAAAAGCAGGGAAAACGGGCTGCTTGCGTAAAGGGACGGAATGGACTTAAAATAACCGGAGGATGACCGGCGCCGGAGCGGCCGGCTGCGGTCATTTGGAAGCAACAGGGCGAAACGCGGCGGAAAGCGGAAACAGATTGCGGAGACAAGGGGATATTCATGAGAAAAGATCCGACACAGGACAGCGTTTTGCAGTACATTGACTCAATTCTTGATACGGACGCGGACACCTGGCAGATTGCCCGGCAGTTCGGTTTTTCTCCCGACCACTTCCGGCACCGTTTTTCGGTGGACTACGGCATCAGCCTGGCCGCGTATGTGCGCAGGCGGCGGCTGACCAGGGCAGTGCGGGAGATCCGGGACGGAAGCACAGCAGAGGATGCGGCGCACAAATACCAGTTCTCCGGTGTCGCGGCCATGTCCAAGGCCTTTCGGAAGGAGTTCGGCTGCTCCATGAAGCAGGCGCTGACGGAAGGGGACTTTGCCGGCCAGACATTCCCATGCCCGGAATACAACAGGGAACAGGTGCTGGTCAGCATAGCGGAGATCCCGGAGCTGTACATGGTCGGCAGGCCGGTGGAGATCGGCGGCGCGGAGGCGTCGGAGCGCCTGGACCGCGCGGCGTGGTGGATTGACCATTCCCTCCCGGAATTCAGCGAAGAAGAAAAACAGCAGATCGGCGCGTATCAGCGCGACGTGATTGCCATGTGGTATCACCCGGAGGAACTGCCGGAGATCGTCTATCTTGTCGGCCCGGTGGTGCAGCCGTGCCGCGCCGCAGGACCTCTGCCGGAAGGCCTGATTGAGGTGCACATTCCAAAGCAGCGCTACGCGGTCTTTCAGGTGCGCCGCCGGGTAAAGGCGCCCGGCAGGCAGCCGGAGATGGCGGAGGATATCCGGCATCTCTGCCGCTACATCTTCTGGGAGTGGGTGCCGGAGCACCATGCCGAGACGGACAAGTGGGGCTTTACCTTCGAGCGGTATCACGAGAGCAAGGCGATGATCTACCTGCCCCTGCTCCCCGAAAACGTCTAAAAGTCAGCCGTTTTGGACAACGACAAATTCACAGGACTGTGCTACGATAGACACATAAAAGACACAAATATCTGTACAGAGACATCACAATTCAATAGAAGTGTCGCGGCTCCCGCAGACGTTCGCAGAGACAGGAAGCCGCGTAGATGGAAGAAGGAACCGTGAAAGCTTAAATAACAAAGGGAAGCTTTCCGTTTCTGACGTCGCCGGCGCTGTGCGCGAGAGCGTTCCCCGAAGCAGGAAACTGTGAGCCGAAAGGCTACCACTGTGAGAGAACTCATGGGAAGGGAGGAGGAATGCGCAGGGGAGAGAAATTCTCCTCCTATCGCTAGTCAGAAGACTTACATTTCTAGTTGGATGTTACGCGGCGGGCGTGCGTCCAAAACAGAGTATACAAATACGGGTATACCGGTCAGAGATGATTGGTGTGCCCGTTTTTTGTGTCCGGAAAAGCAGTAACAGGGCGAGAGCCCTGCTAAGGCGTACAGAAACTTCATAAAAACTTTATACACAAAAACACAAAAAAAGGAGGGAGAAGCTATGAAGCAGCTAAAAAAGAAACTATTGACACTTGTATTGTCCCTGGTCATGGTGCTGGGAATGGCTGTGCCTGTACTGGCGGAGGACACCACTACAGATGACACCACCGTAAATGTAACTGTTAATTTTACTTTTAATACGGTGACTTATGCTAATGACAGCTATTCATCTGAAAGGGCTGGCACTCTGACAAAAGTTGTGCAGGCGAAAAAGAGTGATTCGTTGTATACGGTGGTGAAGGAAGCACTGGACAATTCAAGCAATGTGGTTTCAGCGTATCAGTTCATCACCGTGCAGGATTATTATGATAAGACCGTAACACATCAGACGCTGAACAGTGTTACATATAATAATGTCGTTTATGCAACAAACTCGCAAGACAGTAATGATTATTATCTGGGGGCAGGATGGACGTATGACGGAACCTATACGGATGAAGAGGGTTTGGATGCATCTTACAATACAGGAAATTATCTGGACTCCAACGATGTAATGGGAGAGGATGCAGTAATCAATTTGACGTATGACGGATACAAATATGCCAAATAAACGAAGCTAGACTGACAATTGAACTTGAAAGTTGGATAACACTAAAGGGGGATTGTTACAAGATGTAATAATCCCTCCTTTTATGAGAATAGAGAAAGGGAAGTGTTATGTGTAGTAGTACACAGAAGGGATGTAGATTCGGCTTCTGGTTAGTGTTTGCTGGCATACTGTTTTTACTTCTGTTTTGCTCGTCCAGGGTTGTATCTGCGGATGACACATATGCTGTCAGCTTTTCATCGGGCAGTAAAACATCTGAAAAAGTTACGGACGATGTGTATGTAATTAATAAGTTTGCAGGTTGGAACCTAAAATCGAAGAAAAGTATTATCATGCAGCTCCCGACGGCAACGTCTCGGATAACAAAAATCCGAACGGGAAACAGTGCATTTGTGGATGAAGAGAATTTCATTTCGACGGAAGCTAAGGGAGACGGGAAGTGGCAGATTGATTTTTCTAACATGGATTTATCCGATTATCATGGGCTTTCTAATTTCAGTTATAACGGTAGTATGTGGATAGAAATAACCGTAGATACAGAGGGAAAGGAACATACTTATTACCTGATCACGGCAACTGGTATCCCAAAGGATATGACAAAAACTCTTATGAGTATACCGACGCAGATCAATGTTGTTGATGAGGAAAAAGATACGATATTGGATGATTCGGTGTCGCAGCACACAGGGGAAGTGCCATATAAAGTTGTGAAATTGAGTGGACAGGACTGCTCCGGACAGATTTCGTTTAACATGCTGCGCACCCAGGGGACGCTGGAACCGGTTGATAAAGGCGATCAGAAAGCAGGATACTGGATGTCCATCGGCTGTAATTATATTTCTGTTAATGGCAAGGAAGCTCAGCGGTTTGACGCGGATTCCAGACAATCAGAGGGAAATCGCAGCGAGATTGTAGCGCTTCAGAAGGGATGGAATTTAGTAACACTCTACACTGTAAGCGGTCGTAACAAATTGCGAGCTGACGCCGGAGGCTATATACAGAAATGTCCGTTTCCAGACATGAGGAACGCATGGGAGCTTACAGAGGATGCGTCGGAAGTCACAAGAAACACATTTGGTATTGTATACATGATTTATTGGGACGGGGAGGATATGACTGCTGCACAGCCCAGTTCTGATACTGGGATCAAAGTGGTGGATCCCCTGAACTATGCACTCCATGTCGGAGACGAAGTGACGGAATATCCTTATCAGATTAAGGATGACCAGATACTGATATATCTACCTAAAGATGACAACCAGACCGAGCTGCTCTGTGGTATCGTGCCCTCTGCAGCGGGCAGCATAGTTTCCGTAGAGGGTTTGGGTGATATACACGATATAGGAAATTATCATTATATTGATTTAAGTGATGAAAATGTCGTAAAAACAAATGAGCAGACAAAAGAACAGTATTTTCAAGTAAATGTCACTGCACAGGATGAGAAGACTAAGAAAACCTATACAGCGACATTGCTCCGCAAATCCAGTGAAGCGAAAATAAAGTCCATTACGATGGAGGGGGCTTCTGTCAGTAATCTGCAGGACAGGTTTGCGAAAGGGGAAACTTCCTTTATTATGCAGCTGGATACGGACGGCGGAGAAATCAAGCTGTCAGATATACAGCTTTCGGAAGGCGCTACCTGTACGGTCGACGGTCAGAAGGTTGAAGATGGAAGCATTACCGTCAAAGCCGGAAATATCACCAGAA
>Ga0256406_1006552_pt1 | contig 11612 bp, 12 predicted proteins | sample RumenRJG_03DNA_FD_185986 | JGI IMG/M metagenome (GOLD analysis project Ga0256406, IMG submission 185986) | Bovine rumen microbial communities from Lethbridge, Alberta, Canada - RJG_03 | ecosystem: Host-associated > Mammals > Digestive system > Stomach > Rumen | place: Canada: Alberta | collected...
AGATAACAGAAACTACCAAACATGTTGATAATGAAATCTTATCACAGATACAGTCGAAAATAAACCTCTGCGTCATACTATGCATTAAATCACTAATTTCACACAGAATTCCGGCTAATCATCCCATGCCAATGCTTCCAACAGCCTGCTGCCCGTTCACCTTTCCGGCTTTTCACACGTCATATACTGCAACACGCTCGCTTCCACTTTAGTACGATAAAATCTTACGGGATTATGAAGAGTGGCTTTCTTTCCAGATTTTTCAATGCTTTCACGTCAAAAATCATTAATTTCTTATAGCTGATCTCGGCTTCTAAGCGATTTCACGTCACCTTCTGGGAAAAGATTCAAAGTCAATACCTTTCCGACAGTTTATACTTTTTTAATTTGTCGAGTAGACTGGCCCCTTGCGAAGCCAGCCCCTCACGGAACCGGACGTGCGGCTTTTCCGCATCCGGCTCTTTATGAAACGAATCAACACTAGCTGTAATTACCAAGAAGCACATAATAGGTCTTAGGTCTGACAACCGGATGACCATGGTCTATCATGTCAAGAAATCCGACCCATGTATAACTCTTTCTTTGGCTGCGCCTGTTGAGCCATCGAAATAAGCTCTTCAGCACACACCATCGGAAAGCTATAACCTTGTTGTAGTTACCCTCGACACCATAGTAGTGGTAATAGCCAACAAGAACCTGATTCAGTTTAGCAATAATCGCTTCTGTGGTCAGTGTTCTCATTTGTCCAATCAGTACATTAATAGCCTTGCACTTCTTAACAAACTTCTTTCTGCTGGTCTGCCTCCTCACCTTGAACCAGCCGTTGCGAGTGCGGCCGCAACAGTGCGTGAATCCAAGAAATGTAAAGGTCTCCGGCTTTCCTTCTCCACGTTTGCGTCGGTTTTCTTCCGCAAAGCGGCCGAATTCAATCAGTCGGCACTTGTCTTCCGCCAGGCTCAGTCCAAAATGCTCCACTCTGTGTTTCAGTCTTCGGTAGAATTCTTCAGCTTCCCATTTATACTGGAAGCAAACGACGAAATCATCTGCATAGTTAACGATACCCATAAATCCCGTAGCGTTGGGGGATACAACCTCCTTGAACCACCATAGCAATACGTAGTGCATGTAGATGTTAGCGAGGATTGGTGAGCAAATCGAACCCTGTCCACTTCCCTCCGTCGTGTCGACGAACTTTAAGTCCTCCATCACACCGGCTTTCAGCATGACTCTGATAAGTCTAATGATGTTCGGGTCTTTGATTCGTGATTCTACCATTCTGATCAGCCATTCATGGTCAATGTGGTCAAAGAATCCTTTAATGTCTGCATCAAGGATGTAATTAGTCTTCTCGCGAGAAATCATGTAATCCAGCAAATGCAGGGCCATATGACAGCTCCTGTTTGGTCTGAATCCCATCATCTCGTTATAGAAGTGTGGCTCAAACACTGCATTCAGTATTCTCCTCAGCGCTTCCTGTACCAGCTTATCCTCATAACAGTAGATGCTCAGTGGTCTTGTCTTTCCGTTATCCTTCGGTATCTCCACACGCCTTGCGGGTTGCGGGTGATACGAATGATTCTTCAGTCTGACCATGAGTCCGTCAAGGTTCCTGTCGAGATGAAGCCCGTATTCCTCTTTGGTAATACCGTCGATTCCTACGGCTTTGTCTCCATCCATCGCCTCGTGACAACTTTTCAGCATGTTCATGTCAATCAGATGTCCAATAGAGGTGAAGACCATGTCCGGTTTCTCGGTTGACAGCTGTGCTATTCTCTCGAGTTTCGTTGCCATCAGTTCTCCTATCTCTGTGTATAGCTGATGTTTCCCTGTTGATATGGTTTCATATGGCAGGAATCTGAAGGTGATTCCCTCTCGGCTTCCCTCCGGCGCCTATTGATTCGGCGCTTTCACAGGTACTATCCGGCCATCCGACTACCTGCTGTTCATTTGAAGTTCTCCCATTCTGGTCGTTCTTCATACCATCGACTGCACAATATCGACGGAAACAACAGGTCCTCCCCAGTTGACGCTTGTGACTTGTATTACATGAATGGTTCCAAACAGACGCCGCCGCAGTACGTGAAATCTCACCATAACGATAAACCCGTATGCTGGCTTCGGCTCAGGCGAAAACCTTGCCCTGCGAATTTAGGATTTCGGCGCTAAACTACCCATCCCTGCAACCTTACTGTCTACGCTTGACTTCCAGCATCACCACTGAAAGCCCAAGACTCGCTTCCGGCTGGCTGGTTAGACCTTTACCGGACGGGATTTCCACCCGCATTCTATATATCAAGCGCCCTTAGCTGGGCGCACCGCCCGACCCCTTTTTTGTCTTCAAATCAGTTGTCGTTTTCTTTTCGTATTCCCAATTTTTCCACGGCTCAAAATAGATATGCATTGGTTTAAAAACAATTTTTGTATCTTCTATTTTCGGATAAGCCTGCTGTAATTCATATCCCCACTTGTTGATATTCGTATATCTATCCATCTTAAAAGATGAATTCTTAAACTTTGCTATGGCTTTTCCAACTGTGTCGATTTCACTGCACGCTGCCTGAAAAAGCAGTAGGTATTCTAGTGAAGAGGTCTTCTGATTATTTTTACTAAAAGAAACGTATTTCTCAGTACTATACAATTCACTCTCCAGCTGAAGAAAATACTTCCAATAATCATCTAGAAAAAACTGTCTAAATTGAATAGCATCCATAAACATTCACCAAATAAATCCTTTTACTCCTTATCCCTTGTGGTTTTTGCTCCATATCCATAGATTACTTTTCCTACAAATTCTGCAATTCTAAGGTCTTCTTCTGTATTTATATCAACGGCCTCAAATTTACTCACAACATGAATGTACGGTTTTCTTCCAATCCTGCATCGATATCTATTAAGTGATTCCCTGGTGATGCCATAAAGTCCGGTAGTTTCTTCAACCATAGGTTCCATATCCTGACTTCTAGGAAGTATGCCTGGACGATAATTGATAGGATTACCATTGAGCCAGAAAAAGCTATGTGTAGCAGTAGCTGTGAAACAGGAATCATATTCTTCCGTCGTGATCAGTTTATTAAAGCATGTTCGAATCGTCTCCGGCTTGAGATATGGCGCAGTTGCGAAAAGCTGAAAATAATAATCATAATCTGGGAATGTCTCGAAGTGATAAACTAGAAGATCATTTCCATTAGCTGTATTCAGCGCAAGCTCCGGCTTCCTATTGATTGTCTTAAATCCCATTGCATGCGCATAGTCAGAAATTTCATCCGAATTCGTATCAATATAAACATCATCGAAAACATCCGCCTCTTTTACATGATTCATAATATACTCATACAACTTATGATCATTAAGAATTCTAAAATTCTTTCCAGGAACACGTTCTGAATTTGCTTTAATTGGAATAAAACATGCTGTCTTCATGCTGCTATCTCCATTTCAGAGATTGTAGTATGAAGAGCTACGATATCATTTAGTTCTCGACACGCCCCCCCTATGTTCTTCGAGGTCTCAAAATAATTCTCCATAATCCACTCCTTTGCGATAAATAAATCTATCGTTTTATGAATATCAATCGACTCATCTATAGTGATATAAGCGATATTATTGCCCATAAAACCCCATGGCTGCTGTCCCTCGCCTTTACTCTCAAGCAACATCTTAGTGTTTAATACCCAAAAGTTATGAGAAAGAAAATAGCAAGCAGGTAAATCCTGTCTGTTTGTGGAGATCTTTCCAGTTATTCCTTTTTCATACATGTAAAGTCGTCCATCTCTAGCTGTCTTAGCTCTTAAGGGATGATGATCATTGTCCTCATATACAGGGACTACCGCACTCAATGACATATCATTTTTCATCATAGTAACACACTGATCAATCCAGTCCGGGTTTACAGTAACATTATTGGCGAGAAGAACCACAAGAATATCAGGAATGCCTTCTTTTTCCTCAATAACCTTTAATCCGTGAAAAATTGTATCTACATGCTGAGCCGTTGGTGACGCAAGTTCCGCTGGTCGTACAATTGGTGTAAAGCCTTCATCAGTTGCAGCCTTAAGAATTTTGGGATCATCGCTACTGCAATAAAAGCTATCTATAGTTTTAGACATTCTCCCTGCATGAGCTGGATAATACAGTACAGGATGACCTAAAATATCAAGAACGTTTTTATCCTTTAAAGAATTGTTTCCTCGTCCAGTAAGTAATGCTGCTACTTTCACCTTTTGGCCTCCTTTATCATATATCAAAACAAAAAATTTTAGTCTTCATGGTATCCCCGAAGGCGTCGCAACATTTCCTCCGCCACCCGAGTATATCAGTTTCATAACCGAATTCAACCAATTCCCAATCTGCGCACCCGTCTTACTAAAAATCAAATATATGACCAGTAAGATAACGATGCTCATGAGCACGCATACCGCATGCTTAAAATAACTCTGTGCCAGTGTCATATTATCTACTTTTTTATTGATAACATCTTCATTTCTATAAGTATAAACCAGTTTCTTCCTGGCGATTCGTATTTTTCTTTTGGAAACGATATCCTGGTCATAGTTTTTATTGGCTTCATTTCCCGGTACTAAAATAATTGAATTCTGGACCTTCGCATCTAAAATATCCTTTACTCCCAGCACATTGAATGTACCCCTTTGAAGTGTCTTAATCGAATAGATAATCGCAAAGCAGAGATAAAATATGGAAAGTGCCAGTAAAAATACGATTAGCTTTTCAAACCAAAACGGAGCGTTTTTAATGATGCCATTGCTTGATCCGAGGAGAAAATCCTTCAGAAGACTCATTAAAATTGTGCTTGCGACTGAAAAGGTTCCTATAAAGACAATCGCTTTCGATTCTACCTCATGAAGTCTGGCGTCTTCGCGCTTTTCGTATTCTTCAGCAAGTGTAAGCATTATATCTGCTTCGTCGTTTCGGAATGGATATTTCTTGATTTCTTGTTCTTGTTTTTTGCGTCCTTTCTCCTCTTCTTGTGTTTCCTCATCGCTTGGCTTGTCGATCATCGGGAAGAAGAAATCGCGGATTTCATGCATTAACTTCGATGTGTCTTTCTTTGTCAAACCTTAGCTCCTTTGCTCTGAAGAAGATTGACAATATCATGGCTGATCGGAAATCCAAGTCGCTCTTCGAGCCAGGCCCATTGTCCGTTAGGATTGCATTCCAGAAATACGTACTTGGAATCTGGCGTAAGGATCAGGTCGATCGCAGAGTAATTCAAGCCAAGCGCATGCGTGATTTCGAAGCACTTCTGTTTGATCGATTCGGGCAGTTCATGTACGCTGTGGCGAAGATGTTCGCTTCCTCTTCGCCAATCAACCCTGGCATCAGGCTCTGCCTGTGAATCTATTTTAGCACAATAAATATGATCCCCTATCGTAATGATTCTTAAATCAGCCTGTTTTTCTATGAGTCTTTGTGTATACAATGGAAACGCCTGGATCTGATCGCCATCCGGAGCTTCATCTAGCCTGGATGTAAAAATCACCTTATCGGCTCTTTCGCCCATTCCACCCGAACGAACAGGTTTTATAATGCAGAGGCATTTGTTCTCATCTAAAAACTTTTTAACGCTGGTGTAATCATTAGAAAGAACGGTTTCCGGAATAGTAAATCCGATTCTCTTCGCAAGCCTTAACTGATATAGTTTATTCTCCGCTTCGCGGATCCTGTAAACATTGTTCAACCAGAACCTGTCTTCAAGTATCTTGTAAATTCCTTCCAGTATTTGTGCGGCTTCTCTCTGAAGATACATATGCTCTGTTTCGCTCAATGCTTCCTTCATGTAGCTGAGTGATGTTATTCTCGGTCTCCGAAAATATACCGAAGTAACCGTGCTAAGATCTACCGTGACATTCTTTACGCTGTCATGAAGCAGGAACCGATCCCGGTCAAAATCGAAGTCAACAGAAACGATATTCGGAATGTCTTCTGTATTCAAGCGATAATAAGGAATGTTTGTCTTCTGAAGCTCCTGGACTACATAGTCCACGGTAACATCATCTTTATTCGTAATCAGAAGAATCATAATGTTTCCGCCTGGTACTTATCTAAAAGCACATCGTCTTCCTCATCGTCTCGCTCTCTGTCCGCGAATGTTTTTGAAATCAGCTCTTGATAATACTGCAGACTCAGCCAATCCGGTTCTTCATCATCCGCTTCGCGCTGCTGCTCGGTTTTTGTTTCTAGTTCGGCGAAGTACTCTTCTTCGTCATCTCGCTCCTCGGAGGCATGGGTTTTTGTGTATAATTCGGAGAAAACACTTCTTGCATCAGCATTATGCTTTTGTACCGCGTTCCTTACAGAGACATCCCCTGTAAAAGCGTTACTTGCTTTTACACAACTCGCCCGATGTCCTGCCTCAATAAACGGAACCTCTGAGGCATCATTCAATACGTTAATATCTCTATCATAAACATAATGAAATATCTTTTTCGATCCATTATGGTTTCGATCTACGGCGTAGCTTAAAAGAAGCGGCTTATTGTTGAATTTTCGCATTTGACTTTCTTCCTTTCTCACCATTAGGTTTCCCGGAAATCCAAACATACTGATCTAATATCTTGAACGTCATATGGGTTTCCTTCATTTCCGGTATTGACTCCATGGCTTCACTTATTGGATTGCTTAATTCTTCTTTAATTCTATTCCTGATTTATGAGGATTTATCCTCGTGTATTTCCAAGTAAATCCCTCTTCAGCTTCCCTAATATCTCTGTCTTCGAGTCTTCCCCGAACAGATCTCGTTTTGCTTCTTCAACCGACCGGAAGAACCCGCATCTTACCATTTCTTCCAGCTTTTCGTCACTGTAGAACTGCTTTTTACGAAGAAGATCGCGGACAATACCTCTATGAGCTTTATACCTGTCTTCAAGCGCAAAAATTTCAACATTTCGGGTCATGTCCTCATGTTGATGGAAATGAATCGTACAATCCTCAACCTTGACTATATCCATATTCACACCAATAGGAAGATCCGGATAAAGTCTTGTGTGTGATTCAATGTCGCTTTCATATGGATTCTTACTAATGTCCTTCTCAAGCTTTAGGCCATTGCAATTCTGCCCGGACGGTACCAGATTGAAAAAGCACATTGCAAGAGCCGGATATTTGCTCTTCGAATAGAAGTGGTCAATTTCAAATGTACGTCTCGGTTTTCCGTCTTGTTTAACAGCATTCAGGTATTCCTCATCGCAATAAGGACAAATCGTAACGCCAAGGTTCTTAACGAAAGTATAGGCATTATACTTTCCAAAAAGATAGGTGTCCGGACTGTGACTGAAGTAAGAAGCATACATCTCTTTAAATTCCTTGAATTGGAGTGCTTCCGGATGCTCTGCAAATGTCTTCAATCTTTCTACATCAGATAGAATGAAGTCATCCAGCCAATCAAAATTATTCTCTTCATATGGTTTGTTCCAAACGGTCAAGGATCCTACATTTTGAAAAAGCTGACGCCTGTACTCAGGATTCTTTGTGGATACTCTTCCTCTGACAGCCCAGGCATGCATGTCCATCGCATTTTTCAATTTGTTCTCATCATACGGAATATGTATCATGTATAAGCCTCAGCTGATTATCAAACGCAATACGGATGAAGTCATCACCTATATGAGGAAGCAATGACCTCACCTCATTTACAAAATCTCCATCCTCCTCAGAGAGAGTCTTCTTTTCTGCGATAGTCTTCAATTGTCCATACATATCTTGCAGCTTTTTTCTTGCATACTCTCCTATCGTATAGTCAATAAAGAAACCGTCCGCCAGGATCGTATGCATATTGGCACCAAAGTACTCTTTATCGGAGCCTTCGTTTACGATTGCATATCCTGTCTCTTTATCAATGTCAAGGCGCGTCACTTCCTCGGAAAATAAATCCGATACAAGAAGCGGCGAATGTGTTCCAATAACAAACTGAATAGAGCCATTCCTCTTATCCATGTACTTTGATGTCAGTTGGAAGAGGAAAGACAAGAACTTCCTTGCAAGCTCAGGATGCATATAAGCTTCAGGTTCGTCCAGAAGAATAATTTTGTCATAGGCAACTCGGTTTCCCTGCTGATCATAGTTATGAATCTTCAAGCAGTCAAGAATGATTCCCAGCACCTTCGCATACTGATACTCTCCGGTACTGAGGCATGTAAACTCATATGGAAGCAGAACATCTGTGAAAATTCCGGCATCATCAGGATGGTACTGTTCCATGCGCTCAAACAGCTCATCAAAGATTTCCTGCGTTTTTTCCATTTCAACAACCGGGACCTCAAATCGGTCATAGGATGGAAAGTACTTATCATCGAGCTTGTAAAGAAAATCGCAGATATCTTCGATGTCTCCTGTAATCTGCCATAGGATGCCATGCGGGTCGCGATTATCTATTCGGTCAATATACTCGGCAAGCCACCTACATCGCATTTTGATCTTCATTTTCATGCCGTCCGGCAGGATCTTCGGGTTAATGTCTTCTTTATATTCTTTTTCAGAATAGTAATCTGCAAACTCCTGATACACATCCTTTGTGCCTGAGTAGTCTAAATGATCCTTTGGTATCTCCTCCTCAGCATTATAGCTATTAATCTTTTTCACCCACTTCCGGAGATACTTAGCATAGTCTGTCCATAAATCATGGATGAACATTTGCTTTTTTGATGGATGAACTTTCTCCTTGTGAGCTTTGTATCTTTCATACTTCTTTGCAAGATCTTTATCGTACCTTACAAACTGTGCGTCGCGCTCATTTTCCCAATAGGTCCAGTACTCCGCATCAAGAGCATTGGAAAGCTTTAATGGATATTCATCAGCAAAATTATGAGTTGAAAGCACAAAGGAAATCTTTTTCTTGTTCTCTCCTGTCTCTATATTATTCTGATAATCCCTTATGCATTCGCAGACACTCCAAAGGCTCGCTCTCTGGTACGGGCGTAAATGCCTCTCAATAAAGCTGCTGTGATTTTCACCAATCCTATTCTCATCAGGAGCCTTAATAAATGAATGTTTGTCAAATGCATTCAGAATCAACGCCCTATCACGAATTGGATCCTTTACCGGTTGCACGTTGCGTCCAAATTCAGGGATTACCGTAAAATCATTCCCGGTCACCCTAAATCTGATCGTCCGCAGTCTGTGCAGCCGACTTGCACTTTCTTTCGCTGTTTCCGGTAAAGTGTTATCAATAGGCTCTTCTTTCAGCGGGAACTGCTTAATGTCTACATTACACACCTCAAGGAAATATTCGTTTCCTTCAATATGGTACAATAGAAAGTACGATATTTCACCGCTGTTCCAAAGATCATGGAATCTCTCATCATAAGACTCACCTATCAGCTGCAGAAGATTTGTCTTCCCGGAGCCGGTCTTTCCAACAAGTGCATGGATGCTGTTGACATTTCCTTTCCGCATAAGATCAACAGCAGATAAATCGGCGGTAGAACGACAAATGGACAGACTGCCTTCTCTGAAGGAAACATCAAAATGCGCATCGAACAAAACGGAGGCATTTTCATAATTTCTGTATTTAGCTAGATATGCATAAATCAGTATCATGTACGGCCTCTATAGTACTTATTCATGTATTCATCCCATTGGCATATTTTATCCTGCCCATTACATTTCGATTCTCTTTAATACTCTTTTGCTTGAAGTTCACATACTTCGTAATACAAACAATAACCCATTACTCGTCATGCACCTCAATATTCTCCGGAAAGTTCTTCTTCGCACAATGCTTACATACTGCAATACCAAGCAACATAAGTACTATCGCCACTACAATCACGCAGAATGCCACAAGCCACTTGTTGACTTCAGTATATCCAAAGATTCCTAAAATATATCCTGCTGCTATATACCCGAAAGCGAAGGCATTTAGATACAGCTCTTCAGCTTTATTCTGCAATGTTTCTCTTTCCTCTGTATGGTGTAGCCCTTTTTCATCGTATTCATTCCATACCATTGCCGTGTTATCGCGATCTTTCTGTATTTCTTTTATTACAGTATCTTTGACCCTTCTTGGATCAAAGCGTTTTAATAAAATCAATGCGCCAGCCAATTGAAGTGCTATTGCAACGACATATATTATTGTAGACATAGTTTTGTTCCTAAAATGTCCTTCCCGGGCTGCCCAAAACTTTGCTCTTAGCCAAATCTACTAGGGTTCTGTCAGTCTGCAGCAATTCAGTTCACTACCTATAATTGACAATAGGTGGAATCGTCGCGTGTCTGACACCTTATCATTTAAAAAATCAAATTGTTGTGTCTAATTAAGCAAAATAACTATTTTTGAATTCATCTTCAAAATAACTGCTTACAATTCCTCTGCTTTCCCGAAATGCATCAAAGAGTATCTTGTCTGGTATTCTCAGTTCTTCTTTTTCCCATTCTGAAAGACCTGTTTTTATTTCCTCCTCACTATAAAAAAGTATCATAAGCATTTCCATCCAAATCTTCTGCAAGCAGTGTTACAGAAACCAGCAAAGAAAGCCATTGTTATTTTAATTGTACAATACTTACATCGTTCACACTGCCTTGGTCAATTAGTTCCGTAATCTCAGAAAGTTCATTACTATATTCCTTCGAGTTATTGCTATAGACATCATTCTCATGTTGCTCTACCGCATATATAAAATTTATAAATTTTTGAATTATTTCGTTTTGCTTTTCTGAATATGAAAAATTTTTATCAGTTGAATATTTTTCAAGCCCTTCATAAGTCATATTCTCATAATCAAAATCGAAATAATGATCCTTATCAAATTCAAGTCTAAGTTTCTTTTTCATTTCGCCTTCTTTCTCCACCACTAGTATCTCTTTAACTGCTGTTGTAACTAATCCAGTTTGCCTATGATTCCATATGAATCTTGAATTCATTAAAAATCAATTATTCAATATCTACATCTGTAACTTTCTTCCCTCGCACCAGTACCACGCCATATACGGCAGCAAAAATGATCCCAGCAAGTAAATGATCATCTCAATTAACCCAGTAGCCCACCCGAAATTCAGATTATAGTGGTTAAAGATCATCGTAACATACAGCATTACCGGGTAATGGAACAGGAAGATATACATTGCATTCTTCCCAAGCGTTACGATTTTGTGACGTGATACTAGTTTCGCCCCCCCCAGACCGTCCGAAAACCCTGTAATTAAGCGGTTCTGAGGACGATTTTGAGAATTTTTATCACTAAATTCTCAGTGGCTTTTCAATGTACCTTGAAAACTTAATAAAGCATACAGAACAAGCCTCTCTTTCCCCTTATTTCTTACCTCATCAGCTGCATTAACCGCTGAAATCCCAGCAGGTTATACACAACGCGCATGTTGTATCCGGTGCCAAGTAACGCAAACTCACCGGTGACATTCTCCATTCCTTTGAGAAGGAAGTAGCCACCGTTCATCGTACGTTTTATTGTCCCGAATGGATGCTCCGAAATACAGAGCCGCTTATTCATTAGCTCCCGCTTGGGGTGGAGGATGAATTCTACCACTTTTCTGACTTCAAAATGGCCTTTCTTCGGGGTCGCTTTCTGCTCTGATTTTTCAGTGCTCTGCGTTTCTGAAGTTCCATTTTCGGCCAGCCAGGTTTTGTTCGGCTTTTCAAGAGT
>Ga0256406_1006554_pt1 | contig 11611 bp, 11 predicted proteins | sample RumenRJG_03DNA_FD_185986 | JGI IMG/M metagenome (GOLD analysis project Ga0256406, IMG submission 185986) | Bovine rumen microbial communities from Lethbridge, Alberta, Canada - RJG_03 | ecosystem: Host-associated > Mammals > Digestive system > Stomach > Rumen | place: Canada: Alberta | collected...
ACGGGTGGCAAGCAGTATAAGGTTGCCAAGGGCGACGTTCTCGACGTCGAGAAGCTCGACGCGCAGCCTGGCGATTCGGTCCAGCTCGACGTTCTCCTCCTGAACGACGGCGAGAAGACCATCGTTGACCCTGCCGCCCTCGAGGACAAGAAGGTCACCGCCGAGGTCGTCGAACAGCACAAGGGCGAGAAGGTCCTCGTCTTCAAGTTCAAGAAGCGTAAGCGCTACCACCGCACCAAGGGTCATCGCCAGAACCTCACCAAGCTGAGGATCTCCGAGCTCCCCACCGCGTAGCCTCACTCACTCCGTCCACTTCAGATAGGCAGGTAGCACTATGGCACACAAGAAAGGCCTCGGCTCGTCTCGCAACGGCCGCGACTCCCACGCACAGCGTCTTGGCGTGAAGATCTACGGCGGTCAGGCCATCAAGACTGGCCAGATCATCGTTCGTCAGCGTGGCACCCACATTACCCCCGGCGAGAACGTCGGCCGTGGCAAGGATGACACCCTGTTCGCACTCGCTGACGGCGTCGTGCAGTTCAAGAAGGGCACGAAGCACGTCGTCAACGTCGTCACCGAGTAACGGCGCACGTCATACGTATTTTGATGGGCCCTGCTTCGGCGGGGCCCGTTTCATATCGCGCCATGCGCACGTTCCCTGTGAGTTGCCGTACCATCAGGGGCAGCCAAGGAGGAAACCATGGTCACATTCACAGACCTGTCTCATATCAACGTCAAGGGTGGCGACGGCGGCGCGGGATGCATGTCGTTCCGCCGCGAGGCCTACGTTCCCAAGGGAGGCCCGGACGGCGGCGACGGCGGCCATGGCGGTGACGTGATCGTCGAGGCAGACCCGCAGCTCTCGTCCCTTATCGACTATCGCTATAAGCACCACTTCAAGGCCGAACGCGGCACGCACGGCCAGGGAAAGCGCATGCACGGTAAGGACGGTGCGGACCTCGTGCTTCGCGTGCCGCTGGGAACCGTGGTGCGCGAGCTTGACCCGGCAACGCAGAAGCCCGTCTACCAGATTGCCGACCTCACCCGCCCGGGCGAGCGTGTGGTTGTGGCCCCTGGAGGTATGGGCGGCCTCGGCAACACGCACTTTGTGACCTCCGTGCGCCGTGCGCCTGCGTTTGCCGAGAAGGGCGAGCCGGCCCAGGAGCACTGGATCGAGCTTGAGATGAAGCTCATGGCCGACGCTGCCCTCGTGGGAATGCCGTCGGTGGGGAAGAGTTCCATCATCGCGCGCATCTCGGCCGCTCGTCCCAAGATTGCCGAGTACCCCTTCACCACGCTTGTCCCCAACCTGGGCGTGGCTCGCGCTCGTGACGGTCGCTCGTTTGTCTGTGCCGACGTCCCCGGGCTCATCGAAGGCGCCTCGGAAGGCAAGGGCCTGGGCCACGAGTTCCTGCGACACATCGAGCGCACAGCTCTTATCCTGCACGTGGTTGACGTGACGGGTGGCTTCGAAGGCCGCGATGCCGTCGAGGACTATCGCACCATCAACGCAGAGCTCGCTGCCTATGCCTACGAGCTGGCCGATCGCCCGCAGATCGTGGTTGCTAACAAGTGCGACATGCCTGGTACCGAGGATGCCGTCAAGGCGCTCCGCGAGGCCGCCGAGGCAGACGGGCATACCTTCCATGCTATTTCGGCCGTCACGGGCGAGGGCATCGACGCCCTGGTGAGCGACACGGCAGATGCCGTGGCCAAGCTCCGCGCCGAGGCACCAGCGCCCACGGGCGAGGCGGACGAGGCATCCGCCCAGTGGGAGCGCCGTCGCCAGCAGCGCGACCGCACGATGTCGATCAAGCGCGAGGGCGCGCACGTGTGGCGCGTGAGCGGTGCGGCAATAGAGCGTATGGTCATCCAGACCGACTGGGACAACGACGAGGCCGTGGCGTACCTCCAGCACCGCTTTGACCGCTCGGGTCTCGATGACCGTCTGGAGAAGGCCGGCTGCGTTCCTGGTGACGAGGTGCGCATCCTCGAGCTTGCCTTCACCTACGAGGGCGAGCCTTCCGAGGATGATTACGCTGAGCTTGCCGAGGACGAGCCGGACGTGCGCGACGACGGGGGCGAGGAGTAATGGCGAAGGCTCCTTCGCTCATCGTTGCCAAGGTGGGGTCGTCCACGCTTGTGGACGAGAATGGCGCGCTCGACCGCGCGTTCATCCGATCGCTCTGCGACCAGGTTGTCGAGCTTGCGCACGAGGGTACTCACGTTGTTCTGGTCTCCTCGGGCGCCGCGGCAGCAGGCCGGGACGAGCTGGGGCTTTCCGAGCGCCCATCGGACATCATGACGCTCCAGGCCTGCGCGGCCGCAGGGCAGGCAAAACTCACCGAGGCGTATGCAGACGTCCTCGCCGAGCGCGGCATCCCCTGCGGGCAGGTCCTGCTCACACGTCGCGACGTTGTTGATCGCGAGGCGTATCTCAACGCGCGCAACACCCTGATGCGCCTTATCGAGCTTGGGGCCATGCCCGTGGTTAACGAGAACGACACCGTCTCCGTTGCCGAGTTTGCCTTTGGCGACAATGACATGCTTGGCGCCATTGTGGCGGGGCTCGTCTCGGCAGACCTCTACGTGATCCTCTCGGACGTGGACGGGCTCTACACGGCCAACCCGCAGACTGACGCCACCGCAAAGCTCATCGACCGCGTGAGCGAGGTGGACGGCCGCGTCTCTTCCATGGCAGGAGGTGCGGGGACCAGCTTTGGCACGGGAGGGATGGCATCGAAAGTGCGTGCGGCCCGTGCCATGCTCGCCGCTGGCATCCCCACGGTCATCTGTCGCGGTAGGCGGGAGCGTGCGCTCGTGGACGCCGCACATGGCGTGAGCGTTGGCACGCGTTTCGAGGCAAGCGCAAAGGAGACCCCGCACGAGCTGGGGCGTAAGCTCTGGATTGGCCTTGCCGAGGTCGTGCGCGGCACACTCGTTGTGGATGACGGAGCGGCACGTGCCGTCACCGAGCGCGGCGCCTCGGTGCTTCCTGTTGGCGTTGTGGAGACCCGAGGAACCTACACCGCCGGAGACGTGGTGGACGTTCGCGACCTTGCCGGTACCCTCTTGGGGAGGGGAGCCGTGCGCTACTCCTCGGATGACATGTCGCGCGTGCGCGGCCTCAAGCTGGACGTGATTGCCCGCTTCCTGGGCGAGGATGCGGCGCAGCCCGCCATACACCGTGACGAGCTTCTGGTCTTCTAGCTGGTTACGGGTTGTCACAAACTAACCGTGTGCTGCTAGGATAGGCGTACTTGACTGGTCTTCGAAGGGGGTATCCAATGTCTGAGGCACGTACCAAGGCCGGGCTTGCAAGAGCCGCCTCGCATGCGCTGGGACAGGCTGCTGCAGCTAAGAGGTCTGCGGCCATCGCAGCTGCTGCACGGCTCATCCGCGAGCGGGCAGACGCCATCGTGGTCGCCAACGGCCACGACATGGAGCGCTCGCGCAAGGCGGGCATGCCTGGCCCCCTGCTCGACAGGCTCATGCTCGACGCCAAGCGGCTGGATGGCATTGCGTCCTCGCTTGAGGAGGTTTCTCGGCAGGATGACCCGCTCGGTCGTGTTAGTTGGGGCCGCACCCTCGACTCCGGCGTGCGCGTTGAGCGCATCTCTGTTCCCATGGGCGTCGTGGCAATGATCTACGAGGCCAGGCCTAACGTGACGGCCGATGCCTTTGGCCTCTGCGTGCGCTCTGGCAACGCCTGCGTCCTTAAGGGCGGTTCGGCGGCTCGTGAGTCCTGCATGGCGCTTGCCGCCTGCTGCAGGGACGCACTTGTCGAGACTGGCCTTCCTGCGGATGCCGTTCAGTACGTTGACGATGACGCCGAGCACACCCAGACCTCCGAGCTCGTGCATGCCACGGGGCTGGTGGACGTGCTCATCCCGCGTGGCGGCGCCTCGCTCATCCGCTACTGTGTGGAGAACGCGACGGTTCCCGTCATCGAGACCGGTACCGGCAATTGCCACATCTACCTGCACCGCGATGCTAATGTCGAGAAGGCCGTGAACATCGTCGTCAACGCCAAGTGCTCGAGGCCCGGCGTCTGCAACGCCGCGGAGTCGCTTCTCGTTGACGCCTGCGCTGCCGAGAAGCTCCTACCTCCCGTGCTTGCGGTCCTTCACGCGCATGGCGTGGAGCTTGTGGGCGATGAGCTTGCGCGTAAGGTTGCCGCTGGAGCGCAGGTACCCATGGGCGTTGCGACCGAGGACGACTGGGGCCGGGAGTACTTGGACCTCAAGATGAGCGTGAAGTGCGTCGAGGATGTGGCCCAGGCAATCGAGCACGTCAACCGCTATGGCACTGGCCACTCTGAGGCCATCGTGAGCGACTCCTACGAGGCGTGCGAGGCGTTTCTCGGCGGTGTCGACGCTGCTGTGGTTTATGCCAACGCGTCGACCCGCTTCACCGATGGCGGCGTCTTTGGGCTCGGCGGCGAGATTGGCATCTCCACGCAGAAGCTGCACGCTCGTGGACCCATGGGCGCCTCTGCCCTCACTACCACAAAGTACGTCGTTCGCGGGGATGGTCAGGTGCGATGAGCGTCGATGCTGCTGCGCTCCGGGAGCGCGACCTACCGGTGCTTGGCACCGATGACAGCAGAACGTACAGGCTGGGCATCATGGGTGGCACCTTCGACCCCATACACAACGGGCACCTCGTTGCCGCTGAGCAGGCCTTCGATGACCTCGGCCTCGACCTCGTGGTCTTTATGCCTGCAGGACGTCCTGCCTTCAAGCAGGATCGCAACGTGAGCTCCGGAGAGGACCGCTACGCCATGACGCTTCTGGCTACGGCGGACAACCCCCACTTTGTTGCTTCCCGCTTCGAGGTGGATCGGGAGGGGATCACCTACACAGCAGACACGCTGCGCCTTCTCCGCTCACTCTACCCTGAGAACGTCGAGTTCTATTTCATCACTGGTGCGGATGCCATCACCGAGATAGTCAAGTGGCGCGACGCGCAAGACATCGCGCGCCTTGCGCACCTTGTCGCCGCAACGCGGCCGGGCTATGACCTCGACCGCGCATGGGACGCCATCGACGCCTCGGGCCTTGCCTTCGATGTCACGTACCTCTCCGTGCCGGCGCTTGCCATCTCGTCGAGCCACCTGAGAGAGCGTGTCAAGGCGGGCCAGAGCCTGCGCTACCTCACACCAGACCCCGTGACTGGCTACCTTCACAAGCACGGCCTCTACGGCATGTCGACCAACCGATACGGGCACACGTCCGAGGTGGTCGCGTGACGTGCTTCAAGGACGTCATGGGTCACGCCGAGCCGTACTACAGCGCCGAGCAGCGCGAGCTCATCGTGCGGCTCGAGCAAGACCTCAGAGTTCAGCTGGCTCGCAAGCAGCATCGCCTTGCGCACTCGCTCTCGGTTGCCTCCTGTGCAGAGGGTCTCGCGCTCCTCTATGGGGTTGACCCCTACAAGGCGCGCCTGGCCGGCATCCTGCACGACTGGGAGAAGGCCCTCACCGGCGAGAAGATCGTTGCGCGTGCTCGTGAGCTTGGGATTGACATGGGAGTTGATCTTGAGCTGGTTGCCCCGTTGCTCCACGGCATCGTGGCCGCGCGCGAGCTGCCTGCCCGCTACCCGGAGGTTCCACCAGAGGTGTGGCGTGCCGTCGAGGTCCACACCACGGCTGCTGCGCAGATGAGCCCGCTTGACATGGTGCTCTTTGTGGCTGACGGCATTGAGCCGCTGCGACCCAAGACGCCCGGCATCGAGGCGTCCCGCGCGCTTGTGGGGGAGGCCACGCTTCCCGACCTGTTCTGGGAATCTTTTGTCGGCGGCATAATCTACGTGCTCAAAGGCTCGAGGTACCTCTGGCCGGGTACCATCGATACGTACAACAGACTGGCTGCGGCGCGTGAGGGCGCTGGGGCCCGATAGGGGAGAACATGGCAATCACACCGTATGACATCGCACGGGTCGCAAGCATGGCGGCAGACTCCAAGAAGGCCCAGGACATCGTCGTCCTCGACCTCACGGCCAAGACGGACGTTTGCGACTACTTCGTGATCTGCTCGGCAACCAGCAACCCGCAGACCGATGCCATTGTCGACGAGGTCCGTGAGAAGGTCCGTACCAACTGTGGCGTCACCGCCATCTCGACCGAGGGGCGCGAGGGCAGAAACTGGGTGCTCATCGACTTTGGCAGTGTTGTCGTGCACGTCTTCAAGCCCGAGACTCGTGACTTCTACCGCCTTGAGAAGCTTTGGGGCGACGCTCCCGAGGTCGATATGGGCCTTGATGACGCGGATGCCAACGCGGAAACAAACGAGAAGTCCCTGTAACGCAAAAGAGTGGCTCTTGTTGCGATAACACGACTACCAGGCACTTTAATAACAACGTCCTAAGCATCATTTCATAAGCGTTAACGCTTGGGTCTGCTGTGTGTTCGCTACGGCAACCATCCTCACACGTTTGAACGTCTGTGCTATTATCCGAGAAACCGTAGGCGCGGTGTTCCCATTACCGCGTCGTGGGTGTCCGGCACGGAGCACGGTTCTAATGCGAAGGGATGGGTACCATGAAGAGCTTCAACGAGCACACCTTCAGCCGCCGTCAGTTTGTCAAGCTGGGAGGTGGCAGTGCCGTAGCACTTGTCCTTGCCGGTTGTGCCAGCGGCGGTGGCAGCAGCACCAGCTCCGATTCCAGCGCAAGCGACAGCTCCTCTAGCGCTGCATCCATCAAGCCGGGCTTCATCACGCTGCATGACGAGAACTCCACGTATGACCTTAACTTCATCAACGCCGCCAAGGAGGCATGCCAGGAGCTGGGCATCAGCGAGGATACGTACATGCTGAAGACCAACGTTCCCGAGGGCCAGGAGTGCTACAACGCCGCGGCAGAGCTTGCCGATGCCGGCTGCAACATCATCTTCGCTGACTCCTTTGGCCATGAGGACTACATGATCCAGGCTGCCAAGGAGTTCCCCGACATCCAGTTCTGCCACTCCACCGGCACCAAGGCACACACGGAGGGCCTGGACAACTACCACAACGCCTTCGCGTCCATCTACGAAGGCCGCTACCTTGCGGGCGTTGCTGCCGGCATGAAGCTCAACGAGATGATCGACTCCGGCAAGATCACAGCCGACCAAGCAAAGATGGGCTACGTGGGCGCCTACACGTACGCCGAGGTCATCTCTGGCTACACGTCGTTCTACCTGGGTGCCAAGTCCGTCTGCCCGTCGGTCACCATGGAGGTCACCTTCACTGGCTCCTGGTATGACGAGACGGCCGAGAAGGAGGGCGCGACCAAACTCATCAACGACGGCTGCGTCCTCATCTCCCAGCACGCAGACTCCATGGGCGCCCCTACCGCCTGCGAGAACGCTGGCGTCCCCGACGTCTCCTACAACGGAAGCACGCAGGATGCCTGTCCCAACACCTACATCATCTCGTCTCGCATCAACTGGGTCCCGTACTACAAGTACGCAATCCAGGCCGTGATGGACGGCTCCACCATCGACACAGACTGGACGGGCAACCTGTCCACGGGCTCCGTCGAGCTCACCGACCTCAACACCTCCGTTGCCGCCGATGGCACCCAGGACAAGCTCGACGAGGTTAAGAGCAAGCTCGAGGACGGCAGCCTGCACGTCTTTGACACCTCGACCTTTACGGTAAAGGGCGCAAAGCTTGATTCCTACGAAGCTGACGTCGACACCGATCCCAATTACACGCCCGACACCGAGGTCGTCTCGGACGGCTACTTCCACGAGTCCGAGTACCGTTCTGCGCCGTATTTCGATGTCCAGATTGACGGCATCGAGCTTCTCGATACCGCCTTCTAATCTGGCGCAGCCATGAGGGGACGGCCTCCGCACCATCGGAGGCCGTCTTTCATTAGTCAGGTAATCTTCTTCGAGTGATGGGAAATCCCGTGGCAGAAAAGCAACCAGCCGTGCGGATGAGACACATTAGCAAGTCGTTTGGCCAAGTCAAGGCCAACCACGATGTTGACCTCGACATCTACGGCGGCGAGATCCTGGCGCTTCTCGGTGAGAACGGCAGCGGCAAGACCACCCTCATGAACATGCTCTCCGGCATCTACTTTCCCGATGCAGGCAGCATCGAGATCCAGGGCAAACCGGTGACCATCGCCTCGCCCAAGGACGCCTTCGAGCATGGCATTGGTATGGTCCATCAGCACTTCAGGCTCGTGAACGTGTTCTCGGCCACGGAGAACATTGTCTTGGGGCTCGACGAGAGCGAGGGATTTGACCTCAAGGCGGCAGCCGAGAAAATCCACGCCATCTGTGAGGCCTATGGCTTTGACGTCGACCTCAACCAGAAGGTCTACGAGATGAGCGTCTCCCAGAAGCAGACGGTAGAGATTGTCAAGCTCATCTACCGTGGCGCCGACATCCTCATTCTCGACGAGCCCACGGCCGTGCTCACCCCGCAGGAGACCGAGAAGCTCTTTGCCGTTCTCCGCAACATGCGCAACGACGGCAAGGCCATCGTCATCATCACCCACAAGCTCCACGAGGTGCAGGAGATCAGCGACCGCGTGGTGGTGCTTCGCAAGGGCGAGAACGTGGGCGAGATGATTACTGCCGAGTCCACCACCCAGCAGATGACCAACATGATGGTCGGCCACCAGGTGACGCTCAACATTGAGCGGCCCACGCCCGTAGACCCCGTCGAACGCATCCGCGTGAAGGGCCTCACGGTGAGGGATGACGAGGGCGTCCTCAAGCTCGACGACGTGTCCTTCTCGGCCTTTGGAGGCGAGGTCCTGGGCATTGCGGGCGTCTCGAACAGCGGGCAGAAGGAGCTGCTTGAGGCCATCGCGGGTTTGCAGGGCGTGGAGTCCGGAAGTATCCAGTACGTTGGCGATGACGGGCAGGTCCAAGAGCTTACGGGCAAGGACCCCTACCAAATCTCATCGATGGGAGTGGCGCTCTCTTTTGTCCCCGAGGACCGTTTGGGCATGGGACTCGTTGGTAGTATGAGCATCACGGACAACATGCTGTTGCGCTCTTTTCGCGATGGGAAGTCTATCTTCGCCGACAGGAAGGCCCCGCGAGAGCTTGCCGAGAAGGTCGTCGGCGATCTTGAGGTCGACACTCCGGGCGTTGACACCCCCGTGCGGCGCCTTTCGGGAGGAAATGTCCAGAAGGTCCTGGTGGGACGCGAGATATCCTCCTCGCCAAGCGTCCTTCTCTGCGCCTATGCCGTGCGTGGCCTTGACGTGAACTCCTCCTACCTCATCTACGACCTCATCAACAAGCAGAAGCAGTCTGGCGTGGCCGTGGTGTACGTGGGCGAGGACCTCGATGTCCTGCTCGAGCTATGCGACAAGATCCTGGTCCTGTGCAGCGGCAAGGTGAGCGGCATCGTGGACGCGCGCTCGACTACAAAGAACAAGGTTGGTCTCATGATGACGAGGCTCAAGGGAGGTGAGGCGGCATGATACACATCTCGAAGCGCAAAGAGATGCCACTCTCGCAATCGATGGCCATTAGGGGGCTTTCAATCGTCCTCGCGCTTGTCATCTGCGGCGTCATCACAACGATTCTCACCGGCCTCAACCCCATCGACGTCTACGCGACGTTCTTTAGCGGCGCCTTTGGCTCCGCGCGAAAGATTTGGATTCTGTTGCAGGAGATCGCCATCCTGCTGTGCGTCTCGCTTGCTCTCACGCCTGCCTTCAAGATGAAGTTTTGGAACCTGGGCGGGGAGGGGCAGGTCCTCATGGGTGCCCTTGCAACGGCCGCCTGCATGATCCTGCTTGGCGACAAGATTCCCAACGGACTTCTCATTGCGTGCATGGTCGTGTCCTCGATTGTCGCCGGTGCGGTCTGGGGCCTTATCCCTGCGCTCTTCAAGGCAAAGTGGAACACCAACGAGACGCTGTTCACGCTCATGATGAACTACGTGGCTACGCAGCTCGTTGCCTATTTCATCATTGTGTGGGAGGTTCCTAAGGGCTCGGGCAAGATTGGCATCATTAACCAGTCAACCGAGGCAGGGTGGCTCCCGCAGATTGGTGACTACAAGTACCTGCTCAACATCATCCTGGTGGCCATAATCACCGTGCTCATGTACATCTACCTCAAGTACACCAAGCATGGCTACGAGATTTCAGTGGTTGGTGAGTCCACCAACACCGCGCGCTATGTGGGCATCAACGTTCCCAAGGTCATCATTCGCACGATGCTCCTTTCGGGTGCCATCTGCGGTTTTGCAGGCCTGCTTCTGGTGGGCGGCACAGACCATACCCTCACCACCACCATCGCGAACGGCCGCGGATTCACGGGCGTCATGGTGGCGTGGCTTGCCAAGTTCAACCCCTTCTCGATGATTGCCAGCTCGTTCCTCTTGGTCTTCATGGAGCGCGGTGCCAGCGAGATCTCGACTATCTATGCCCTCAACCAGAGCTTCGCCGACATTCTCACCGGCATCATTCTGTTCTTCATCATTGGTAGCGAGTTCTTCATCACCTACAAGGTCAACTTCACCAAGAAGTCAGAGGAGGTTGAGAAGGCAGATGTTTGATTTTGTCTCATTCATCCCCAGGGCCATTGCCCAGAGCATTCCCCTTCTCTATGGCAGCACGGGCGAGATTATCACCGAGAAGTCCGGTAACCTCAACCTCGGCATACCTGGTGTCATGTACGTGGGTGGCATCTGCGGCGTAATTGGTTCGTTCCTCTACGAGCACAGCTTTGAGGACCCATCGCAGATGAATGCCGCCTTAGGCATCCTCATACCCCTCATCTGCTGCCTGGTAGGCTCGCTTCTCATGGGACTTCTGTACTGCTTCCTCACCGTCACGCTGCGAGCCAACCAGAACGTCACCGGCCTTGCCATGACCACCTTTGGCGTTGGCTTTGGCAACTTCTTTGGTGGCTCGCTCATTAAGCTCGCGGGTGCGGACGTCCCCTCCATCTCGCTCTCGACCACGTCGGGCCTCTTTAGGACCACGCTTCCGTTTGCGGGTTCCCTTGGCGACTTTGGTCAGATGTTCCTCTCGTTTGGCTTCCTTGCCTACGTTGCCATCGTGATTGCGCTTGTCTCGTCGCACGTGCTCACAAAGACCCGCATCGGGCTGCAGCTGAGGGCCGTGGGCGAGGACCCGGCCACCGCAGACGCGGCGGGCATCGACATCACGCGCTACAAGTATGTGGCAACCTGTCTTGGTTGCATGATCGCTGGCCTTGGCGGCCTCTACTACGTGATGGACTATGCCAACGGCGTGTGGTCGAATGATGCCTTTGGCGACCGTGGCTGGCTCGCCATCGCGCTGGTCATCTTCACGATTTGGCGGCCCAACGTGAGCATTCTTGCCTCGATCCTCTTTGGCGGCCTCTACATCCTGTACCTCTTCATCCCGACGGGCACTGACCTCGCCGTCAAGGAGCTCTACAAGATGCTTCCCTATGTTGTCACCATCATCGTGCTGGTCATCACGAGCGTGCGTAACAAGCGAGAGAACCAACCCCCGGAAGGCCTTGGCTTGCCTTACTTCCGAGAAGATCGCTAGCGTCGTCGTTTGGATGAGACAAAGGGAGTTTCCCTTTGTCTCATCCGTCGTTCTTACCCATGGGCGCGGTTCCCGTGGTGTGGTCGCGGAAGCGCAGGTCTCG
>Ga0256406_1006557_pt1 | contig 11610 bp, 7 predicted proteins | sample RumenRJG_03DNA_FD_185986 | JGI IMG/M metagenome (GOLD analysis project Ga0256406, IMG submission 185986) | Bovine rumen microbial communities from Lethbridge, Alberta, Canada - RJG_03 | ecosystem: Host-associated > Mammals > Digestive system > Stomach > Rumen | place: Canada: Alberta | collected...
TCATCTGCCAAATTTCTCTTTGAGTTCTTTATCTAAATCTTTTGCTTTTGTGGCGAATCGTTTCCAGGATGATTTGAGAATGTCAGGACCATTCCAAACCTTTTCAAAGTGTTGTAGTGGAGACTTCATCATATTCGCCCCACTCACAAGCATTCCTGCTTCGTGGTTCCTGTTCCCGCTTGCACGTTTGCCAATGGCGGCACTGGTTATGTTGGCTGAGCCGATGTACGCACGCTCATCGTCAAATATGAATACCTTCATATGGTTGTGCTCATTGTACCGTAACTCGAAAAGAAGATTATCTAGAAGTTGAGGACAATTCTCTTTGGTATAAAGGTAAAAGCCAAACGGTTTCATGCAGACCACCTGAACGTGAACTCCACGCTCTACAAGCGATAGAAAGAAATCACATAAACGAAGTGTTTCATTTGTGCCATCATTCTCAACGGTCACGCTAAAGTTCTTGAGATTTGCTGTTGCTATTTTCAAGCTGTGCTTTACCTCTGTCATTCTTTTGAAGACCTGTGTGTAATGCTCTTCATCAGCAACATAAGAAACACCATCCTCAATTAAAGGCTTCTCAATTGCGAGGCCTGCTTCTTGTTGAATTAGTCCTAAATCGGCCAAAGCCTGAGTAGAAATACGCCAGCCGCTTTTAGGAGCTTTGTGAGCTTGGAGTGTACCCTTATGAATAAGGTCATAGATCTCTTGCGTTGAAAGCCCCGTTAGCCGGACAGCTTCTTTAGTACCTATATATTTGTTTTGTGACATAATAATTGACTAATTCATTAGAATTCATAATACCCTTTATATTTGGATGAAGTTATATTGTCAATCTTGTCATCAAACCACGGTGAATGATATGAGTAGCGCCATCCCTTGTTTGTACGTTGTATATTGTCAACAACAAGAAAACCATATCCTTTCCGTAATTGATAAACCATAGGATAATATGTTGAAAACTCTTCTATCGGTGTTTCTTGAGCTAAATATACATCTGCAATGTGACGTACTTTATCCATTGTCCTGTCATCTAAAGAATTAGGATTAAGTTTCTGTAACTGTTCTTCAACCAATGGTATTATGATGTTGAGCTCATTCCTTCCATTCCACATTTCCAGACTGTTCAATACCAGTTGTGGCATTGATGAATCGTCTTTATGAAAAGAGAAGAAACATAACGCAGATAATAAATCGACAGTAGCATCTTTTAATATCTCAAGTGTCTTACGGTTTCTTATCGAATCATCGTACGGAAGCATGTTAGCATAAAGCGAAAAGAACACGCCTGCGTTTTTTATAAGCAGTTCCTTGACTTCTTTTGTTTTAATGACGTATTGACCGTATTTGTTCATCATGCAAATAACTGCTCTTGAAGCAATAGCAAGAGATGATGCTGCATTTAATCCAGGGATGGCTAAAAGTTTTGGTCTGTTTACCACAGGGTTAGTTTCGCCATAGATGTTTTTGTCCTTTGTTTTCTCCATCAAATAGCCCTGCATCTTTTTCAAGAAATTGACTACATCCGACCTCATCTTTGAAGCATCATCAATATTGGATTGTGTCTTATCTATTTCCTTTTCATCTTTGTTTCCTGCATTGTTTTCGTTTTCTTCGTCGAGACCTAACAACTCATCATCTGTTTGAGCATTTTCTTCTGTTTGGAAGAGTATCTGCTGAAGATAAGCAAGTATTCTTACACCTGAATGCATGCTAATGCTCAATGTACTATCTTTTAATTCATTAAATCTGTTCCGTGTAACCACGGTGTCATTCTCGATACCATCGTTAACTGTAGATTTTATAATTTTTGCGGATTTAGCCTTTTTGTCTGTATCATCAAATTCTATATATCCCAGTATATGGCTTAGATTCTCTAATAAATCAGCATCATCAAGTAGGCTTGATAATTTCCTGCGTTTGGGATCAGGATTGCCTCGTTCTACATAGATTTCCCTAATGACCAAAACTCGATTTGATATCTCAACATTATCCTTCTTTAACACGGCGATATGTAATGCTCCTATGTCAACGTTCCCGACATCAATTGAAGTTTTTCCATTTGTCGTAATGTCTATGCTAGAAAGTACTTTTTCTTCACTATCAAGGAGGGTTAGTTTCCCCTCAATGCCAGATTTGTTGAAACGAAGAAGCAATTTATTTTCTTTCTCATCACATAAAATCAGTCTAACGAGTAAAGATGACTTCTCCGCTTTCTCTTGTTTCGGGCGTACAATAGACCTCTTTTCTTCTGAAGTAAGAGCTGCGAATGAGATACCCAACTCTTTGGTATAGTTCCTTTTTATCTTGCTATGAAGGAGAATACATGCTTCATCATTGAATACAGATGCGTTTGTTCCCAAGGCCATATTGCCTGCATTGGCACTACCACATAGAATCCATGTTTCATCCTTACCCCTAATCTCAATTATTTTGGCATGTAAAGGATTTGACGATGTTGATTTGTAATAGACAATAGAAGTATCCTCCTCCATCAAAGAATAAGGAGCACTTTGGCGTTCCAAGTCAAGCACACATTTCATACTCTTGGGAGAGAAATGTTTTTGCAATTCTTTCAAAGCATGTCCTTCGATGTCATAGAATGGGGCAATGACAGTTATCTCCTCTATTTCTTTTTCTCTGATAGTAGCATACATGGAGTCAAGAATTGTTGAATGAGGAGAATTGTATAGGAGTTGACACTCTTCGCCCGATTGAAGGAGAAGAGTTTTATCATCACTCTCTTCATGCAGCCAGGAGCATTGCTCCAGCATCCAATCTATTTGGCGTTGAACCAATGGCGAAACTGACGACGTGACATTCGTAAGATATTTCCATGCCTTGTAAAATAATGGATAGTGAATGGATTCACTTCCCAACACATGAAAAACGCTCCAGATTTCTTCATTATTAGAAAGTCCGCTGTATGTAAGATTTCCGCTACCTAATACGAGAGCACCCTCTTCTTCACCAAACAGCATAACCATTTTGGGATGGAACACTCCAGAATGAACGTTCTCCTGTCTGACAAGAGTATAGTTATTTTGAGATACCCGATGACATCGATAGCTAGTATCTGCAAGTAATCGATCATACATGTTTGCATCCATCAGGATAACGATATTCGTTATGCCCAGTTTACGAAGCGTTGAAAGATATATTGACTCAAAGAATATGGGGTCAAAACTATATGTTGTCAACAATGCTGAATGATACACGTTTGACCTATCACTGAGAAGCTTTATGATGTTCTTGCGTTCAATCATCTTTCAGCGTATTAAGAAGTTGTAAACCTTTTGTTGTAATTCTATTGTTAGAAATCAGCCCCAAATCTGTTGCGTAATTACGCAAGGTGTCAATACGTGGAGAACTATGTGTGGCACTATAAGTTGCAATGCCTCTTACATAGCCATTTTCAATAGTGAACTTTTGCGTGGGAATACCATTTTGGCTATATTTCCTCATTGATTCAGAATAATGGTTATATATGATATTTTCTGTCAAATAACGTTTGACAAAAACCTGAACCAATTCATCCATACTTCGCTCGATAGTATCAAACGCATCCAAGGCATCGTTGCTTACATTCCGGAAGAACTGTCTTATGATAGATTTACTATCTTTGTAATTCGGATTACACCTATAGTTATCCAATATTACGTAAAACGCATGGGCCATCTCCTCCTCAGGCTCAATGATAGATTCCCAATTGGAGAGCATAACTTTCATGGTGTGGTTCTCCGCATTCAGGTTATGACATACATCCCTTGCCAGTTCTGAGGTCAGTTCGTCAATGTTCTCCCATTGTCCAGGCCTTTTGCTTTCATGTAATCTTTTCAAAAGCACATCAAAGATATTTAGGGCTTCATATTGACGGCAGTCATTTAGATAGTATGCGTACCACCCAACAGCTGCCAGACTATCTTCAGTTCCTCTGTTATAATTATCATAGACGTATCTTGCAAAATCCAACTCTGAAAAATTATCTACAAGATTTTCTTTGAGATAACTAAGGAGAAGTCGTAAACTATTCTTACGCAATTTACTTTCTTTGAGGATATATGGCCTGTCGTTTTGAAGAAGCATATTGAGCAGTAAAGAGCATTCCTTATTCTCTGGTAGATTATGGCTTTGGAAGAATGGTTCCATTTCTGCCAACTGTTTTCTTGTAACTACACCACTTCGTGCACATGCTTCAAAGAGATTCCCCATTTCAGGACCTACACTTTCTCCAAAAGCATCAGCTAAATCTTCTCCGCTTATATAATCATCTGTTTTCGGAGTTACATTATACAAGTTGGTATTATCTATCAATGGTCGGATAATACTCATTTCTTGTAATGACGCAGCATAGTATGTCCCGAAGGCGCCATAAGAGCCTTTCCAGTAACCGCCTACAGGTTTTCCTTTAGGCATAGCATCTTCGTTGAAATTGATGACATCTTCCCCTTTCTCTATGATTTCAGAAGCACGAGTAATGCCAGGTACACCACCACTAAAGTTGCTTTGTGCGTGTATGAGGGCCATCAATAGCTCAGACATTCTTATGTGTCGTTGAAGGTCTGCTTTCTTTGCCTCAGTCCGCTTGGCATAGAACGATTTTAGGAGCCAGCAATAAAAGCTATAGTAGCGTATTCTTAGTGTCACGACGTTAAGTCCAGGCAACAGCGTTGTAAACAGTTGCTCTGATGCGGTACGAATACCAAGTGGATTCAGTCCTACACTTAGTGGTTTGTTGTCCCCCATAAAGGGAGCATAGCTCTTATTGCTTCTTAACATACAGATATTAGGCTAGTAATACATTTCTATATAGCTATATGCCTTCTCGAAAACGTCATTGTCCTTAATCTGATATTTAATCCAGAGGATAGAACGCAGTTTCTTCTTTATCTCACGTCTGGCAGTAACGCTTTGGAATGCATCATTGAACTGGCGAATGATATTGACCACTTCATTGTCGATGTCGTTCACCACTTGTTCAACAATGATGGGCGTTTCTTCTGACTTGATGCTCTGGAAGAGGTCGGTCAACGCAGCTCTTGCCTGAGCACGCTTGTCCATCGGTTTCTCTATTTCCTTCTCTGCTTCCAGCAATTCACGGGCCATCTGCAACAGTTGTTTTAGGAAGTCAATGCTTGAAATCAAGTTCTGTTCCATGCGCTCACGCAATTCATCCAGCTTGTCTGCAAACTTCTTGAACTTCGGATCGCCTTTATGCTCGCCAAGTCGAATCTTCAGCATCTTCTCTACCTCGACAATCTTCTTCTCACGTTTCTTTTCGTCTTCCAAAACGGAGTCGATGATGTCTGCATCTACAACGAGGTCTTCAAGTGGAGTGCCAATGTCAATGGTGTCAATATTGTTATGGATTATCTCTATGGTCTTAGCTCCAAGCAAAGTCCAAATCAGGTTTCCGCCACTTACGGGACGTACACTCTGATATACCTGAGCCAGCCAAGTGTAATCACTTGAATACGGAGCGAGGAACTCATCAGGCGAAATAATCTCCCAGGCTTTTGCCAGACGTGCAAAATGCCGTGCAAAGTTCGTCTTTACTCCTTCTTCCTTCAGGCATTGTTGGGCAGCTGTCAATCCTTCCCATCCGCCAATGGTGCGGTCAATGCCAGGGAAGAACTGAATACATTCTTGCATGAATGTCGGGATGAGCGATTTTATCTCGTCCATGTTCTTGATGATGGTCTTCACGCTTTCCTCATCGAAGGCAAGGCTCTTAGCCACATCCTCAAACACACCGACGAAGTCAACAATCAGTCCGCACTTTTTGTTCTCGTTATAGGTACGGTTAGTACGGCAAATGGCTTGTAGTAGTGTATGATTCTTCATTGGTTTGTCAAGATACATACACTGAAGGATGGGCGCATCAAAGCCTGTCAGCAGTTTGCTGGTCACGATGACGAACTTCAAGGGTGATAGCGGATCGCGGAACTGGTCAAGCAATTTCTTCTCCTCGTCACGTGTCCGCTTATATGCTTTATATTCATCAGCTTTATCCCCTGAAGTATGCATCACAATGGTTGTCTGGTCATCAGTACCAAGCAAGGCATCTAATGCTTTCTTGTACTTCACGCAGCAGTCACGATTATACACAACAACCTGTGCCTTCATACCTGTTGGCTCCACATATTCACGGAAATGATTCACAATGTATTTACAAACATCATTGATACGCTTTTCTGCTGTAAAGAATGCCTCTACACTTGTGCGTCGCACAAGTTCCTGCTTGTCTTCTTCGCTAATTTGGTCGGTCAACGCATCAAACTCTTCTTGAAGTTTAGCCTCGTCAAGATGCATCTCAACAGGTACAGTCTTGAAGTTCAATTCCAGCGTGGCCCCATCATCGACTGAGTTCTGGAAAGTATACTTAGAGATATAGCCATATTCATCTTCTTCACTACCGAAGCAAGCAAAGGTGTTATGATCGTTGCGATTGATGGGCGTTCCTGTCAATCCGAAGAAGAAAGCATTGGGCAGGGCCGTGCGCATCTTTTTGCCAAGGTCCCCTTCTTGTGTGCGGTGTGCCTCGTCCATGAGCAGGATGATGTTGTCACGGTCATCAATAACCTCGCCATCATTCAGGTCACCAAACTTAAAGATAGTAGTAATAAGGATTTTGCGCTGATGTATCTTCGTTTCTAGCTCTTCTTTTGAAGAAATACCATCCACATTTGGAATCTCAGCGCGGGTAAAGTCACCTGTAATCTGGTCTTCCAAGTCAATACGGTCATCCACAATAACCACTGTCGGAGCCTTCAAATCGTTCTGACGTCGTAGTTTCTGGGCGGCGAACACCATTAGCCATGATTTACCAGACCCCTGGAAGTGCCAAATGAGTCCTTTTCTCGGTCCCTTTCCGGCGCGGTATGTGCCCAACACTCGTTGTACAATGGCTTCACCACCAAGATATTGCTGGTAACGGCATACAATCTTTATCTTTCTGCCACCAGAAGTACCCGTAAATACCGTGTAATAGCGATAGATGTCAAGCAAACGTTCTGGCGTAATCAGTGAAATATAGTTATGCTCCACATCTTCAAGCGTACCATGACGACGATATTCATCAGCAAACCAAGGTCCCCATTTATCCACGGGACAACCTACGCCTGCATATTGCAGTTCACGTCCTTCGCTGGCAAAGGTGAGGATGTTTGGAACAAACATTTCTGGAATACTCTTCTGATAGTGAAGTATATCGGTTGCACCATCAGCCCATGTCACAGACGATTTGACAGGTGTCTTGGCTTCACCAATTACCATTGGTATACCATTGATAATATATACCAAGTCAAGACGCTTGCCGCCTTCCTTACTCTTGCGAGGGAATTCCCATTGATTGGTTACTACACAGCGGTTCTCCGAAGGTTTGTCGCTGAAGAAGCAGATATTGATATTTTCTCCATCCTCACCGAAAGGATAGGAGTTTTCTTCAAACAGCAATCGACGGAAGCGGTCATTGGCATTAATCAGTTCTTCTTGATTGGTGCCAATGCTGCAAGCTGCACGGAGTCGATAAATAACCTGTGCTGCCTGGTCATCTGTAATATCATTGAATTTCTTTAGAGCTGTCAACAACCATTCTGTGACAAGCACCTCGTCAGGAAGACGGGGAACCTCTTGCGGCTCCACATAAATCCAACCACACTTGCCAGCGGCGTTGATGAGCATCTGCTCAACGGTATTTTCTTCGTTAAAGTATGCCATAATATATTGTTTTTTTATTTCATTTAACATGCAATCATATATTGCAGGACAGATCCTGATTTATCGGACTGTTCGGCTATTGCAGAAAATTGATTTTGTAAACTCATTGGAGGACACGGAACCAATATTTTCGCTATGTCATCTGGTTTTATTTCAAAGACTTTTGTACCGTGTACATACTCAATTTTTGCGTAATTAAATAATGTGGATTTAAAAAAGAAAGACATGTATAGCGGATTCATACTATGTTTATATATGGCCGCATGGCCTCCTACTGCAACTGGATAGTCACCTAACCAGGCAGTACTCTTACATGACCCTTCTGTATCTTCACTTGTGATTGCTATAACTAAATCGCCCTTTGATGCAAATTTCGTTTTTGATTCTAAATCAGAAGATATTTCAGTGATGTGTGAAGTTATAAAAGGCCCAAATTTTGTATGAATCTGCCCGTAATGAATACAAGGAATGCCATGTTCTACAAAATCAGATTTCTGAAATCCTCCACCGCGAGTGAAAGAGCCTACTTCGCCCAAAGTTTTTTGTGGCCAATTACCACCTCCAAACATCTCGATAAATTGCGATTTGCGCCCGTCAAATCCTGATTTATCGGCCTGTTCTGCAATGGTTACAAACTTCATCTGCTCTTCATATGGAGGCAACTCAATTTCCAGCTCAGAGAATGTTGTTTGATTCAATGATTTGAAAGAAGTACCTGTACCCATTTTCTTGATATTATCTCTTTGATACATCAAAGCATGATAAAGAAACTCTACGTTACACACTTTGTCGTGGCAAGCTGCTCTACATATAGACTGGTTGGTTGCACATTCTATCTTATTGATAGCCATTACTCCAATACTACCACGACATACATACATTAGGGTATTCACAGGGATTATCTTGCACGTTCCATATCCTACATCTGTAACTTTTTCGCAAGTATCATATACATACTTGCTTTTCATATCCTCTGCTGATACCCATGGTTTATCACCATTCCAATATTCAGGATGAGCTTTTGATGGCGTACCTCCTGTGGAGACATCAGCAAAAGATTTTATCATTGCTAATGGGTAACCTTTATCCTTGAACATCTCGATAAATTGCGACATACTATCCAATGAATTTATGGTGAGACAACTTAACATTGTTCTGATTCACCATTGCGTACTGCAATGTTGTATCGAGACTTTGATGGCCTAACAGATGCTGGACTTGCTCGATAGGCATTCCTTTGTCTATAGCCATTGTAGCAAGGGTACGACGGAACTTGTGAGGATGAACCTTTGGAATGTTCAACTCTCGTCCGAGCCGTCGGAGACGTATTTCGACTCCACTAATCTGGAGCCGTTCATTTGGAGCCAACAGCGACACAAACAGAGCTTCGTTAGTGTCGGTTCGGCTATTCACATACTTCTGAAGGTGTATCTTAGTACGGGCATCGAAGTAAACCTTTCGCTGCTTATCGCCCTTACCTGTAACAACACATTCTCTATTCTGGTAGTCAATATCACGTTTGTTGAGCCGTACCAGTTCGCCTACTCTCATTCCTGTGGAAGCGAGCAGATCTATTAGAGCAAGGTCACGTATATTGGAGCAATGGTCGCGCATCTGCTCTAAGGCTTCATCAGTATAGGTTTCCTTAACGGTCTTGCCAACTTTTACTTTGTGTATTCGGCGTACAGGACTCTTAACTATGTAGTTCTCTTCTTCCAACCAGGAGAAGAAGCTTGAAAGAATACGACGGATGTTGTCAACCGTCACCTTACTTGCACCACTTTCTTCCTGATATTGGTTCAAATAGCCTCGCAGGTCATCGGTGGTGATATGAACAACTTCTTTCTCAATCTTCAATAGTGCATTATGGATGGTACTCTTGTAGTAAGAGATGGACTTTTCAGAGCAGCCTTCAACCTTCTTGGCAGCAATGAAATTGTCAATAAGAGCCTGGTTGTTACTTTCTGTGTGTACAGATTCCTTCTTGGTCACGGAAACATTGCGGAAGGTGTAATCAAGCACCTTTCGCAACTGGCTTAACTGCTCGTTGTCAAGGACATTGAGCATCGCCTGTTCTATTTCATTAATTAAATTGTCAATCATACTTTTATATGCTTTGGTTATTTAATTAACGTGACCTTGTATTACTTTAATTGTTTATCAAACTCTTATAATAATCATTTATAGCGTTAAGATATTCCTCTGTTAGCTTTGGATCTACTTTACGGACGGTCTTCTGCTGATAAAGAACCGAAATCTGATCAACAGTTCGCATCAGAATCTGTGTTGCCTCCTTTATCATATCTGGAAGTTGTTCATTAATTCTGTTATTCTGCGAATAGAACTTATTGCGAGAACCAGATGATACAAAATGACCATCAACCATGTCTGGACTGTAGATTATCACATCCGCTGGCTCACCATTTACGGCAGTATAATAAATACAACACCTTAAATCCCAAGGACCATTATGAACGTACTCATTCCTGAATGTCTCAAACTTCCTTACTACCTCCGGATCTGTGAACAACAACCCATTTTGCTTAAGAGATGGATCGATATTCTTTATATTCGGCTTATACATCGCCTTTTCTTTTTTACAATGCATATCCTTATAATTAGTAAAGTCGTATTGGTCAAACATAAATTGCTCAACTGCTATTTTGGAAAGTAAGTCAAATATGGAGGCGTAAGACACAAATATGCTATTCAGTAGTACATGAGCTTGCGTCTCGCGTTCCCCTCCTTGTCTAGAACCTGATGTGTATTGCTCAGGCTTATAATTCATCTTGCAAGGCACCAATTTGTAAAATTCTTGCATATATAGCATTACAGCCGATATTCTATCTTGAATAGCAGTAACAAGGCTCCACAAATCATAATAATAGATAAATTTATTAAATACAGGATGAGTCGCCTTTGTTCTCAATTTCTCGTAAAAAACTTTTGAGGAACATCCTTCGGGATTAATGCCTTCATCGCACACCCACTTCGGTATGTTAGAAATTACCTTCTCAAAATGGATGTCTTGGAAGAGAAAAGCATCAATACTATCATATAGTCTAATGATGTTGTATTCAGAGAATTCTTCCAGCAATTTTCTACATTCAAAAACTGGATGCAATGGATCATCTGCAATGGACTTTTCATAAACTTCCCAGTCAAATACATCATCACTATTATTTGAAGATTTATTATTCCTAAATAAATTTTTAAAGAAATGCGCTATACTCATATACTAATACTTTTTTGTAAACCTATAGATTTACGTTGACTAAGCTTTTGATGACTTTGTCTATTGCCTCTATAGATTTACGAAGTTCAAATCCTGATTTATCGGCCTGTTCTATGATGTCTACAAACTTTGTTTGGAGCTCCATTGGTGGAATAGGCATTTCTATCTTTAATAGATCATTTTTAGTAAGGCTGGGTAATACTCCCTGCTTATTGTAGCGAGTAAAATCAAATAATTTACACCAGAAATAGAAATACTTTGGATGAAGTTTGGTCCTATCCACATCAAGACAAAAGGCAGTATCAACTATCCAATAATCTGTCTCCATGTAGATTGGTGAATTTATGTTACCTTTTCTACCTAAGATAACAGTATCTTTTGGACAAAGCATCCGCTCCCCATATCCCATTATACCACCGCTTCCACAAATTGGGTAAGTGCCGGACTCTTGATAGTCATCATCATATTTTTTGCCATTTATTATGGTTAAGCACTCTCCCCAACTTAACTTCGGAAAATCGCCTTTAAACATCTCGATAAATTGCGATTTCACCATTTCTTCGGTGGCAGCAAGCAGTTTCTTGTATGATTCTTTCAGACGATAAGCCGCCCAAAGCTTTTCTGCAAGAACCTTCTGCTCAGCGAGAGGAGGTAAG
>Ga0256406_1006558_pt1 | contig 11610 bp, 7 predicted proteins | sample RumenRJG_03DNA_FD_185986 | JGI IMG/M metagenome (GOLD analysis project Ga0256406, IMG submission 185986) | Bovine rumen microbial communities from Lethbridge, Alberta, Canada - RJG_03 | ecosystem: Host-associated > Mammals > Digestive system > Stomach > Rumen | place: Canada: Alberta | collected...
GACGCCGCGCGGGGCGCGGCGCGCAGAGAAGAAAATGCGGCAGATCGGTTAGAATTGGAAACCGCGTGAGACAGGTCATTCAGATCGGCCAGAAGGAGGCGCTGATGTCACAGGAATTCTATGATGATGAAAACCAGGAGCTGGTGAGGACTGCCGGCGACGAGGAGCACGGAAGAAGGCTCGATCAGGTTCTCGCCTCAGTGTATTCTGACTACTCGCGCAGCAAGATCAAGAAATGGATTGAGGAAGGCCGCGTGACGCTTGACGGCAGGGTATGCACCGTGCCGAGGACCCTGGTCGAGAGCGGCATGGAAATCGGCCTTACCCCTGAGCCCAGTGACGATTACCTCGCGGAGCCGCAGGACATTCCCTTCGAGACTGTCTATGAGGACAAGGACATCATCATCATCAACAAGCCGGCGGGGCTCGTCGTCCATCCCGGAGCAGGCGTCCCGGACGGCACGCTGATGAACGGCATCCTGTTCCGCTATCCCGAGAACGCGCACCTTCCGAGGGCCGGCATCGTGCACCGCCTTGACCGCGACACCTCCGGGCTCATGGTTGTGGCAAGGTCGGAGAAGGCGCAGAACAAGCTGGTGAAGGCCATCTCAAGGCACGAGGTCGTGCGAGAGTACGAGGCTGTGGTTGTCGGCGTGCTGACAGCAGGCGGCACGGTTGACGCACCGATCGGGAGGAGCAGGACGGTCAGGACCATGATGGCAGTCGTTCCGGAGGGCATGGGGCGCGAGGCAGTCACCCATTACCGGGTCCTCGAGAGGTTCCGCGCGCATACCAGGATCCGCGTAAGGCTCGAGACGGGAAGGACCCATCAGATCAGGGTGCACATGGCCCATGTCAACCATCCTCTGGTCGGCGATCCGCTCTACGGCCTCCGGAGAAAAAGATACATCAAGGGTGCGGACGAGGAGTTCAACCGGAAGGTGACCGGCTTCCCGAGACAGGCACTGCATGCGGCGAAGCTGATGTTCATCCACCCCTCGACCGGGCTTGAGGTCTCCTTCGAGTCTCCGATTCCTGATGATCTCAACGAGCTCTACGCGGTTCTCCGGAAGGATCTCTCCGAGCACCCCGGGGAGTATGTCTATGACTGACGGGGGCCTCATCGATGCCGCAGCGGACTGGGATGTTCCTTCGTTCGTCCATGCCGGGTATACGCTGAGGTCAGGCGGGGTGAGCGCCGGCTGCTACAGCAGCCTCAACCTTGCCCTGCATGTCGGTGACGAGAGGAGCCTCGTCCTGCAGAACCGCTCAATTGCGGTTCAGAGATTCTCTCTTCCCGCCGAGCCGGTTTACGTTACCCAGGTCCACGGCACCGCAGTCCTCCGGGGAGAGGATGCCGGAGAGAGTGCCCCTGAGGGCGACGCGCTCGTTTCCCGCAAAAGAGGACTTCCGCTTGCGATTATGACCGCGGACTGCCTGCCGGTACTCTTCTTCGATCCCGTCTCGTGCACGATCGCCGCAGCCCACGCAGGCTGGCGCGGGCTCGCCGCCGGAGTCCTTGAGAAGACCGCCGGGGCGATGGAGACGGATCCCGGCGAGATCCGCGCCTGGCTCGGCCCCAGAATCGGATCCCGGGTGTTTGAGGTCGGGGATGAGGTGAGGTCCGCGTTCCTCTCCTCTGACAGCGGAGCCGCGGATGCATTCCGGGAGTCGCGTCCCGGCCACTGGCTCTGCTCCCTTGCCGGGCTTGCGAGGAGAAGGCTCGAGGGACTGGGGCTGAGACCTCGGAATATAAGCGACTGCGGCCTCTGCACCCTAAGCGATCCCCAGCGCTTTTTCTCCTACCGGCGCGACGGCAGAACCGGGAGGGGCGCGGCCTTTATCTGGATGGATCCTGCCTGATCCGGCCAGGCCGGCGCGGTTTCCGGCCTTTCGGCTGCCTTCCGTTCTGCCTGTCTTCCCGCCTGCCTTCCGTCCGCGGGGCTGTAAAAATTTATCCTGTCTTCTTGCTTATGCGTCCTTCTGCCACCATATAACACCCAGAAGAAGAAAAAAGGAGACAGAAAATGAATATGGACAATTTCACGAGCGGCTTTCTTGACGCGCTCAATGACGCGCAGAGGCAGGCGCTCGGCAATGATAACCAGTTTATCGAGCCCGTGCATGTGATGAAGGCCTTCCTCCAGCAGAAGGAGGGCTCGGTCGTCGCGCTCTTCAAAATGCTCGGAACCGACCTGAACTCTTTCGAGAACGACCTTGACGCGCGGATCAGGAGCCTTCCCCAGGTAAGCGGGGTCGGCGCCAACGTGCAGTTCTCCTCACAGCTCCAGAACCTTCTCGGACTCTGCGAGAAGTTCTCGGTAAAGCTCAAGGATCAGTACATCGCATCCGAGCTTTTCGTGCTTGCCGCGGTGTTTGACCATGACGCGCTCGGTCAGATCATGAAGAAGTACGGCCTTGACGAGAACAAGGTCAGGGAGGCCATCAACAGGATGAGGAACGGCGACAGCGTTGATGATCAGAACGCCGAGCAGAAGAGGGGCGCACTTGCCAAGTTCTGCATTGACGTGACTGCCGAGGCCGAGAAGGGCTCCCTCGATCCGGTCATCGGCCGTGATGAGGAAATCAGGCGCACCATGCAGGTCCTCCAGAGAAGGACCAAGAACAACCCGGTCCTCATCGGCGAGCCGGGCGTCGGCAAGACCGCGATCGTCGAGGGACTTGCCCAGAGAATCGTCAATAAGGAAGTGCCCGAGGGACTCAAGGGCAAGAGGCTCCTCTCCCTCGACATGGGCGGGCTCATCGCGGGCGCCAAGTACCGCGGCGAGTTCGAGGAGAGGCTGAAGGCCGTCCTCAACGAGCTCAAGAAGCAGCAGGGCAAGGTCATCCTCTTCATCGACGAGATCCATACCGTGGTCGGCGCAGGCAAGTCTGACGGCGCGCTTGACGCCGGCAACATGCTCAAGCCTGCGCTTGCCCGCGGCGATCTCCACTGCATCGGCGCCACGACCCTTGACGAGTACCACAAGTACATCGAGAAGGATCCGGCCCTGGAGCGCAGGTTCCAGAAGGTCTTTGTCGGCGAGCCGAGCGTGGAGAGCACCATCGCGATCCTCCGCGGCCTCCAGAAGCGCTACGAGCTGCACCACAATGTGCAGATAACCGATCCGGCGCTTGTTGCCGCGGCAACGCTCTCGAACCGCTACATCACTGACAGGAAGCTCCCGGACAAGGCAATCGACCTTATCGACGAGGCCGCCGCCAGCATCAGGCTGCAGATGGACTCGAAGCCCGAGAAGCTTGACCGCCTCGACCGCCGCCTTATACAGCTCAAGATGGAGCAGCAGGCCCTGAAGAACGAGACTGATGACGCGAGCAGGAAGCGCTACAGCGACATTACAGCCGAGATTGAAAAGGGAGAGAAGGAGTCTCAGGCCCTCAACGAGAGGTGGAAGGTCGAGAAGGCAGCGCTCTCAGGCTCCAAGGACCTCAAGAAGGAGCTTGACGACGCGATGCTTGAGTTCCAGAGGGCGCAGAGAGCGGGCGATCTCAACGAGATGGGCAGGCTGCAGTACGGCGTAATCCCTGATCTCGAGAAGAAGCTCAAGCAGAGCAATGACGCGGATCTGAACGGCGAGACGCTCCTCCACAACAAGGTGACTGATGCCGACATTGCGGACGTCGTCTCGAGGGCAACCGGCATTCCGGTCTCGAAGATGCTCCAGGGCGAGAAGGAGAAGCTTCTCCACATGGAGGACCAGCTCCACAAGAGAGTCGTCGGGCAGGATGAGGCTGTGAAGGCCATATCCGACGCGATCAGGAGAAGCCGTGCGGGACTCTCGGATCCCAACCGCCCGATCGGGTCGTTCCTCTTCATGGGACCGACCGGCGTCGGCAAGACCGAGCTCTGCAAGGCGCTTGCGGATCTTCTCTTCAACACCGAGAAGTCGATTGTGAGAATTGACATGTCGGAGTACATGGAGAAGTACTCGGTCTCGAGGCTCGTCGGCGCGGATCCCGGATACATCGGCTATGAGGAGGGCGGCCAGCTCACCGAGGCGGTAAAGCGCAGACCCTACTCGGTCGTGCTCTTCGACGAGATTGAGAAGGCGCACCCCGATGTGTTCAACATCCTGCTCCAGGTCCTCGATGACGGACGCCTGACTGACGGCCAGGGACAGACGGTCGACTTCAAGAACACGATCATCATCATGACCTCGAACCTCGGCTCCGACATCATCCAGAGGGAGTCGCAGCAGAAGAGCGAGGATGAGATTAAGAAGGAGCTTGACGGGGTGCTCAAGTCACACTTCAGGCCTGAGTTCCTCAACAGGATTGATGATATCGTATACTTCCACTCGCTCGGTCTCGAGCAGATCAAGCAGATTTCGAAGATCCAGCTCAAGACTCTCCTCGACAGGCTTGCCGGCATGGGATACCATCTGGAGTTCGACGACACCGTCTGGGAATACCTCTCGGAGGTCGGCTTCGATCCGGCATTCGGCGCAAGGCCGCTGAGGAGGGCTATCCAGGATCACCTGGAGGATCCTCTCGCAAGCCTTATCCTGGGCGGGAAGATTGTACCGGGCAGGCTCATCACGCTCGGCTTCTCGAACGGCGAGCTCACCTACAAGTAAGGAGCCGCCGCCGGAGAGCTCCGGCAGTACGGCACGCAAAGGCCGGCAGCGAAGGCTGCCGGCCTTCTTTGCTTTCCGGGAAGCCCTCACTCAGCATGCGTGCCGCAGAGCGGGCGGCCGCGTTCTGCGTAAGTTTTGCCGCGGCTGTCTGAAGAGCCCCGCTTTTCTGCTAAAATCCCACCGCGGCAGTGTCTGCCGTTCAGGCATTTTACGTTTTACCAGGGACCAGGCTATGAAGACAAAGGATGATGTTCTCGAAAGAATAAAGAAGCTCATGGCCCTCAGCCATTCCGCGAACCCCAACGAGGCAGCCGTCGCCCTGAGCCAGGCCCAGAAGCTGATGCAGAGGAACAACCTCACGGTGAAGGAGGTGATGCTCAGCGACATCGGCGAGGAGCGGGCCGACGTGCTCTCGCCCCTCAGGGAGCGGAGGCTTTCCATCAGGCTTGGCATGATCATAGCGAATGCCTTCGGGCTTGACTATCTGATGTCGGATCAGACCTCAGGAGGATTCCGGACAATTATCTTCATTGGCCCGAAGGACAGACTTGAATCTGCCGTGTATGTCTTCACCATACTCTCCAGGGAGGCTGCGAACGTCAAGAAGGACGCCTCGAAGGAAATCAGAAACAAGGTAAAGTCCTCTGTCATGGAGAGCCTCCCTGGGCTTAAGCGCAGATACGGCATGGATCTTTTCATAGATCTCGATACCATTGTCAGCCGTCTCATCAACACCAATACCAGAAAGCAGGTCGCATTCTATATGTCAGGCTGGCTTGAGGCAATAAGCGATAAGGTAACGAAGTTCGCGGTCGGTGACAATGAGCGGCTCCTGATTGAGGAGTACAAGGGCAGGTACAGCCAGCGTGCGATAAGGAGCAGGAGGCGCTATGTGAACAGCGCCGAGGCCTCGGCCTACCGCAGCGGCGTGGCGAACGGGCGTGACAGCATCTCACTTTTCAGGGGAGTTAAGGGCATCGATCATGAGCTGCTTGAGTAGCATGGAATGCTGGGCCTGTCTCAGGATGATCCGCCTGCATGCCGGAGCTGTCCTCAGATCTGTATCCATTGCCTCTTCCCTGCTGTTGAGCGTTGCCTGGGCAGAGGGCGGCGCAGTCAATTCCGGAAATGCGGGAGGGGAGGTGACAGGGCATTCGGCCAAGGTCCGGGCCGCACCTGCAGAGCAGGGAGCCGCGGCTGACTCCGCGGCGCCAGGTGTCGTGCATTCATCTGTGAGGGGAACAGCAGGCACCAGGTCGCCCACTGCCAGCTCAACAGAGTCCGGAGAAAAGCAGAAAAGTGCCTCAGGGAACTTTTCCATAAACAAAACAGAAGGCGGCACTGTAGTGGATGCGGCTGCAGGCAGCGAGCTCTTCAGTTTCCCGGGAGTCGAGGAGAGCAGACAGAAGCTGCCTCCGGCCGCCAGCATCATTTTCCATAAGCTCAGGAAGCCTTACGTGTTCGCAGAGTTCAGGCAGGTCTCATCGCCTGGCTCTGTCCGAAAGGAGTCGTCAGGGTATCTCAAGATTGACGGATCCGTCATCTGCTTCCTTGTCGAGAAGCCCGTGCCGATAACTTACCGGATAGACTCGGCACTCAGCACGTTCATCATCACGATTGACGGGCGGAGGAGCGAGGAGCGGCTCCTTGATCAGCAGACCATGAACGGACTCTTCATCAAGGCAGTAGCGTCAATATTCACAGGAGATCTTGACTTCGCCTGGAAGGTCTTCCGTCTCAGCGCCCATTCCGAGAAAGGAGACTGGTGGACATTTGTCATCGAGCCTTCGGAGGAGGAGTTCAAGTCCCTGTCGGGGCCCATAAGGTTTTACGGATCCTCATATCTCAATACCATAGAGTCGGTGGACGCGGGCGACGGTCATATGATTTCAACGATTTCATTCAAGAACCATTCGGAGAAGAGAGATGATGAGCCGGAAGCGCTCCAGGCTGGCTGCCGTTAGAGCTGTCTATCTTCTGTGCCTGATCCTGGCTGTGGTCTGGGGCTTCAGATCCTTCGATCCGGATCAGGTCGGCTCAGGCCTCATATCCCTGATGCAGTCGGAAGTCAGCCAGAGAAACTCCGCGCTTCGCTCAAGGATGATAAATACACTTGAGAGCACAGTCGTATTTGAAGTTCAGACAGACTCGGCTGTAATTGCATCGAATATCTGCTCGGAGCTAGCAGAGCTCAGGGAACTGAGAATGCAGTGCCGCATCAGCGGGAAGGAAAAGCGTTTCCTCAGCACGCAGGCAGCCCGCATGAGGTATACCGGCGTGTCGATACCTGACGTGTTCCTCTCGGAAAACGCGCTTACCGACTACCTCTACTCGCAGCTCTACCTGCCTTTTGGCGCGCCGTCGCTGAAGGAAATCAAGGAAGATCCGTTCCTTGCGCAGCGGAGCATCATCAGGGATCAGGTTTTTGACTCCGGGATCAAGGAAGGGCTACGCTACAGGGAGGAGAGCTCAGCCGGGTATTATGTCCTCCGCGGACAGGTAAGGAGCAGGCTATCACTTGAGCGCCAGAAGCTGCTTGCCGGAGAGATTGAGGAAATCGAGGTGCGCTACGGCGAACTCGGGATAGGTATAATGCACCACGGCAACCTGTTCAGCTCGCTTAAAATAGTGAACCAGAGCATAAGTGAGATAAGGACAATAGTTATCATCACGATTACTGTCTCGTTGCTCATGGCCGCGCTCCTGCTCCGCTCCGTAAGGGCTGTGCTTTATGTGGCCATCAATGTCCTGATCTCATGCATTGCGGGATGCGCGATCTGCTGCATGATTACTGGATCTGTTCATATAGTCTCTGCGCTACTGGCCTCGCCGGTAATTGGCCTTGCCACCGACTACCCGGTCCATTGCATTTATGCCGGAGCGTGCCGGGGGAGCAGGAAGCAGCTCGTGCGGTCACTCCTTTTCAGCCTGGGAACGACTCTTGCGTCGTTTGCAGCTCTTGCCTTCACGCTCAACCAGATCCTTATCCAGACGAGCATAATAACAGCTGCTGGGCTCCTGGTATCCTTAATCAACACTGCTCTTTTTCCGCCGTTGTTCTCCGGTTTCGTCTCGCCGTTGACACTCAGGATCAGGGGAACTGGCTGGTTCAGGCTCATGGCGCTTCTCGGAACTCTTGCCGTGGTCCTGATGAGCTTCTCATTCATGAACTTCAGGACGAATGATGATCTAACTACATACACGGCAGGCGCGGAGGACCGGCAGCACGTCATAAATGAGATAAACAAGACCAGAGTATACTCAGTAAGGGCTGAAAGCATAGAAAGCCTTGCCGAGAAGCTGGTGAAGACCGAAAGGGAGCTCAGGAGGCTCAGGAGCAGCAGGCAGGTGAGAAGCTGGTCATCACCAGCCATATGGCTGGTGCCTACCTATCAGCAGAAGGAGCAGATCGAGCAGTTCAGGAAGCTGTGGCCAGCGGTCAGGACTTTCTGGAAACAGGTCGGTGTAAGGGTCACAGAGCCTGACTTCAAGGTGCACTCACCGGCATCGGTCGCCTCCAGCAAGACGTTCGCTCCGTACTCTGACCAGCTTTACTGCGGTTTTGAGGGCTGCGCCGCGCTTGTCAGAATCAACGGAGGCAGTGAGGCGTGCGACAAGGCTATGACCTCTCTCGGGCTCATGCGTATGAACATGTCAGGCATACTCGCTGATGTCATGAGTGACATCAAGTCATCGCTCCTCAGCTTCTTTGCGATGGGAGCCTCGCTCTCCCTGATCTTCATCCTGTTCTCGGGCGGGTTCAGGCTAATGGCAGCTTGTCTGGTGCCTCTTGCCGCAGGAATGCTATTCAGCGTGGAGACTCTCTCGCTCACCGGGCAGAGCTTCACGGTATTCTCGCTTGTCGGGCTTATTCTGCTTTTCGGCATCGGCATTGACTATACTGTCTTCTTTGCCTCTGTGGACGAGGATATCGGCAAGATTTTCCCGAGCGTGCTGCTTGCCTTCGCCACGACCGAGATAGCTTTCATCCTCCTCGCCTTCTCCTCAAGCAGGATCGCTTCAGGTTTCGGCACCGTAATGGCCTCAGGCCTCCTGATGATATTCCTGCTCTCCCCCGGAGCGTTCTTCCTCAAATCGCGGAATGACTTTGATCTTTATGGATGACTGCAGAGCTGGTTGCGGTTCTTTCACAGTCAGGAAAACAAGGCCTTAACTGCGAAGAAAACCGGAGGGACGGCGAGTGCGGGGAGAAGGTTGATAACTTTCACATCCTTAATCTTCAGGATGGAAAGGCCGGTTGCCATGATAAGGAACCCTCCGGTGAGGCTCAGCTCATTGAGGAGCTCAGGGCTCGTGCCCTTCATGAAAAGCAGCGCCGAGACGTATATTGCACCCTGCCAGAGGAAAAGGATGGGCGATGCGAATATCACGGATTTTCCGAATGACGCGGCGAGTATCGCCGAGGTGACGAGATCAAGCACCGCGTTGGTGTAGATGAGGGTTCCGTCGTTCTCGAGGGCGCTCTTGATGGGCCCGAGGATCGCAAGGGGCCCGACGCAGAAAATGAGAAACGCGGTGATGAGGCCGTCAAGGCTGAATGATCCGCCGCTGCCGTTGCCCTGGAACCTTGCTACGAGCTTCTCAAGTCTTGACTTGAAGTCAATCCAGTTCCCGATAAGAGCGCCTATGGCGAGCGACACGATGAAGAGCACCGGGTAGCCGCTTTGGTCCATGCCGTTCACGAGAGAGTGGATGCCGATGCCGAAGGCCGAGAGGCCCATGGCGTCGAGTATAGCGAGCTTGAGCTTCTCGCTTATTCCGCGCCTCAGGAGGAGCCCCGCGAGGCTTCCGATGAGAATGAAGAGGGCATTGACTGTTGTGGGGAGCATAAACGGAAAATCTCTGAAAGACAATGTGAAAGGCAGACCGGGAATGCGGCCCTGAGGGCTGCATGTGGCCTACTCGTAAATAATCTTTATTTTATTCCGGTCCGTATGATTTTTCCTCGCGAACTCATCAAAATCCCTCTCCGACGCAAGGAGCTCGGTGTCATGGAACCTGCCGTCCCTGATATATCCGCCGACGGCCTCGCCGGTGCAGACGCTCCTCCTGACTGCTGGAATGCCTTCTGAGGCGCCAGCCTTCTCTGTGCGCCGCCCGCAGGCGTCTTCCTTATGCTGATGCCTGAAGAGAAAGTCAAACATCCTTAACCTCCCGGCTCTGTTTCCGCCCGTTCTGAGGACTCTCCGGATTTTAGCAGAACGGGAGCAATCAGGTCAGAGTGCATGCACAGTGTCCATGCCGCACTCCTTTCGGGCACAATTCCCTCCTCAGTGTAGCCGCAGAAGGCAAATTTTGCTATCATGTGAGCCGCTGATTTTGGTCGGCAGTGATTTCGGGGTTGATCCTTTCAGACTTGTTGCGGCATGCCGTTTCAGCGCGGCTCTTAAAAACTGCACTTGCTTTTGGTTTCCTCTGTCTCGACTTCACGGCGGCACGCTGTCTGATTTGCGTTAACCGCGCAAACTGACAGGGAATCTCTCCACCGTCTGGTTTCCTGTCTAACTGCAGTGCGTCCGTTCTAACGGTGTGACGACTCGAAAGTCAACAGTTAATGTATATGGAGTCAGTTTAAATGGAAAAATTATCCGGCGCCCAGATGGTCATCCGCGCGCTAGAAGACGAGGGTGTTGATCACATCTTCGGATATCCCGGGGGCGCGGTCATCGACATCTACGACGCTCTCTACAATTCTCACAAGATCAAGCACATCCTGGTCCGCCACGAGCAGTCAGCCGCCCATGCGGCCGACGGCTACGCAAGGGCAACCGGAAGGGTCGGCGTCTGCCTCGTTACCTCGGGCCCCGGCGCGACCAATACCGTAACCGGCATTGCGACAGCGTACATGGACTCTGTGCCCATCGTCGTCATCACCGGACAGGTTGCGACCAAGTACATCGGCCAGGACGCGTTCCAGGAAGTTGACACGATCGGCATCACCCGTCCTATTGTCAAGCACAGCTTCCTCTGCAAGTCCGCGCTCGACATCCCTGTCGCCATCAAGAAGGCCTTCTACATCGCCTCGACCGGCAGGCCGGGGCCCGTCGTCATCGACATCCCCAAGGACTGCCAGAGCCCGAAGAACCTCTTTGACTACGAGTATCCGAAGTCAGTAAGCATGCGCTCCTACAACCCGACCCTAGTCGGGCACAAGGGGCAGGTAAAGCGTGCGGCCAAGGTCCTTGCCGGAGCCCAGCACCCTGTAATGCTCATCGGCGGCGGCACCATCATCTCGAACGCCTCGGCAGAGGTCAAGGAAGTCGCAGAGCGCTTCAACATGCCGGTCACCAGCACCCTCATGGGACTCGGCGCCTTCCCGGCAACTGACGGACGCTTCCTCGGAATGCTCGGCATGCACGGCACCTATGAGGCCAACATGACCATGCACAACTCCGACGTCATTCTCGCCGTCGGAACAAGGTTTGCCGACCGCATCACGAACAACGTCGCGAAGTTCTGCCCGAACGCCAAGATCATCCACATCGATGTCGATCCGACCTCGATCGCGAAGACCGTGAGGGCCGACATCCCTATCGTAGGATCCTGCGAGATCGTCCTCAGGCAGCTCCTCGAGGCGGCTGACGAGCTCGGCGTGAAGCAGGACAGCTCCGCGCACGCAGACTGGTGGAGCATGATCGACGGCTGGCGCGGCAGGCACTGCCTCGCGTTCAAGAAGGATCCCGAGAACATCAAGCCCCAGGAGGTCATCGAGGAGCTCTGGAACGTTACGGGCGGCAAGTGCATCGTCTGCTCCGATGTCGGACAGCACCAGATGTTCATTGCGCAGCACTTCAAGTTCGACAGGCCCCGTCAGTGGCTCAACTCCGGCGGACTCGGCACGATGGGCTACGGTTTCCCCGCAGCCATCGGCGCTCAGATTGCGCTTCCAGATGAGAAGGTCTGCGTAATAAGCGGCGACGGCTCGTTCCAGATGAACTCCCAGGAGCTCTCGACCTGCCTGCAGTACCATCTGCCGCTCAAGATCATCATC
>Ga0256406_1006559_pt1 | contig 11608 bp, 9 predicted proteins | sample RumenRJG_03DNA_FD_185986 | JGI IMG/M metagenome (GOLD analysis project Ga0256406, IMG submission 185986) | Bovine rumen microbial communities from Lethbridge, Alberta, Canada - RJG_03 | ecosystem: Host-associated > Mammals > Digestive system > Stomach > Rumen | place: Canada: Alberta | collected...
CGGTGACACGCATCGCCTGATAGACATAGACGCGTCCCGAAAGCGGGTCGCGGATGGCCCCGCCCAGGCAGGTGGCCGCGCCGCCGAAAGGTTCAATCTCAGTAGGATGGTTGTGGGTCTCATTCTTGAACATGACGATCCAGTCCTGTTCCTCGCCGTCGATCTTCGCTTTGACTTTGATCGAGCAGGCGTTGATCTCCTCGGATTCATCCAGATCTTCCAGCATGCCTTCCTTCTTGATGTACTTGGCGCCGATGCAGGCCATATCCATCAGGTTCAGGCTCTTTTTGCGCTCTCCGTACACATATTTCCGCATGTCCAGGTATTCTGCAAATGCATCCTTGATCAATTCGCTGTAGGGACCCTCTTCAAAGTAGACATCGGTCAGCTCCGTCGCAAACGTGGTGTGTCTGCAGTGATCAGACCAGTAGGTATCAATAACCTTCAGTTCGGTCATCGTAGGATCGCGCCGGACATCATCGCGGAAGTGATCACGGATGAACAGAATATCCGCACGGCTCATGGCAAGCCCCAGCTCCCTGCGGTACTCCTCGGCCTGCTGATCATCCATCGCCGTAAAGCCATCCAGTACAGGCACATCCGCCGGCCGGCCGTACTCCATGGCCAGCGAAGCAGGCTTTTCCATTGATGCTTCCCGGCTGTCCACCGGATTGATCACATAGTGCTTGACCGCTTCCACCTCTTTGGCGGTAAGGCTTCCCTGCAGAATATAGATCTTGGCGCAGCGCACCAGCGCCGCAGTGCCGGGTTTCATCATGCTGATGCACTGTACTGCCGAATCGGCACGCTGGTCATACTGGCCGGGCAGAAATTCCACAGCAAAAAAAACTGCATCACCCGGATCCGGCATCGTCTCATCGTACGCCTGATCAACCGCAGGTTCTGCAAAAATTGTGTTCTTCGCCATCTCATAGACATCGCCGTCGATTCCTTCTACATCGTAACGATTGAGGATACGCACATCCATGAGCTTCTCCAAGTTGAGATTTTGTCTCAAATCGGTGAGAAGACCATCCGCCTCAACTGCAAAGGCCTTCTTCTTTTCGACAAATATTCTTCTAACCATCTTTCCCTCGCTTCTTCCTCTGAAAAGCATGCCCCGCCGCCACGCAAGCAAGGCGGCATGCAGGATAAATACAATTCGTATGATAGCACAAAACGGCTCTTTACAGAGCCGCTTTGGAAAGTTTTTTGTTTTAATGTTCATGGCGCTCCGAACATTTTCCCGGTTGCGTCAGGGGTTCTGTCCGGTTTCTGCACTCGATACTGTGCCGCCTTATTTCACAGATTCCAGCTGGCTGCCCACCAGCTTGTACTGCCTGCCACACTTGGGGCAGGTGTAGTGATGCAGCACGCTACCGCAGTCGCAGACCCAGCCCACCTGCTTAGCAGGAATGCCGGCCATAAGAGCATGCGCAGGCACATCGGACATGACCACGGCACCCGCCGCAATCATGGCATATTCGCCGATGTCGTAGCCGCATACAATGGTAGCATTGGCACCCACCGTGGCACCCCGATGAATGGTGACAGGTGAATCCAGCTGGTGGCCCTTGTCCTCCTTGGCCCTGGGGATCCTGCTGTTGGTGAACACCGCACCGGAGCCGATGTAGACCTCGGGCTCCAAAGTGATTCCCTCATAGATGGAAACATTGTTCTGGATGGTGCAGTCATCTCCGATCATCACATTCTTGCCAATAACGACATTATGGCCAATGGAACAATTCTCCCCGATCCAGGCGCCTTCCTGTACATGAGAGAAGTGCCAGATCTCCGTCCCGTTGCCGATGTAAACGTTGTCATCTACGTAGCTGATGACGTGTACGAAATAATTGCTTGCCATTGATGATACATCTCCTTATCTTACTCGAATCTTGTCCGAACACAAGTAAAACAATACCTTTCATCCGAGGCAGCCGACAAATCCGAAGGCGTCTTCACCATCGTCTCCTTCAGTGCGCTTTGCTGTCCGCCAGGCCGGATGCATCTCCAAATCCCTTTACCGATTCAAACGCCTTCCTGATCACACCGGCATCAGGGAAATCGTTATCCCTGGATGTGTCCAGATCGGTGCCGAATATCCTTCTAATATGCTTGATCTTGCTGTAGTGGATGTTGTCGCTGAGGATAATACCCACTTTCTCACCGGCAGCATGCAGAAGCATGCCATTGCCTGCATACATGGCAACGTGCCCGCTGTAGACAATCAGGTCGCCCGGCTGCATGTCCTTTTCGGACACTTCCTTCCCGCAGTTCCCCTGCGCCTGCGAACTGTGCGGCAGTGTAATGCCGTAATGTTCATAGACTTTCATCGTGAAACCGCTGCAGTCCACGCCGTGTGTCAGGCTCTCGCCGCCCCAGACATAAGGGTTGCCGAGGAATTTCTTCCCATAGGCAATGACCGCCATGCCCTTAACCTTGGCAGGAAGCGCCGTCCCCTCATAAATGACCTCCGTCTGCGGCTTTTCCACCACGTCACTCTTCATGACCTGCTTTTTAACCACGTTGGCGTTGACCTGAACGACTTCGCTTTCCTGATAGCGCTTTCCCGTTTCACCCTTGACCTTGACCTTCTTTTCGCCTTTTTCCAGCGCCTTGGTCTTGACCACTTTGGTCTTGTGCTTTACAGGCTGCACTTCCTTCAGCGTCTTCGCATACGACAGCTTGACGACCGCCTTTTCCGGGTCGCTGCCTTCCTTGTCCGCAAGCTCTTTAACAGCCTGCTTAACCGAGAGAATCCGCACGGCCGAGGGCACGGTTCCCTTCACTCTCTCTATGGTGACCAGGGGATCCATCACCGCTGTCTGCTGGGTCTGCACCGAATCATAGTACTTGATCCGCAGCCCGGTCAGCACAGCTTTGCCATCTGCCCGGCTGGCTACATAGCAGGCTACCCGGCCACCCGAAACAATAGCCCATGGCGTCTGCTGCAGATTATCCGACAGCGGCAGCAGGGATGCTGCCGAAGCGCTTCCGCTAAAGACCGGCGAAAAGCTTATTGCGGCGGCCAAAAGCGCAGCCGCAGAAGAAATAACGAACCTTTTCTTTCCTTCACGTCTCATGGAATGCGTGTCTTGTCCTCCTTCTATGACCCTCTCATCATCCACGCAGCCAATAGGCAGGAACGGCATTTGCTGTACCGCCACAGAAAAATTATATCCAATCCAACATGGAGCGTCAACATCCCTACCACATGTTATTGTTCATATGAACATAGTTGTAGGCGCCTGCAGCCATGATCGCCGTGATGACAGCCACCACGATGACAAGGACGATCACCACCAGAATTGCCGCCACGAGATAACCGTAAAATCCCTTGTTCACCCTTTCCTTCATGCCGGCAGTAAAGGCCCGGTACATGAGGACAACAAAGGCTGCCGCCATGGCGATGGAGAGAATCATTGCCAGGACAATGCCGACTTTGCCGCACATGCAGAGGAGTTCGGAAAGAATCCCGCCGGCGCCGCAGAGAACCTGAATACTTCCAAATGCAGCCAGCCATTTCTTCAGGTTCCACTTGCTTCCAAAGGCTCGGGAAAGTCCCAGCGCCAGGAAGAGTATGAGTGCATCAATGATAAGGGTGGAAAGAAAACTGGCGAAAAAGAGACTGCCGCTGCGGACCTGCAGGGCGCTGAAGAACCATCCGTAGCTGCCCAGAGCCCCCTGCAGGGCGCTGAGAATCATGCGGACACCGCCCAGCATGATCAAAGCCTCGAGCAGCGCCTTGATCAGCACCACCAGAATTCCATAGACGAAATGCTCCTCCTTTGCCTCCAGTACACCGCTCACCGGCCTTCGAAAGGCGCCGGCCAGATAGCTGCCAAGACCGGCAAACACACCGGGTTCATCGCTGCCTGCCTCTGTATAGACCGCACCGCCGGGCAGGGGGGCGCCGCAGCGCAGACAGAAATTGGTGCCGGCAGAACTCCTGGTCCCGCAGCGCGGACAGAACACCACACGCGGATCCTGCCCCGCACCTTCCCCCGAGGGTTCATCATTTTCTTCAGCAGCATGCATGCGGTCTTCTTCGGCAGAAGATGCATGCTCCGCCTTATTTTCAAAAGCACGCTCCCCGGAGAGAGGCGCACCGCACTGACTGCACTGCGCTCTTCCCGGATCATTTTCAGCGCCGCAAACCGGACATTTCATAGTAAAATCCTTTCCCGCGGCAGCGCATGCCGCGATGTTCCCGCTTGGTTCTTACATAAACCTTGCTGCTTCTTCTTAATCTTAATGCTCTTCTTAAATCATTATAGCAAGATTCTCCAGCGGTTAAAAGGAAAAAGATCCCGCCCGCAGAGCGCCGCACCCGGACGCCTTCTGCCCACAGGCGCCGCGCATGCTTCTCCTGCCGGCAAACCGTGCTATACTTAAAGCTATACAAAACCGAAAATCGCCACGCGCCAAGGCGCTGCGATTGCTGTATCTGTCCTGCGCGCCAAATCAAAGATTTGGGCAGGTCATGAAAGGAGAAGGCAGATGCGAAAGAAACTTGAGGCGCTGGCCGAAAAGGCCGGTGCCATGATGACAAAGGAGGCGCCCTTTTCCGTCAGGGAGAAGAGCTCCTCGAAAGACCTGGTCACCAGCCGTGATCTGGAGGTGCAGGAAATGCTCGTCGGGGCCTGCCGCAAACTGGCACCCGGATGCAGCTTTTACTGCGAGGAAGAACACCTGCAGGACCTTACAGAAAGCAGCGAGGAGGGCTTCATCATCGATCCGATCGACGGCACGGCCAACTACGTTCACGGGCTCGGCCATTCCTGCACATCCATCGCCTGCCTGCGCGAGGGCAGGATCGACTGCGGCGTCGTCTTCGATCCCTTCCGCGGGGAGATGTTCTCCGCATCCAGAAAGGAAGGCAGCTTCCTCAACGGCCGCCCACTGACCGTCAGGGACCGTCCGCTGCGCGAAGGCCTTGTCTGCTTTGGGACATCCCCCTACGACGAGGATACCACCGATGCCAGCTTCCGCCTGGCGCGCAGGCTCTACGGCCTCTCCGGCGATGTCCGGCGCAGCGGTTCGGCAGCGCTGGACTGCTGCTATGCGGCATGCGGCCGCTACGATCTCTACTTCGAACTGCGCGTTTCGCCCTGGGATCACGCTGCAGGCAGCCTGATCGCCGCCATGGCCGGCTGCAGGACCTGCACGATCGAAGGAGCGCCCCTGCCTCTTCTTCAGCGCACGTCCGTTCTCTGCGGCACCGCAAGCGGGGTGGCCGCATGCCTTGCGGAAGCAGCCCGCCTCTGAGCAAAAGCAGCACATGCAGGCGTAAAAACAGCGCGCCCAGGCATAGAAGCGGCATGCTAAAACAAAAAAATAAGAAGAAAAAAAGCGCCGTCCCTGGCAGGCAGAAACGGCGCTTTCGACTGTCTTCACACGGCTGCAGCCTATGCGTAGCGAATCAGGATATAGACCATGGAGATAGCCACCGAAACAAGCATCACCGGAAAGCCAACTTTCGTATACTTGGCAAAGCTGATAGGATAGCCTTTCCTCGTCGCAATACTCGAGAGCACCACGTTAGCCGAGGCGCCGATCTGGGTTCCGTTGCCGCCCAGGCAGGCACCCAGGGAAATGCACCACCAAAGCGGCGCAATGTCGATTCCGTCGCTTCCCATGGCGATCACCAGCGGAATCAGGGTTGCCACGAACGGAATGTTGTCCAGGAAAGAGGACAGGATCGCCGAGGCCCACAGCAGGATCATCATCGTTGCCACCGGATGACCTGTGGTGGCTTCGATCATCAGCATAGCCAGCTGCTTGATGACGCCGGTCTTCACCATGCCGCCGACGACGATGAAGAGGCCGATGAAGAAGAGGATGGTAGGCCATTCCACTTCCGCCACAACCTGTTCCACGTCCTGACGGCCGATGATCAGCATGACTGCCGCCGCTGTCAAAGCAACAACAGAGGACTCATAGCCCAGCTGGCTGTGAAGGACAAAGCCCACAACGATCAGAACGATCATCACCAGCGCCTTCTTCATCAGCGCCGCATCACGGATCTGCTTCTTTTCATCCAGCTGCATGACTTCCTTGATCTTATCAGGCGAAGCGGACATCTTCTTGCCGTAGAGGAACTTCATTCCCACGATCATGACCGCCAGAATCACGCAGCAGATGCCGCCGGTGTTGTTGATAAAATCCATGAAGGTAAGGCCGGCCTTGCTGCCGATCATAATGTTGGGCGGGTCACCGATCAGCGTCGCGGTGCCGCCGATGTTAGAGGCAAAGATCTGACACAGGAGAATGGGGATCGGATCGATCTCCAGCATCTGCGCAATGGTGATGCTCATCGGCCCGACCAGCAGCACCGTGGTCACGTTGTCAAGGAACGCGGACAGTACAGCGGTCAGCACGGTGAAGGCCACCAGGATCCTCCAGGGATCTCCCTTGGCCAGTTTAGCCGCCTTGACCGATGCATATTCGAACATACCGGACTGACGAACGACACCGACGAACAGCATCATCCCGACCAGCACACCGATGGTGTTGAAATCGACATAGTCGAAAGCCTCATCAACCGTCAAAATGTGCAGCAGCAGCAGCGCCGCCGTACCGGCCAGGGCCGCCGCCGTCCTGTGCACCTTCTCCGTCATGATCGCAACGATCACAACAGCGAAAATAATAATAGAAATAATCTCCTGCATGCAAACTCCTTTCCATATACCCTTCGCGGCATGACAACCTCTTTGGTATTTTTTAAAAAGCTACATATTATATAGCCTTTTTTTAACTTTCCGCCATGCATGCTACCACCGGCAAAGAACAATGTCAATCAGCCATTCAAAAAAAGCATATCGGTAAGCAAATGCATACAAAAAAGCAGGTGCATCGGACCTGCTTTTGTCCTGCGCGCCAAATCACAGATTTGGGCAGGTCATGAACTGAAAAATCGCCACGCGCTGAAGCGCTGCGATTGCTGTATCTGTCCTGCGCGCCAAATCGCAGATTTGGGCAGGTCATGAACTGAAAGAAAGCCTCCCGGATGGCAGGCTTTCTTTTGTTCGATTGCTTACTGGTTAGTGCCAAAGAGGCGTGATCACATCTTGCAGCTGGATGTGCTGGAGATGACGCCTTCCTCCTCAAGCTTTCTGGCTTCCTCATCGGTGAGGCCGAAGACTTCCTTGTTGTCCTGTCCCACCATCGGTGCTGCCGTGGTGATCTCTGCCGGGGTTTCGGACATCTTGGCAACAACGCCCTGTACCTCTACATCGCCATCGATGGGGTGCTGTACGTGAAGCAGCAGGTCTCTGGCTTCCGTCTGCGGATGCTCGATGACTTCCTTCATATCCATGACCGGTCCGCAGGGGATACCAGCCTCATCCATCATGTCTTCCAGTTCCTTCTTGGTATACTGGCCGGCCCACTCCTGCATCACATCACGCAGAGCGGACTTGTAGTTCTCACAGCGCAGGGTGTTGGTCTTGAATCTTTCATCCTCAAGCAGCTCCGGCTTGCCGATGTAGTTGCAGAACTTTGCCCAGAGACGGTCATTGCCCACGCCGACAGCGCAGAATCCATCCTTGACCTTGTAGACGTCAAAGGGAGCAATGGAGGGGTCGATGTTTCCGTTTCTCTGGTCGATGACACCGTCAACAGTATAGTCGGGCACCGCATTCTCCAGCAGGCTGAAGATGGTATCAAACATAGCAACGTCGACGAACTGTCCTTCACCGGTTTTGTCCCTGTGGTGCAGTGCAATGAGGGCACCGACCGCCTGGTAGATACCGGAGACGTGGTCTGCTACCGAAGGACCTACCTTGACAGGATCCTGATCCGGGTAACCGGTCAGGTTCAGCATACCGGCCATGGCCTGGGAAACGATATCGTAGCACGGTCTGTAAGAGATCGGGCTGTCCGTTCCGAAGCCGGATCCGGATACATAGATGATGTTGGGATTGATCTGCTTGATGGTATCATAGTCGATCTTCAGTCTCTTGGTGACGCCGCCTCTGTAGTTTTCCCAGAAGAAATCGGCATCCTTGACCAGATCATAAAGCATCTGAAGACCTTTCTCCGTCTTCAGGTTCAGGCTTACGCCCTTTTTGTTTCTGTTGAAGTTGCCATAGAAATTACTTTCTCCGCTCTTCTTCAGGAAGGGGCCCCAGGATCTTGACTGCTCTCCGCCAAGGGGTTCCACTTTGATGACCTCAGCACCATAGTCCGCGAAGAACATCGTCGCGAAAGGACCGCTCAGTGCGCTCGTCAGGTCAATCACCTTAATTCCTTCTAATGCTTTCTTTGCCATTCTACTACTCCTCTGCATTTTTAGTATTGCTTCTCATCAACTACGGTCGAACCGCTCCTTGACCGTATTTCATACTATAGCATAAAGTCGATAGTTTTTTAACCATCTTTTTCGCTTAAATTATCTTAACTTCCCTGCTTGGAGAGTCAACCGGATAAATCGAATAATTTTCCTTCGCCGGGCTTGTTTTTTCCGGAAAATCCCATCAGGGGAGCCTTTCCGGCCGCCTGTCCGGATACAGCCGGCCGCTGCCGCCATCATCACCGCAACATTCCCGTAAGGGGACAGTTTTTCTTGAATTCCGGCACTTCATCAAGTAGAATGAAATTGAGAGGTGATTTTTATGACTGAGCGCTATTCAATCGGAAAAGTGTCTGCAGCCTGCAACGTCCCGATCAAGACCCTGCGCTACTACGATGAGATCGATCTGCTGAAGCCGGAATACAGGGACAACGACAGCAACTATCGCTACTACAGCAAGGAACAGATGACCACCATCCTCTGCATACGGAGGCTCCGCCATCTGGGTTTTTGCCTGCGCGACATCAAGGATCTGGTCTCCCGCTCCGATCTGCCGACCATTGAGGAAAAGGTCAACCGCCGCTGCGAGGACATTCTGGACGAAATCGACTCCCTGCAGGCCAAGATGGAAGCCTGCCGTTCCCTGCTTTCGCGTGTCTCCGAGGGCTCGGATATCGTTTCCGATGCCAAAGATGCGGGAGACACCCGCACTCCCAAGGTGCGCATCGAGATCATCGATGCGGGCAGCATGTTCTACACCCGTGAGGTGATGAAACAGTACCGCAGCACCGATGTTTCGTTGAAGCGGTGGCAGGAACTTTACAACAGATGCGATCAATACGGTATCCACAGCAGCAGTCCCGTGATCCTCACCTACCATGCCAAAACACTGGATCAGTTTCTGATGAACGACTGCGATGTGGAATTCGGCATTATCCTGGATGAAGAAAAGACGCTGACCAGCAAGGCACATCTGGCCAAAATGATCCGGCCCTGGGGCGGATTCACCGCAGCAACAGCCTATCATCTGGGAAGCTACGACAACATCATCCAGACCCACATCGCCATTCTGCAGTGGGCACACCAGAACGGCTATGAAGTGGTGGGCCCCACTTCCGAGGAATACATCGTTTCTCCGCTGGATGTGACCAATGACGATGCCCGGGTGACGCGGGTCATCATGCCCGTGGAAAAATCCAGATAATGCGCGCCCCAAATCATAGATTTGGGCAGGGCATGCACTGAATAGTATTGAAAAGAGAGTCCCGCGTTCGCGGGACTCTCTTGCTTAGCGCATCAACGCTTAATTACTTGTCTTTGTGATGCGGATTCGGGGTTCTCTCATAGTTCTGGAAAGCAGGATCGCCGAATTCAGGTCTCTGGCAATCTTTCGGAACCATCAGCGTACCGGTAGCATATCCAACCAGTTCAGGAGGATCGATGATCTCAGCTGCGGAGTCAGCCAGGCCTTCGCCCTTGGACAGCTTAGCATACTTGTGAGCTTCGAACTTGCAAGTGAAGGAAGTGTTTCCAACTCTTTCGATCCAGCCGCTGTAGTCAAGCCAGTCACCGGAGTAAACCGGAGCAGTGTATCTTACTTCAGAATATCCTACGAACAGGGACTCGTCTCCGAACAGACGGATGGCCAGCTCAGTTCCTACATCTCCCCAAGCCGTTACGATGTGAGCTCCTTCTACCAGCTCACCAGCATAATGTGCTTCACCAGCGCTCATACGAGTCTTCAGGCTAACTTTTGTACCAATCATTTTAGTTCCTCCTTATAAAATGAATTATTCAATCGAGCAACCGATTTGTATCAGGGTAAGATCTTTTCGGATCCCCCTGACAGCTTTTATGATGACCGCTACAGCCACGATAGAGTCAACCGGATTTTGTGAAAAAATAATCATTATATTCTAAAAACAAGCTAAAATGCTCCTGTTGAGGTAGGGTTCACAGGATTTTTCAGGACTGCTGCTCCAGTGACTGCTGACGGAAGGTGCGCTTCGTATAATGGTACTTGAGGTCAATCAGATAAAGCGCCGCTGAAAGCGACCCCTCACTCGGCTGATGCAGTGCATTGACAAACACTTCATCCAGAGGATAGTTTTCTTCCATGTAGGCAAACAGGGCCGGCAGATTCTCAAAGTCCTCCGCCGCCTTGTCCTTTGCCATGAAGATCTCATAGATCTGCGTGGAGACGAAATCAAAGATCTCCATCAGATCATTGGTCAGCTGAATCTCCAGACGCAGGCCGCTGGCATGAAACATTTCCCCCTTCATCTTGAGGAAGGCAGAAGCTGCCGCCGGTGCCTCACCCTCCGCAGGCGATGCCATCTTCTCCATGCGCTCGTGAAATGCACGAATGGAAGGATCCAGCTTCTCCCGGTTGGGCTTGTACCAGGAATCCATAACATCCATCACCATGGCGGCAAGGTGTGCCGGCTCCGATCCGTACCAGAGCGCTTCGTAATGGTATCCCCAGGCATTTTCCACAATGATGTCCGCCAGATAGAACTTGGTGCGTACGGTCTTTCCTTCCGGCTTGCTTTCTGTCTTGCTGCTCTCTATGTGCTTCTCTTCCATCTTTGTCCTTTCCTTTCTGATGCTTCTCACAGACAGATCGTCATTTAGCGATACCGTTTCCCATCGCTAGATCATGATATAGCGGCAGTCCTCCAGAGTGGGATCAAATTTGCAGATGCCCCGGTAGCCGCAGTAGGTGCATGCGCTCTGTGAGGCGTTCTGCCTGGGAGCAATGCGAATGCCGCCGCCCCGCAGTTCCCTGCAGAGGACGTCGATGGTCTCATCAACCTTCTCCGTCAGCTCTGTCATCTCCACGCGGGAAAGCAGCCGCCCCTTCTTTTTCTTCAATTCACCGTCCGACTTGCGCTCGGCCGGAATCACCCCGGAACTCTCCCCTGTACCGAAAGTTTTGTCCATCGCCTCCACCGTATCCTTTTCCGCCACGGTGAATCCGTCCATGCGAAACCGCATAGCCAGCTTGTGGCCGAGTTCCTTCGCGATCGCCTCCTGTGCGATGCCGCTGGCATCGACCATGGGCTCGTCGATATGAAAGTAGTAAGCACCTGCCGGCACGCGCTCGCCGCCGCAGGCTGCCTTCAGATAGATGAACAGCTGCAGCTTCCATCCGCCGACGGCCTCTTTCTCACTGTACTTATCCTTGCCGGACTTATAGTCAATCACCTTGACTTCATCATTGTCCAGGCGGTCCACCCTGTCGATGATCCCCTCCAGGAGAACATCGCCCCAATCGGTCGTGACCTTTACCGGCGGCAGCGGCGCCCCATGTCT
>Ga0256406_1006560_pt1 | contig 11606 bp, 10 predicted proteins | sample RumenRJG_03DNA_FD_185986 | JGI IMG/M metagenome (GOLD analysis project Ga0256406, IMG submission 185986) | Bovine rumen microbial communities from Lethbridge, Alberta, Canada - RJG_03 | ecosystem: Host-associated > Mammals > Digestive system > Stomach > Rumen | place: Canada: Alberta | collected...
CGCGGTCTCCTGCGGCGATTTTTCCTACTCCGACGGCGGCGTCGTCCCGGAGGATCTCCCCGATCCGCAGCCTGCGGACAAGGTTCCGGTGCGGATCCTCCGCCCGGTCCCGATGGACCTGGAGATCGTCTCCTACCTGACGCAGCGGGACAAAACAGCAGAGGCGGACTTTGCCCCCGGGGCAACCAGGCTGGAGATCTGGCCCTCAAAGCCCCTGGAGGAGAAACCCCATGCGGGGACCCTGGACTTCTCCGAGGAGAAGCTTGCCCGGAATGAAGAAATGGGATATGCGGATACCAGAGGGCTCCTGTCGGCCCTCTTATCAGAGTGAAGATGAGGATGATGTATGAAATTTGAAGCAGTGACGTTTGCAAATGGAAAGACGGCAGCCCTTGCCGCCTGTATGATCGGCATCCCGGCCGGCTTTTCCACAAGGGGAGATCTGAAAAAGAGCTTTACGGCCTGGCTCCCTGCCGCAGACGCCCCGAGGGATCCGGAGGCGTCATCCTTTGTGATTGCGAGCAGCCTCTACGAGCCCTACGCAAAGGGCTCCATGGACGGCATCACGGAGCGCTCCATCGGAAGGTATACAGAACTGCTTGCTGCCGCCTCGGAGAACACGGAGGAGGATGCGGATGCCATGCAGCGCAGCTTCTCCTTTGGCGCTGTCTCCGGCACCTACAACATCGTCCGCTTCTCCGGAAGCCGCAACTACTATCCCACGGTGTTCCTGCCCGGCGGAACCCAGCAGTTCCACATCCGGGTCAACGATCCAACCATCCCGGAGGAGAAGATCCTCTCCTTCCTGCAGCAGTGGATGGAGACGGTACAGCCGGCCCGCACGTGGGAGGAAAGCCTTCCCCTGGACGATGGCCGCTTTACGCAGGGAACCCTGACTGCGGAGTCCATTGCGTCGTTCCGCGCCAACATGGAGCAGCGCATGCACGAGGAGGCAGTCTGCTTCCAGCTCGGCTTTCGCATCGTGCAGGAGGAGATCCGCCGCGCAGAGCGCACCGGCTCTCCCGACGGGGATACGATCCTGGACGAGCTGAAGACCATACGGGAGGACTACGCAAAGGCCCTGGATGAGGTGATCCGGGAGTCCTCCAGCTGCATTCAGGAGACCAGCCGGAACAACCCCGACAATGAGCTGCTGTTCTCACTGGTGCAGACGATCCGGGATGTCAACCCGCTGGAGCAGGTGACCCAGACGATCAACGGCGAGGAGTACGCGGCACCGGTCTCCCTCGCATCCAAAAAGGCAGAGCTCTTCTCCTCTCCCGAGATCCGAAAGATGGAAGAGGCAAGAAGAGAAGAGGAGGAGAAGGCTGCTGCCGCGCGGGAGAAACAGCTGGAGAAGCAGAGAGTCCAGATCCGGGACAAGATCGCAGAGCTGAACCGGGAGAAGAACGCCCTGAACGACCAGAAGGAGCGCCAGGCGGAGGGCTTGAAGAAAAAGAAGGAGGAGTTCTACACGGGTCTCCCCGACCGCGATGCGATCTCGAAGAAGCTCGAAGAGGCAAACGGCGTTGTCACCTCCCTCACCGCCCAGATGGAGCGCCTCTCCTTCCTGCAGAGAAAGAAGAAGCGGGAGCTGGAAAAGCAGCTCGCGGATCAGCAGCAGGCGTATTCGGACTGCAAGGATTCCCTCCTTGCGGCAAAGAAGGCGTGGGCGGACCGGGACCGCCAGTGGGAGGAGGTCGTGACCCTGGAGAAAGGAAAGACGAACGAGATCGATGCCAGGATCGCAGAACTGGACGCCCAGCTCTCGGCGCAGGAGGAGGAGCTGGAGCGCCTCAATTGATATAAAACACGAAATATTTAACGAATCTTTCAGAAAACTAATAGCATATTAGCGGTAATTTTTGCTTTGGCTTTATTTTATCTCGAAATCGTGCGAAAATACAGATAGAAAGGGTAAACGCGGACATCTGTCCGCACGGGATAAAACAGTGTCAGGCACAAACATACTCAGGGACAAGTTCACAGAGGAGCTTCGCGGCAGGAGCAGCATGTCCGATGTACTGCATGCGCTTCTGGAGACGGATGTCTTTGCGTGCCTGCACGCACCCACGGAGGATGATTACCTGGATTTCCTCAGCAGCTTTGAGGAGAATTTCCCCAACGTGGAGGAGATCCTGCAGGCCTACGAGGACCGCTGGGGGATCCCCCCCGGCGTGATCCTGACAGGCCAGGAGATCCGGGAGAACAAGGAGATCGTCCACTACAGGAAGCTCTTTGAGGAGTACCCTGTGGTGACGCAGTACCGGATCCGGACGGTGGTGGATTACTGCATCGGGAAGCGGGCACACAGGAGCTTTGTCTTCAACTACAGCGACGGCGTCTGCCAGGTGTTTGCCCTGCGGCCGGTGATCGCGTCGGACACGGTGCAGCGCTGCTGCGATCTGGTGCAGTCGATGATCTGTCGCATGGTGGATTTCGGCGGAGAGTTCCTCTTCTCGTACCGGGCAGGGGAGGAGACGTACCTGAACGGCTTCGTCTCTGCGAACCGCCAGCTCTACATGGCAGATGAGGGGCGGGTCCGGAGCATGCAGTACACCTGCGTGAATCCCCAGGAGAGTCCGCCCGTCACGGCAAAGCCGGAGATGCCGGCACTCGTGATCGGGATTGCCGCTGTCGGCAGTCCATAAACAGAACCCATAGCAACCAGACAGGAGACAAGACAATGGAAACGCATCAGATACAGGAAGGATATCTTCCCTTCCTCGGATACCGGACCTATTATCGAATCGTGAAGCCAAAGGAGGAGTCCGCTGAAAAGCCGGCACTCCTCCTTCTTCATGGGGGCCCGGGCTCCACGCACAACTATTTTGAGGTCCTCGACGGCCTCGCGGACACGGGACGCGCCGTGATCAGCTACGACTGCATCGGCTGCGGCAACTCCTACGTGGAGGGAAGGCCGGACCTCTGGGTCATGGACACCTGGGTGCGGGAGCTGGAAAACCTCATTTCGGGCCTGCACCTTACCCGGTACCATCTCCTCGGGCAGTCCTTCGGCGGCATGCTGGCACTGTCCTGTCTGTTGGACAAAAAGCCGCAGGGAGCGGTGTCCGTCATTCTCTCGAGCACGCTCTCCGCATCCTGGCTCTGGGGCCATGAGCAGCACAGGAGAATCCGGTTCCTGCCGGAAAGCTGCCAGGAGGCCATCTGGAGAGCGGAGAAGACCGGGGACTTTACAGCGCCCGATGTCCAGGAGGCGACGCGGATCTTCATGGAGCGCTACTGTGCAGGGGAGCCGGATGCCAACACACCGGAGTGCGTGCGCCGGGAAAAGAAAACCGGGACGGAGTCCTATGTCACCGCCTGGGGACCCAATGAGTTCACGCCGACGGGAACCCTGAAGGACTTTGACGTGACGGCGCGCCTTCCGGAGATCAAAATTCCCGCCCTTGTCATCAGCGGGACGAATGATCTCTGCTCCCCGCTCATTGCAAAGACCATGTATGACGGGATCCCGGATTCCAGATGGGAGCTCTTCGACGGGGCAAGGCACATGTGCTTTGTGGAGGATACGCCGAAGTATATGGCGCTTCTCACCCGCTGGATGGCAGAACACGACGCAAAATAGCCATCTCCGAAAAAATCCGGCATCTTTTCCCGTTTCTGTGCGACAGCATGCCTCTGATGCGGTAAAATACAGACAGAAGGCGGCATGCTGGGAGAGGAGAATTCGCACAGGAGAGGAGGTACCCCATGGCAAGAATTGCAAAGAAGACAGCCCCGCCGTCCACAGAGGCGGCAAAGGAGAAAAAGGCGCCGGCAAAGAAGGAGCGGGAGATCCCGACCACGATCAACCTGCAGGCCTATGGAAAGAGCATCTCGGGGGAGGAGCTGATCGAGATGGCAAAGCAGGCCTGGGTGGACACCGGGCACGAGCTCTCTGCCATCAAGCGGCTTGACATCTACATCAAGACCGAGGACAGCAGGGTCTACTACGTCGTGAACCAGACGGACACCGGAACCTTCTTTCTCTACGGCTGACGGATCGGCACCTCTGCGAGGCAGGGGTGCTGTTTTTGTGAAAGAAAATTAGCACTCACCTATTGACAGTGCTAACAATCGTGATATAACGTTGGTGTACGAAGAGAGAGCTCCCGGGAAGAGGGGAGCTGAAAATAGAGTTTTCCATTTTTAAGGAGGTTTATCATGCTGTATCCCGCATTTTTTGATGATGATTTCTTTGATGACTTTGATCGCGCCTTTGCACCGGCAAAGAATCCGCTGTACGGCAGGCACGCGAAAAACATGATGAAGACCGATATCCGCGAGACGGAGGATGCCTACATCCTCGACCTTGAGCTGCCGGGATTTAAGAAGGACGAGATCAGCGTCCGCCTGGAGAACGGCTACCTTACCGTCGGTGCGGAGAAGGCCGTCGAGGAGAATGGAAGCAAGAGCGGCAAGGTTCTGCGCAAGGAGCGGTATGAGGGGAGCCTGGAGCGCTCGTTCTACGTCGGGGAGTCGGTAAGACCCGAGGAGATCTCGGCGTCCTATGAGAATGGCGTCCTGCAGCTTTCCGTTCCGAAGAGGACGGCACAGAAGGATCCTGAGAAGCGCACCATTGAGATTCAGTGAGCAGTAAGACCGATGAGGGACAGGGCTCCTGCACAGCAGGCAGGAGCCCTGCCTTGCTGTCAGGGACCGAAATCTGCAGCATACCATAAGACCGGGAAGCCCCGGGGAACCGAAACGGACCCCCTCGCAGGGCAGTGCGGCCGCCAGTCGGCAAGGAGGAAAACCGTGAAAGAATATTGCTACTGCAGTGTACAGCCAAAGGGAATGTCCAGTGTCTACTCCTATCTTGCAGATGACGGGATGGACATTCGGATCGGCACGCCGGTGGAGATTCCGTTCGGCCATGACAACGTGCTGACCAAGGGCCTGGTCGTGGATTTCGGCTACTATACCGAGGACAACGCTCCCTGGCCTGTGGAGAAGACCAAGAAGATCATCCGGGTGCTGACCCCGGAGGAGTATGAGAGCGACTGGGACGACGCCGGGAAAAACGGCAATGACGGAAAGGACGACGGGCTCTCCGAGCAGGATAAGAAGGAGATCGCCGAGGCCATGGGCTACATCCTCAGCGGTAACTACGACGAGATGTTCAAGTGGGCCGTCAACCATCACGACCGGGTGGACTGCCCCGGCATCATGAAGGTGGTCTGCAGCTGCTACCAGCTCTGCGTAGCGCAGAACAACCCGGTGGCGGCGCTGAACCTTGGCACCCTCTACTACACCGGGGACGGCGTGCCGCAGAACTTCAAGAAGGCGGAGGAACTCTACAAGATCGCCGCGGCTGCGGGAGAGGTCCGCGCCATCTGCAACCTGGGCTATGTCTACTACTACGGCCGCTGCGGGGAGGTGGACTACGCGAGGGCCTTTCAGTGCTTCAACCTGGGCGCTGTCCTCTACGACGATGCCAACTGCCTGTACAAGCTCGGCGACATGTACCGGGACGGCCTGTTTGTGACCGCAAACGGAAAGTTCGCCTTCCAGCTCTATCTGCGCGCTTTGCAGCAGGTCTCCGTGCCCAACACGGACCACAACTGCGCACCGGACATCCAGTTCCGGCTTGGAAGGGAGCTCGTGGAGGGAGACATCGTGACGCAGAACGCGGAGAACGGGCTCTCCCTTCTCACGGAGGCGCTGGGCGGGTTCTATGCGCGCAGGAAGAATGATGCCGCGGTGCCGGAGTTGGTGCAGAAGACAAAGGAACTGATCAGCAAGGCCGAGAAGATCCTCGATGCGGACATGAAGTAAAGAACAATCTGCAGTTTTGCCGGAAAACACCTTCAAAAAAGAAGGTGTTCCCGGCTTTTCTTTTGCCCGGATTCTTTCTACAATCCTCTGGGACGCATCGCATTTCCAAGAGGAGGAAACCCATGAGACAAAAGACAGACCGCATCCTGTTCGGAGGAGACTACAACCCGGAGCAGTGGCCGGAAGAGATCTGGAAGGAGGATATGCGCCTGTTTCACAGGGCGCACATCTCAGAGCTGACGCTGAACGTCTTTTCCTGGGGCCTGCTGCAGTCATCTGAGGAGCAGTATGACTTCTCGCAGCTCGACAGCATCATGGATCTTTGCAGGAGAGAGGGAATCTCCGTCATTCTTGCAACCTCCACGGCGGCCCAGCCTGCCTGGATGTCTGCCAGGTACCCGGAGACCAACCGCACGGATGCCCACGAGAACCGGCATCACTTCGGCGGCAGGCAGAACATCTGCCCGACGAGCCGGGTCTTTCAGAAGTATGCTTCTGCACTTGTGGAGAGACTCTCCGAACGCTATGCGGGGTATGACAACCTTCTTGCATGGCACATCTCCAACGAGTACGGCGGCTACTGCTACTGTGAGCACTGCCAGGAGGCCTACCGGACCTGGCTGAAAGAGCGGTACGGCAGCATCGGGGAGCTCAACCGCGCCTGGAACACCACTTTCTGGGGACATCGCTTTCAGGATTTCTCCGAGGTCCGCATCCCCGATTACCTGACCGAGGAGTTTGATTACGGAGAGGGGCGGACCCTCCGCACGAACGTGCAGGGAAACTCCATTGACTACCGGCGGTTCATGACGGACTGCACAATCGACCTCATTGAGATGGAGAAAGCCGCCATCCGAAAGCACTCGGACCTTCCCGTCACGACAAACCTCATGTACAACTTCGACGGCTTCGACCTGGCAAAGATCGCAAGGCACCTGGACTTTGTCTGCTGGGACAATTACCCGGCTTATGGGGACGACATTGCAAACACCGCGCTCTGGCATGACCTGATGCGGGGCATCGGGGACGGCAATCCCTTCTCTTTGATGGAACAGACTCCGAGTGTCACGAACTGGCATCCCTACTGCCGTCTCAAGCGCCCCGGGATCATGCGTCTTTGGAGCTATCAGGCGGTGGCACACGGGGCTGACACGGTCCTGTTCTTCCAGATGCGCAGAAGCCGCGGCGCCTGCGAGAAGTACCACGGCGCTCTGATTGACCATGTGGGGACAGGGGATACCCGGGTCTTCCGGGAGATGACAGCACTCGGAGAAGAGCTGGAGAACCTTGGCGGTGCGCTCCTCGGGGCAAGGAGCGATGCGAGAGCTGCGATCCTCTTTGATTGGGACAGCTGGTGGGGGACGGAACTCTCCGCAGGCCCCAGTGTTCTTGTCAGCTACCTGCGGGAGATCCAGACCTGGTACCGCGCCTTCTGGCAGCTCCACTGAATATTCCGGACGTTTAAGCCCAGTCTTCCGCGGGCCAGAGCCACTTTCCTGTTCATCGTTGAATCGGCGTTTCCAGATTGACAGAGCCACCTATCCGATGCTCAGAGCATAGCACTTTCCGCAGGTCTGCCAGACTTCCGCACTTTGGGACATACCCAATTCCGCAGTCAGAGCAGATGTTTCACATGCGAGAGCATCCATTCCGACGTTTAGCGCATTGTTTCCTTCCGCCATTCAGATCATCATCGGTTCCGATATTCAGAGCAGCCTGCTTTCCGCAGTGAGGGCAGTAATTCCGAAGATCGGAGCCATTTCTATTTCACGTCTCAGAGCAATTCTTCCGCATTCGGAGCATGCTTTCCGCTGCATGTTTCCAGTAGCATTCCGGCTTTTGAGCATGGCTTCCATAAGGAGAGCCATCGGATTTTAACATTTCGGATGCAGAGGCACGCAATTATCAAGCTTGCTCTATAGATAACTATTCCATAGAATCAAATCAGTGTATACTGATTGTATCAGTGCAAAAAAAGAAGAAAGGTCTAAGCTCAGCCAGCCGCCCTTTCTTCAACGCATCACAACTGTTACCAGCAGTTGCGAATCATCCCTTTTGAGGACAGCCCTATGATAGCCGAATACCAGAACAAATTCAATTCTGCGATAGTGCAGACACTCCTTGACATGGACGCCATGTCACAGGCTTCGCTTGAGCAACTCGTAAACGTTGCCGGGCAGAACCAATACGACCGCAAGGTGATCACGACCGATCCGGCGACCTCGATTATACCCATGAGGGTCTCAATACCAAGGCGCTATTCGCGTGCAACGGGCAAACGCTACACCATGTTTCCCTGCTTTCTGCTTCCGCACTATCGATACACCAAATCGTTCATCTTCCTTACTCTTTACTGCTACAAGTGCGGGCGGTTCCAATCGGTGCGGGATCTCTGCAGCCGGATGGGAATCACGGTTACAACGCTGTACCGCTGGAGAGCCGTCTTTATGTGGGACCTGAATTGTCTGATTCTCCGGACTCTTCTGATTGTGATCAGATCAAGACAGATTGCACCGCATCCGGCGCATACCAGGTGCCGAAAAGCTAGTCCGTGCCAGATAACGGTAACTGACAGCCTTCTGACCCTCCGATATCATGATAGTGAGCCTAAAACGAAGACGCTTTAGGTCCGCTCACTGCAGTGACAACACCTATAAGACCAACTGGCCGGTAACCAGTCTGTATAATCGACTTCTCTGGCTGATGAAGCCTGGTTGAAGTGCGCTCATGGAAAGGAGGCGCTTATGGCCAGGAAAATCCCGGTCAAAATGATTGTCCAGCTGAAGGATGCAGGTATATCCCAACGTATGATTGCCTGCACAAGAAAGGTCTCCAGAAACTCGGTAGCAGAAGTCTTTCGTATCGCGGATTCGGAGGGAATTCACTATCAGGATATAAGCCCGCTGGATGATGCTGCTGTCTACAAAAAGTTCTTCCCCAACAAGGACGCTGACAGTATTGCTTTTGCTGCACCGGACTACGGATACATTCACAATGAGCTTCGCAAGAAAGATGTCACCATGGCATTGCTCTATCAGGAATACCTCGCCAAGTGCAATTCAGAGGGGCTGCTGCCTGTCGGAAAAACCAAGTTTTACGATGATTATGACGAGTTCACTCGGCTGAACGAACTGACCAACCACCTTGATCATAAGCCCGGGGAGGCGGTCCAAGTGGACTGGGCAGGCGATACCATGCATTACACCGCCCTGAACGAAAAGGAACAGATCAAGGTCTATCTCTTCGTTGCGGCGCTTCCATACTCCATGCACGCGTACCTGGAGCCCTGCGGTGACATGAAGATGGATACCTTCATCCTCGCACAGGTGCACATGTTCAATTACTTCGGCGGAGTCACCCGTAAGATCATCTGTGACAACCTCAAGACCGGTGTTGTGGAGCATCCCAAGGAAGGAGAAATCGTCCTCACAGATCTGTACGAATCCTTTGGAGAGTACTACTGCTGTGCAATCATGCCGGCAGGAGTCAGAAAGCCGAAGCAAAAGAGTTCTGCAGAGGGATCGGTCAACACGCTTGCGGATTCTTTTATCGGTGCCACGAGGAACAAAGAGTATCACTCCCTGGAAGAGATCAAGGAGGATGCCAGGAAGTGGCTCGAGGCATTTAACCGTAAGCCCTTTCAGAAACGCGAGGGCTCCCGATACGAGGTGTTCATGAGCGAGGAGAAGGGAGAACTCCGCGAGCTTCCTCCCACGCCATTCGAGATCACCCATTGGGAAATGGGCTACAAGGTGCAGAAGGACTTCCACGTCAGGTACAGGCGGAACTCCTACTCCTGTCCCTACCAGTACTACCGGAAGAAGGTAGATCTGCTTGTTTCAAGTACCACCCTCACGATCTACTACAAGGGAGCAAGGCTCACCTCGCATCCGCTGTTTCCGTCGTTTGCAAAGAACAAGTACTCTACGCATCCGGAGGATATGCCGCCGCAGTTCCAAAACATCTCTCCCTGGACAGAAGATCGCTATAGGAACTGGGCCAAGTCAATCGGGCCGCATACCAGCACCGTCATTGACATGCTCTTCCGAAGCGTGAAGATACCAGAGCAGGCGTATAACTCCTGCCATGCGGTGCTCACATTGAGTAAAAAGTACTCGCCGGAGCGGCTGGAAACCGCCTGCGAAATCGCCTTGTCACGCGGAATTTCCCTGCCAAGGTACCGGATCCTGAACGCCATCCTCTCTGACAGCCAGGATATCGTGTATCGGGAGAAGGAAGCCGCTTATGAGAAGGAGCAGAGGCAGGAGGCAACAGGAGGCTTTCTGCGGGGGAACAGTTATTACCAGAATGCATCTGGAAATCACAGTACGTCTGAGCAGGTTCAGAGCAGTTCAGACGGTCAGAGCAGTAAGGAGGCAGATACCAATGGCAATGCTTGATGCAGAAACCGACCGGAAGCTCCGGGTGCTGGGCGTCCCGGAGATGGTTGTTGCTTATCAGGAACAAACGAAATCCATGGAACGGGTCAACCAGCCGTTTGAGAAACGGCTTGCTGAACTGGTCGATGCAGCCTATCAGGCCAAGTACAACGAGAAGGTAGAGCATCTCCTGAAGGCTGCTCATCTCAGGATTCCCACTGCAGATGTCACTCAGATCCTGTACGACGATAAGAGGCCATTCAGTAGGGAACTTGTGGATGAGCTCGCCTCCTGCCACTTTGTGGAGCAGCACACGAGCCTGATTATCCAGGGCTATCCCAGCTCTGGTAAGACCTACCTGTCCTGTGCCTTCGCGAAAGAGGCGTGCAAGAAGCACTACAAGACCGCTTACATCCGGATGAGTGATCTTCTCAGCGCTGAAGAGGAGGCACGCATGCTCGGGATCCACGAGGAGAAGCGGCTGCTGCGGAAGTACAGCCAGTACCAGGTGCTCGTGATCGACGAATGGCTCACCACTGGCGTCGATGCGGATGAGGTTCGCTTTCTATATGAGTTGGCAGAGCGTCGCTTCGACTCTGCCAGTACGATTTTCGCCACTCTTCATGACAAAGCCGAATGGCTGGCCTGTCTCGGAGAGGGAGCCCTCTCCGAGTCGATCATCGAGAGGTTTACACACAATGTCATCGTACTGAACACAGGAGAGAACGACTTCAGAGCAGTTTTCGAGCACCGGGATCCGCCATCTCTGGACTCCTTCGGAGCGACAGTCACCTGAAGGTGGCTCTGAAGAGCGGAATCAGAGGTTTAATTCACGGAAGGCATGCTCCGTCCACACGACGGAGCATGCTTCATTGTTCCGGAATATTCAGTAATGCCAGTGGTCTTACAAAAAAGGCCTGGTGTGAACAGAATGGTATCAACATTAAAATAGTGTTAAACACTATGTGTCAGTTGCAGAACTGCAGGTTAAATAAAGGGGGATGGACAATGGAAAAGATTATAGCGGCTTGTGGAAATGACTGTGCTGCCTGCCCAAGGTATGTTGCACACCCATATGAAAAGACGGACGAAGAACTCCGTCACACAGCACAGCTTTGGATGAAGATCGGGTATCGGGATCATATCGTTACGGATGAAGAGATTTCCTGTAGGGGTTGTAAGCCGGAAAACTGGTGCAGATACCGCGTTGTTAAATGCTGTGAGGACAGAGGAATCAAGACTTGTGCTGATTGCAGGGAATACCCCTGCGACAATATGAAAGAGTGTTTCGAGGTTACAAGGTCTTTTATGCCTAAATGTCGAGAAGTCTGCACAGATGAAGAATTTCAGCAATTAAATACAGCTTTCTTTGAGAAAGAAAAGAATCTTTCACATGAGTTAAAGAAGACATTTATTAAAGGTATTAGTAAAAAGAGAATGTAATGT
>Ga0256406_1006561_pt1 | contig 11603 bp, 7 predicted proteins | sample RumenRJG_03DNA_FD_185986 | JGI IMG/M metagenome (GOLD analysis project Ga0256406, IMG submission 185986) | Bovine rumen microbial communities from Lethbridge, Alberta, Canada - RJG_03 | ecosystem: Host-associated > Mammals > Digestive system > Stomach > Rumen | place: Canada: Alberta | collected...
TGACTTATGCAAATTATTAAAGTTAATATATACTATGGAATATGTTTATATAAGTTAAGAATAAATCCTTGTAAATCAAAAGCAATTATGAGTATAAAAACTGACTAAATTTTTGACAGCCTAATATGCAAGTGGGAAAGGATGGCGAGATTACCATGGCAAGGTCTTATGGCACAAATAATTATCTCGGTATGACCTGTCTTGACCGTAATGGCTTTGTACATGTCTTTGTAGATAAAGGCCTGCCAACAATGGGCACATACTATGTTTTCAAACCGTCAGCTAAAGGAAAGCTGACTGTGAAGGGCGTATTCTATCAAAATGGTTCAGGTACAGCTGATGCGCATATATATGAGGGAACAACCCAAAAAGGAACTATATCTTACAAAGCCAATTACGCCGAAGCCTCAAATTCATTTGACCTCGAGGCCGGCAAGACATATTATTTATATGTGCCAACAGACACTAAGAATTATGACATCTTCTGTCTGAACAGCTTTACTTTCGAATCCCAGTATTACTTCGCTAATAAGAGTGTGCGTGTCGATAATGGCACTAAGAACTATACTCAGGCAGTAAAGGGCGGTGACGGCTCTTCATACACTTTAAATGCCTATGGAAACCTCACAGCCTCTGTTGACGATAGTGGAACGGTAAGTTGGTCGGGTGATGGCGGAGCATTAGTCGTAACTGCCTCTCTCAATGGCTCCTCCGACAGCTATGTAATAACAGTGCCTTATTCCACACACGAATGGGACTTCAGAAATGTGGAATTGAAGGATCTGAAAGCTAATACTACCGATTGGGCTGTAACTTATAAGGTTAGACAGTTCGACCAGACTTCTAAGGCTCTGACTTATCTCAACGTTCCGGTGATGGCTAACGGCACAGCCATCGACGGCAACAATGCTTTATACGTTCCCGCTACTGCCGGACTGCTGTTCAAGTCAGATGCTAACGGATTTGGTTCAAAGATTTCTTGGCCTAAGGATCTCGATTTCGACGGACTCACCCTTGATGAGCAATATGCTCTGACATACGATAAGGTGAGCAGTGTGCAGCTCGTTACTATGTACAAGGGGGGGGTGCTGACCATTCCAAATTTGAAGAAAGGGCAGTATATCCGGATGAAATGGCGCAGATATTCACCCTATCATGGAGATCATATCCAAGCAACAAATGTTACGGATCTCAAGGGCACCGAAATCACCAATACCAAAACATTCAATGTCGGAGTTCCGGCACGTGCTGATAGAGGCGACTATGGCTATGAGTTCTTCATTGTTAAGGAAGATGGCGATGTCACCTTTAAGCAGATGGATGAGGGATGGACGGATATCTACGACATCAAGGTCGCAGACGAGAAGGGTATAATGACTGACGGAAACCTGCAGACAGACTTGCGCTTAATCGAAAATAATAAAACGGATTACGCTAAAACTATAGTATACTCAGGTAGCACAACAGTCACCTACAGTCAGGAAACCGGCATCCTCCACATCATGTCTTGTATGGCGAATGGAAGCGATGGCACCGTCAAATACTCTGTAAAGCGCAAGGATGGTAATGTCAACGCTACCATGTCAGAAAATGGTGAGTTGAGTATCACCGGCGGTCAAGGCATCCTCACCATCACACAGGAAGGTATCAACCAAGGCTATACGCTCGACCGAAAAATGACGGATGTCACGGTCTATGAGAAGAAAAAAGTAACAAAGGAATATCCGTTTACATGGGACTTTACCAACAACAAGACAACAGCCGATGCCTTCACCGGCGGCGACGAATGGACAAAGATCTCTGACGGTACATTTGCACTGAACGCAAAGAGCTGGAACTATTTCCAGGGCAATGACTTGCAGAAGGCAGCGAACGGGACTGATATTCCCGAGACCCAGGATTTGGGTATCGACGTGCCACACGACAAGGATAACTCACTGACTGTTGAGCTCGGCAAAGGGCTGAAGTTCGGCGCCAACGACAACCAGGTACTGACCATTCCTCAGGTGCCGACAAAATACAAGGCTTATATCCTTGCTACAGTGGACAACGGCGGCAGTATCGCGAAGGACGGCACTACGCTGAGCGGTGAGACATATTACGCTGACAAGAGCAAGACGATTTTCGTCATCGACGGCAACGGCGGTGACATCAACCTCACCGTAAAGAACGCTCTCATTGAGAAAATCGGTGTCACTGGAACCTTTAAGAAGTTCAACGTCTACAACGGTAAGAGCTACGCTACGGAATACCGCGACCACAATGAGAGATACGATCTCACGGACATCTTCACAAATGGCAAGACTGTCGAAGCACAAATAGTCAAGAATGTGGAGGATGACGAACATCTCGCAAAGACCAGTACAATAAAGATTGCACCAAAAGAAACAGGTGTGATTCTTACATGCTCGGCTACTGATGATGTGAATGCCATTCCTCTGTTTGTCAAGGATGTAAATAGCGAAGAAAGCACAATTGAGAATAATATGCTGAAAGGAACTTTAGAGGAAACCGATCAGTTGGAGTCCAATGGTGTGAACTACGTCTTTACTCGCGTGAGCTATGACCTCGACAAAGACGGTAAAATCGTAGACGGTGACAATGGTAAACAAAGCACATTGGGCTTCTATCGTGTGGCTGCCAACGACGACAGCAACTTGGCTGCACACAAGGCTTATCTGCATGTTTCGTCACCGTCGTCGGCAAAGAACTTCTATGTTATTGAGGGTATATTCGATAATGGTGACACCCCTACAAGCATTGTGTCCGTCAGCGATAATGTGGGTCCGTCAATGGATGAGGGCTGCTACTACACGCTTACGGGTATCCGCATGAGCAGTCGGCCGACGCGTGCAGGGATATATATTCACAACGGAAAGAAAATCGTTATCAAATAAGGATTAAATAGGAGAAACGATAAATGGCAGAGAAGAATTCAGTAGTAAAACCATATATAAAACCCACGACGGTCGTCGTCCGACTTAATGTCTCGAGCTCAATCCTCGACTACGCTATCATAGGAGCAAGTAAGGGCTCTACGAAAGCAGCCGCATGGGGCAAGGGAAACAACTTTAATGAGGAGGAGGCGACTCCTGTAGGCACTGTAGGCGGCAACAAGTCTGTCTGGGACGATTGATACGATAGTGAGATAATTGGAATCCGTGTTTCGCCATATCCGAATAGGGTGTGGGGTAACACGGATTTTTGTTTCCATCGGTTCGAGGACGATCGAATAACATGATTATATGTCGGCCTTCGGCACGAAGGGCACGAGTAGGACGGTTTTCGGCGCACTGGATATTTCCCGTGGACCGATATGTTCATAATTGGTTAGAGAGGTTCATAACTCAAGGAAAATAGTCATAGGCTGGCTTAAGCACCCGATGGAGCTATGGTGTGTAAGTGATGGGGCAGCCTTTGCGAGCAAGCTCGCCGCCTACCCCATAGCTTTAGACCCATTGCTCCAAGGTGAGCATAAGTCTGGCCATGATTTTCTTTTCCGTTTTCCTTTTTAAATGCCAAAGCGGTAATGACAGTATAAAGATTTATGTTTTCGCTCACCATAGTTCCACGGATAATATCCAGTGCGCCCGGTTTTCCTCGGGCGGGGTACATGAAGATTTATGTTTCTTGACGTTTACTTTGCGGTCTTTGCGGCTTTGCGAGGGCTTTTTCTCTCTGCCACCACCAGCCCCGGCGGGGCTGAATCGTCAATAACCCCGGACTAAGCGAGCGATAGCGAGTGCAGTCCGGGGAAGAAGGATCCTTACAGCTATACATTCAGTGCCTCGAAGACGCACAATAGCGCGGAGTGCGCATCTACGCATTGGCAGTGTGCCCCCCCCTTGAACGAAGAACGGTTGAATACACAAATTAAGACCAAAACTATAAAAACCCTGTTGCCAGCGCCAAGGGCTTTCGCCCTTTGCCATTCGGGCTTTGAGTGCTTGTGAGAGGCTGGGCCTCTCACCGCCCTCAAAACCCAAATGGCAGATCCTCCTCCGTCGGATCTTGGCGCTGACACAAAGGAAAACCCTCAAAACTTGCTAACGCCACAGAGGTTCGGTCGGTCGACCGAATAATTGTATTCCTTTGCCTCTTCGAGGCCAACTAACGGCCTAATCCTGCCCTCCTTTCGAAGGCGTTGCTTGGTAATCCATTGATAACTAATGTGTTGCACACATCCACCGTAGGGGCGGGGTTTATCCCTGTCCTACCAACAGCGGACAAGATAAAAAGCAAATGCTCCGCTGCTGCGATGATGGGGATAAACCCCTCCCCTGCACTGGGTAAATGCGATCAATGCATGAATATGTACGCTAACCCACATTGCAGCTATATTTCAGCTAACCCCCTGATTTCCAGGACTCGTTTTTTTGATATCTGAATTTAAGAGAATTTACACGTAATTGCAGGGGTGAGCCGAGGGTCTGCTGCAATGTGGGTTAAAAGCAGAAATTATTATAGATGCTATGGCCTCTTTACCCATGCCGTTGGCGTAAGACCGGTGTGGGCCTTGAAATAGCGTGTGAAGAAGGCCATATCGGAGAACTTGAATTCGGCGGCAATCTGCTGAAGGGTCATGGTGGTGGAGCGCAGACGGAGTTTGAGCTGCAAGACGATATATTCATCAATGAGACTCTTCGGTGTGAGCTTGGCCTTCTTTGCAGTGATTATACCAAGGTATTTTCGTGTTATACACATCTCATTGGCATAGTCGCCCACCTCGTGCCACTCGCGATAATGTTCCTCAATAAGTTCCATAAACTTCCTGAAGAGTTCTTCCGTCCGCGATGTGTAGCGAGGCACACGCTGTGGATGGGCCTTTGTAATAAAATCGTAGAATCCCAAGAAAAACGTATTCAGCTGGAGCATCACAATACGGTCAATGCTCTGACAGTACTGCTCTTCGAAATAATAGCGCAGAAGATAGAAAAAAGTCTTGCCTGCACATTGCGCTATCCGCGTATCAGTACATATCCTGTCATCTTTCAGTTCACGGAAGACAGCCTGCTCGATATTCAGACTCGACTCTCTGAGCAGTTGCGATGAATAGCGAATGATTTCCGCCTGGTAATCATCACTGCACTCAAGCCACCAAACGGTATCGCCGGGGAAAAGAGTCAATACATTGTCGGCATGCATCTCGAAGGTGTCAAAGTTCACTTGAATAGAAGCCCTGCCCGTGTAGCAATAGATTATTGCTCCATGGTCAATGACGTGCCGTTCGCGTTCAAGACTGTCAGCGCCCATTGACGCAAACTCCGATTCATCAGCTGTGTATGTAACACCATGCTTCCGGATAGTGCTATTTATTCCTCTATTGAATTTCATTACTTTTCTTATAACATTATGTATATCGTATTACATTATTAAAATAAGAATATTCTTGTTTCATCTGCAAAAGTAGTGATTTTTTTGTATTTATGTGAACATTATTCCCAAATCGTCAATAATCTTGGATTTTTACGAATAGATTTATCCGTCATTTAGCCGTACCTTTGCACCCGAAAAACAAGTACTCAGGAGATCCATGTTTTCAAATAGAATATGCTAACAATAAGAATAATGAACAAAAGACTATTTTTGCTTACAATCGGTCTCGTGTCGGCAACGTTCTGTTTTGCCCAGGGCACACGCCGCCTTACCATCAATGGTGTCTTTGATCTCATAGAGCAGAACAGCACTTCGCTCCGTGAGCAGAAGACCGGGATCGAGTCTGCCGCGGAAGGTGTCAAGGACGCCAAGAGCCAGCGTCTTCCCGACATCGGCACACAACTCTCGGGGTCATATCTTGGCAACGCATTAATGACCGACCGTTCCTTTGGCGACGCGCATGGCCTGCACACTCCTCACTGGGGTAACACGCTCAATATTGACGTGCGACAGCCGATATATGCCGGCGGTGCCATAGATGCCGGTATAGAGATGGCAAAGCTCGGTCTCGAGAGCTCTAAGCTCAGCACATCGCTGAACCGTTCGGCTCTTCGATTCAATGCGCTGACGGAGTATCTCAACCTCGAAAAGATAGAGAACCGCAAGCGGGTGCTGAAGGCGAACATTGAGCTGACGCAGAAACTCATCGACGATATCAAGGCACGCTACTCACAGGGGGTAGCACTGAAGAACGATGTCACACGGTATGAGCTCCAGATGCAGCAACTCCGTCTTGCGCTGACAAAAATTGACAACCAGCGTGCAATCATCAACCACCAGTTGTGCAACACCCTCGGACTTCCTGAGGGAACGACAGTAGAGCCTGCCGACGACGTCACGCTGATGACCTTCCCTAAGGACGGTGAGGCCTCATGGCAGCAGACGGCGACTGCAAACAGTCAGCAACTGCAACTCTCTGAGGTCAATGCCAGTCTTGCAAAGCAAAAAGAAAAAATCGCACGCAGCGAGATGTTACCTAAGGTGTCACTCGTGGCCAATAACAACTTCAATGGTCCTATCACCTTCGAATTGCCGCCGATAGACAAGAACCTTAATATATGGTACGTTGGAGTGGGAGTGACTTATCAGCTGTCGTCGCTCTTCAAAAGCAACAAGAAGCTCCGTCAGGCAAAGCTCCAGAGCAGACAGGCACAGGAACAGACAGCCGTGGCACGCGAACAGCTCAACAATGCTGTCCAGGCTTCCTACACCGAATACCTCCAGAGCTATGTGGAACTGGAGACACAGCAGAAGAACGTCCAGCTCGCCCGTGAGAACTATAATGTCGTGAACGAGAGATACAACAATCAGTTGGCACTTATCACCGACATGCTCGACGCCAGCAATATGCGCCTTGACGCCGAGCTGAGCGAGGCCGACGCAAAGATTGCAGTAGCAGAAGCTTATTATAAGATGAAATATATTTCAGGAGAAATTTGATTATGAGAAAGAGAAAACAGGTCCTTCAGGCCTATAACATTGTAGTGATAGCCTTACTGGTTATCGGAGTTGTATATATTTGTGTTCGTTTCCTGCATCCAGGATTTAACGAGTGGACCGACAACGCTATGGTTCACCGCGACCTCACACCGGTCAACGCCCGTGTTCAGGGATTCGTCAAGGAAATCCGCTTTCAGGAATTCCAGTATGTCCACAAGGGTGATACGCTCGTCGTTCTCGAGGATACCGAGCTTGCCCTCCAGGAGCAGCAGGCCGAGGCCAGCGAACAGGGAGCGCAGTCGGGTGAGCAGGCTGTATCAGCCGGTATGACCACCACCGACCGCAATGTTGCCACGGCCAATGCCGGTGCCGCTGTGGCTGGATCGGGCGAGCAGATAGCATCGGCGCAGACATCCGCTGCCGGTGCCGCCGTACAGTCGTCGCAGGCAAGCACTGACGAGATGCGCGTGGAGATGGAGAACGCACATAAAGACTTTAACCGTTACGAGCAACTCCTTGCGAAAGGGGCTGTCACCCAGCAACAGTACGACAACGCGCGCACTGCCTATGAGAGTGCACGCAGCCGCTACCAGAATGCTGTGGCACGCCGTTACCAGGCCGTAGCACAGCACAATGTGGCACGTGCCAACCAGAAAGCGGCAAGTGCACGGCTCGCACAGGCGAACGCACAGACTCTGTCCACCGCTTCGATAAAGACACAGCAGGAGCATGCTCTCACTCAGAGCCGCGCAGGTGTGAAGGCAGCACACTCCGGCAGTGAGCTCGCACGTCTGCGCCGGTCATACACCGTCATCACAGCACCATGCGACGGATATGTGGGCAGGAAGAATATATACGTCGGACAACTGATACAGCCAGGACAGTTCATCATCAATATCGTAAATACTGACCACGTATGGATTATTGCCAACTATCGTGAAACACAACTGAAGAATATCACTGTCGGAGCGAAGGCTACCTTCCAGGCCGATGCCATTCCGGGCGTGACATTCAACGGTCGCGTCGAGTCCATATCCCTCGCTACTGGTGCGGCATACGGCAACATGCCTGTCGACAACTCCACCGGCAACTTCGTGAAAGTGGAACAGAGGGTACCGGTCAGGATTGAACTGACGAAAGACAACAACCCGAAGGAAGTGGCGAAACTCATTTCCGGACTGAACGTTGAGACGAAAGTGGATTATTGATTATCGATTAATAAAAAAAACAACTATGCCAGGACCACCAATATTAAACGGGCCTTTCACTATGCCCATGGTCAAGGACTTCATACCACGCCGCATGCAGCCATGGCTATATATTGTCTTCGCTGTCATCTTCCAGATGGTCGGCGGAGTATATATGGGCAGCCTGCAGCAGATGGTCGGCGAGTGGAGCGTGATGCGCGAGGACGTTACGTTCATAGCCATGTGCGGAATAGTGGGAGTGGCAATGCCATTCCCAATACTCTTCCGACTCAAATTCCGGTATACCAACCGCCAGCTCGAGATCTTCGCCGTCAGCGGAATGATCATTTGCAACTTGCTGACATTATGGGTACGCTGGATACCACTGCTGTGTGTCATATCATACGTCTGCTGCTACATGAAACTGATGGCAACATTCGAGATAATGTCAAACATTCAGTTGTGGATGACTCCGAAACGCGACTTCCGCATATTCTTCCCTTTACTGTACATTATAGTATTATGCGATATGAGTCTGTCGAGTTTTACGGCAAAGCAGCTCACTTACTATTTCGGGACATGGGAGGCGATGCAGGTGTTCATCATCGCCCTGCTGTCGCTCGTGCTGATATTCTTCATGACATGCACTAAGGACTTCCGCTTCATGAAACCGCTGCCATTCGTTTCCATCGACTGGCTCGGCGCACTCCTCTGGTCCATCGTCCTTTTGCAGGTTATATGGCTCTTCACCTATGGGGAGTACTACAACTGGTTCGACGGAGCCGTCTTCCGGCACGTCCTGTATGCTCTGCCGGTGAGTTGCTATTTTGCCATTCAGCGCATGCGGCATGTGCACCATCCGTACATCGACCCGAAGGCATTCCACTATAAGACTCTGTGGCCAATACTCTTCATGTTCGCCGTCGCAGAGCTGATGAACTCGACGCCTATGGCATTGGAGAATGTCTTCACAGGACAGATTCTGCATTATGGTTTCCTCACCTCATCACGCTTCGACCTCATAGTCATTGCCGGGAATATCACCGGCTGTCTGTTCTGTCTGTGGTGGATGAAGATGCTCAAGTTGCCATACACACGGCTGCTGACCATCGGATTTGCTTTTCTGTTAGTCTACCAGATATGTATGTACGGACTTATCAGTCCGGTAATAGACATTGAGGTGCTCTACTTCCCGACCTTCATCCGCTCCTTCGGCTATACGATCTTCTTCGTCACACTGACACTCTATCTTCAGGAGCTCATGCCTTTCGAGCACTTCTTCATGGGGCTGACCATTGCGGGATTCATCCGCAACGGCGTTGTCGATTCTGTCTGCACGGTAGTATACTCTTATCTGCTGCGCTATCACGTTGCCGACAACCTCGCACGCGCCCTGCCCTTCGACACCACGCAGAGCATCATGATGGGCATAAAGCAACTCTACGGTGTCACCTGCATCGGAGGATGTGCCTTCATGCTGCTGATGATGCTCTACCATGTGCAGCCCGTCCGCTCCACGCTAAAGCATGTGCCATATTGGAACAAACTCGGACAGCAGATGCGGCGCGAGCTTGAACACTAGACTTAAACTTTTTCATACCCGGCCATGACCCGACCTCGACGGAGGCGGGCCATGGCCTTTTTAGTAACAAGGATTCTGGAGATTATGATGCCGGACATAATTATCGTCGGTGGCCGTGTTTCAATTCCATAAAGATTCGATTAAGAGTGGCACGGTGGATACGGATAAGCTTGTGGAGAACTTTGTTTCAATTCCATAAAGGTTCGATTAAGACATAAGGTGCTCCGTGAATATTTAGAGCGTAATAGATAATTTCAATTCCATAAAGGTTCGATTAAGACTAGACACTGATTCTTCATCAGAGTAAGCATAAATATTTCAATTCCATAAAGGTTCGATTAAGACGGTACCCCCAACCTCCCGTCGATAACTCCGTTCCATTTCAATTCCATAAAGGTTCGATTAAGACGGGCACCGATGACCCCAACCGACAGTGTGCTACCTAATTTCAATTCCATAAAGGTTCGATTAAGACGCTGAGTTGCTTGCCGTCCTGAAGGCATCAGGTGTATTTCAATTCCATAAAGGTTCGATTAAGACACTTTGGCACAATTGGGACCAGTTTATTACGCAAAATTTCAATTCCATAAAGGTTCGATTAAGACGAGTTATGTCTAATAGTTGTTTTCTTGCCACCACATTTCAATTCCATAAAGGTTCGATTAAGAGACGTGTCCCGTCTCATGTGCTCTTGGTGCTCTCTGCCATTTCAATTCCATAAAGGTTCGATTAAGACGCGGGAGAGACATAGCATGTCCAGTCATCAGACCAATTTCAATTCCATAAAGGTTCGATTAAGACTTGGTATGAGTCTGTAGTGCGATATGGGCATTACGGATTTCAATTCCATAAAGGTTCGATTAAGACAGGGAGCCACGATGGCCAATTTCATCCTTAACTGATTTCAATTCCATAAAGGTTCGATTAAGACCTTTCTGCTGCCTCTTTGTTTGGGTAACAATTAGATTTCAATTCCATAAAGGTTCGATTAAGACTAGCTGCTGAGTAGTCGCCCGTGTTCGTGGCTGCATTTCAATTCCATAAAGGTTCGATTAAGACATTAGATGCGCTGAATACATCCTTGACAAACTGGAAGATTTCAATTCCATAAAGGTTCGATTAAGACGGTGGCGAGAGCGCATGCCGTAAAGATTACGACCATTTCAATTCCATAAAGGTTCGATTAAGACTCGATTGCGGAAGTCGTTGGACGGAAGCCCTTCATGTATTTCAATTCCATAAAGGTTCGATTAAGACTAGGGGGCGAAAAGAACATTAAAGTTAATAAGATTATTTCAATTCCATAAAGGTTCGATTAAGACACTGGTTGTAGGCACGGCGGGAGATCTTTATCGAGATTTCAATTCCATAAAGGTTCGATTAAGACTCATTTTTAAAATGACAAAAGTCATTTTTCAAAAATTTCAATTCCATAAAGGTTCGATTAAGACTCAAGCTCACCGTCGACAACGAGGGACTGAAATTATTTCAATTCCATAAAGGTTCGATTAAGACGCAGAGGGCTGCAGTAGCTGTCATTATCCATGCCAATTTCAATTCCATAAAGGTTCGATTAAGACGCCGTCGCCGCTTATCTGACCGAGGTTGAACGACATTTCAATTCCATAAAGGTTCGATTAAGACGCACATCGACAGATGAGGCTAAAGCCCCTATTTTCTCGGGGTTCCGAATGCAAAGATACGAAAAATATCGGGAAAAATATGTCGATGTGGAATAATATAAAAATACTGGGGTTACGACAACACCTTTATCTAATACTGTTTCAATATGTCAAAGAGCGAAAGAATAAGGTTCTTGAGCCTTAATTCACGGACTATGGTAGACATCGACAACTTTTATAAGAAGTTATCTGTCGACATCCGTTCCTTACCAAGGATCTCTTTGTCCATATTATAACTCATCTTATTCGTAAATATTATCACGCTGTCGGTATCTG
>Ga0256406_1006563_pt1 | contig 11599 bp, 8 predicted proteins | sample RumenRJG_03DNA_FD_185986 | JGI IMG/M metagenome (GOLD analysis project Ga0256406, IMG submission 185986) | Bovine rumen microbial communities from Lethbridge, Alberta, Canada - RJG_03 | ecosystem: Host-associated > Mammals > Digestive system > Stomach > Rumen | place: Canada: Alberta | collected...
GGCACCACTGCCACACCGTCTGCACGTTGAAGCCTTCGCGCCTTGCCCAATCGCTTACTCGCATGACTCAATCATAACACACGAAAACAAACAGAATCAGGCATTACAGGTAGCCGATAAACGCCCCGGCGCGGGATTGCCGCGATATGGGGCCGCGCAGTGCTTCGGGCGGTCGGTTGCGCCCTACGATTGCGACGGCGGGAGCAGGAACTGGTCGCCGCGCGCGTTCTTCGTCACGGCATCCGGGTCGGCGCCCATCTCACGCAGGCGCTTGTTGCGCTCCTCGATGACACGGCGTGCCAGCTCGATGCGACGTTTGGCGAGCGCGATATGCGCGGGGGACATCGGCGGCAGCGCGGCGCGGCGCGGGTCGCTCGCCAGACGGTGCAGATCGTGCGCGATCAGGCGGGCGCGGGCTTCGCGCTCGGAGTCGCGGTGGGCGTCGTGAGTGGTTTCGGTGCCGTCGGAATCGTGGGCGCGGTCATGCGTGAGGTTGATCGTGGTGTCGCGACGCACGTCTTCCGCCCCGGCTTCGCCGGGGCCGGAGGAGAGGTTCTCCGTGACGGTGATGGAATCGTCGGTTTCTGCCGTGGCCGCGGCCTGCGCCGTATCGCCCGTCGTCATGGCGCTCGCCTGCTGCAGCGCCTCGTCCCATTCGCGCCACTTGGCGGAATCATCGTCGGAACTGAAAATCTGCGGGCCGAAGGCCGTTGCGCTCTGCGCCGCCGTCATGCCCTTGCGCGCGTGGCGCTCGAGGCGGTCCTCGTGCGCGAGCAGCCTGGAGTACTCGCGGTGCTCGCGCAGGATCTGCCACGATTTGCGCGGGTTCTGTGCCATTTTGCGCAGTGCCGTCATCGGGTGCGCGTCCGCGATCTTGTACGTCAGCGAGCCCAGCAGCGGCATGAGGAACACGGTCACGGCGCCGGCCGCCACAAGCACGGATGCGGTGCCCTGCGTCATCTGCTCGGAGCTTACGGCGATATTCGTCACGGCCACGATCAGAGGCAGGGCCGTGGTGCAGTACAGCGCCACCGTGATGCGGTGATGCGCGGAAATCGTTTTCGTGGCCGGATCGATGCTCAGGCCCATGAACACCGGGATGGCGCGCACGAGCAGCAGAAGCACGATGAAGGTGACGAGCAGCGCGGGGGCCGCGGCCACGGCGCTGAGGTCGATTTTCACGCCCGACACCACGAAGAACACGGGGATGAAGAAGCCGTAGCCGATGGCGTTGAGCTTGTATTCCAGCGCCTCGTTGCCGTCGGGGATGATGTAGCGCAGGATGAATCCCGCGGCGAACGCACCGAGCACGGCGTCGAGGTCGAAGGCCACCGTGGCGGCGACAAGCGCCACAAGCAGCAGCGCCGTGATGCGCACGCCCGTCTGCGAGCTGCCGCCGGCTTTCTCCTTGAGGAAGCGGAACAGGGCCGAGCCGGCTTTTTGCGCGCGTTTCGGAATCACCGCCAGCACGATGCACAGCGCCAGGAAAATGCCGAGGATGAGAATCGTCTGCCATTTGGCGCGCGTCGACAGCAGCAGCGCCATTGCGAGAATCGGCAGCAGCTCGCCCCATGTGCCGTAGGCGAGGATCGCGTCGCCGACCTCGGTGCCGGTCAGCCCGCGCTCCGACAGGATCGGGATCAGCGTGCCGAGCGCCGTGGTGCACAGCGCGATGGCGACGGCCATGGAGTTCAGGCCGTCCGACGCGAACAGGGGCACCGTGAACACGAGCGCGATGGAGATGGCGAAGGTGGCGATCCATGTGATCATGCCGGAGCGGCCGACGTGGCCGCCGAGGATCTGCGGGTCGATTTCGTAGCCGGCGAGCAGGAAGAGGAAGGCGAGGCCGAGCTGCGAAAGCATTTCGATGGAGTCCGACACCACGATGACGCCGGCGCCGTATTGGCCGAGCAGCGCGCCGCCGAGCAGGAGCAGCACGACCTCGGGGACGATATTGCCCGGGATGAGGCGTGCGATGATCGGCGCCGCCGTTGCCAGCAGCAGGATAATCGTCAGAGATATGAGGTCGGTGGCCATGGGTGTGCTTTCGGTGTGCGCTATGTGACGACTTGTGAGCGATCATGAACGGTTATTTTGGGTTATCTGAGCGAATTGTGTTCTATGTCGTTCGGTTGTTGTGCATAGCTGTTCGATTGTGGGGGAGGGCGGATGAATCGTGGACCGGAACAGAGCGCGCCATTCCCCCTCCCGCCTCCATTGTGCCACGGCCGGTGTGACGGGGCATGTGCGCGAACGTGTGCGAACGTGCGGCGTCGAGCTGAGCGCGGCGCTCTGGTGGTGCGTTCGGCGGCGCTTCCTAGAATGGAGCCATGAACGATGCTGCGAGCAACGAATACGATGATTCCGCCGAGGGCGGCGGCAGCGCGGGTGCGGGCGCGGGCAACGCCGGCGCCTCGGGTCTGATCGGGCGCGAATCGTCGGTGATTCCGGGGCGCTTCGGCGACCCCATGACCGTGACGCACGCCGAATGGTCGCGGGACCGCGGACGGCGCAACCCTGGCCGGCCGCTGTTCCTGCTCATCCACGGCTGGGGCTCCACGGCCGCCGACATGATGGAGTTCTTCTCCGCCTATGTGTCTCCGTTCTCCGATTGCGTGGCGCTGCAGTCGCCGCTGACCATGCCCGATTACCCGGCGGCCGCCACGTGGTTCCACGATTGCGTCCCCACCGGCGAGGACCTCGACCGAGACGCCTTCGCCGCCGCCACCGGCATCGACGCCTGGGTGCATGAACATGTGCCCGATGACCGCGCCGTCATCCCGCTTGGATTCTCGCAGGGCGGCCTGCTCGCCGTGCATCTGCTGCGCGTCGATCCGAAGCGCTACGCGGCCGCCGTCACGCTGTCGGGATTCCTTGCGCCCGGAATCGTGCCCGGCACCGCGCCGCACGACGCCGAGCTCGCCGAGCTCGACACCAGCGTGTTCTACGGAGTGGGTGGGCGCGACACATGCATTCCGCGCTACGAGGCCAAGGCCTTCGAGGCGTGGCTCGAGGAGCACACGTATCTTAAGCTGTGCGAGTATCCGAATATGGACCACTCGATCTGCCTCGACGAGGTCGACGACCTACGCACCTGGCTTGTTTCGATCGGCGCATCCAGCGGGCTCATGTGACGGCGGGCTTATGTGACGGTTACTCGAGATCGTCGAGCGCCTGCTCGACATCCGGATCGATGGTGACGTCATCGCCGTCGGAGCCGCCATCGTCACCATTGCCGTCAGCGTCGGCGCCATTGCCGCCATCGTCGCCTCGCTTGGCGCGCGCCTTCGCCTCCTTCTGCTCGCGGCGCGCCTCGCGCTTGAGCTGCTTCTCCTCCTCGCGCGCTTCGCGCTCCTGCCGCGCCTTCGCCTCCTTGCCTTCGAAGTACAGCTGCGGCTTCGCGTCGATGCCGCGCATGCCGTACCAGGCCATGTTCACGATATACGACGCCAGCTCCTCCTTGCTGATGCGCGGATTATCCGCCCACAGCTCGGCGCTGAACACCGTCAGGCCCACGATCATATTCGCGTAATACGGCGCGCCTTTCGTCGGTAGCTTGGCGCGTTTGAAGCTTTCGTCGAGCATCTTCTCCACATGCACGCTCACCGTGGTCAGCAGCGTGTTCAGCGACCCGTTGGGGTTCGTGGTCGGCGAATCGCGCAGAAGCACGTGGAATCCCTCGTTGTGCTCCTCCACGTAGGTGAGGAAGGTGAGCACGCCGAGCTCCATGGTGTGGCGCTCGCTGAGCGGCGGATGCGCGAAGAAGTCCTCCAGCGCGTCCGACATGGTTTTCAGCTCGCGGTCCACCACCACGGCGTACAGGCCTTCCTTGCCGCCGAAATGCTCATAGATAATCGGTTTGCTCACCTTGGCCGCGGCCGCGATCTCCTCGACGCTCAGTGTTTCCATGTCGCGTTCGGCGAACAGTTTGCGACCGACGCGGATCAGCTGCTCGCGGCGCTCGAACGCCGTCATCCTCGATGTTCCCATATCGCCCAGTTTAGCGGCGGTTCGGTGTGGCGGCGGGGAGTGACGGGGCGTTGGCGGGGTGCTGGCGTGGCGTCGGAAACGTGGAGTTCGTGGAGGGGATGCGGTCGCGGGGCTGCGTTTTTCCAGTACTTCGGGCAAACTGGGACGTATGGTATTGGTCCTTGTTATCTGGGGAATGGTTGTTCTCCTCGTCGCCGTCATCGTCCTCCTCGTTGCGCACGCGCAATCGGTGAAGGAGGACAATCCGCGCCGCAAGAAGCGCGACGATTCCTCGAACCCGTCGCGGGCGCCGCGCGTGGCGGGCGCCAACATCTCGTTCACGCCGACCGGCGTGGGCGAGGACGAAGAGGTGAAAAGCCCCGACAACCGCGTATACGTGGGCAATTCCTCGTCCGTGGTGGAGGTGCATAACTTCCGCAACGGCACCAAGGAGAAGGCGCGGTCGTCGCACAGCCACAGGGGCTGAATCCCGCCGGGCGCGGTAACGCCAGGCAGAACATCAGGTAGAAAGAGAGAAGCATGGATACATCGACAATCGTCGGTATCGTGATCGCGGCCGTCGTCGTGATCGCGGCCATTGTGATCGCCGTCGTGGCCGGCAGGCATCGCGCCGCGAAGAAGGCACAGGAGGCCGCCGTGGCGGCCGCGCAGAAGCGCGCATCCGTCGAGAGCGCATCGGGTACGTCGAAGGCCGACCGGTCGGCGAAGGCCACGAAGGGCGCGGCCGCGCAGGCGTCGGCGCAGAAGGTGAAGAAGCCCGCCGCCGCGAAGGAAAGCGCTGAGAAGGCAAGCGCTGACAACACGATTTCCGAATCGTCCCGCACTTCCGAAACCAACACAACCGAAGCTACCGAAGCCGAAGCCACCGAAGCCGAGGCCCCCGAGACCAAGGCCGAGGAAACCGAGGCCGCCACCTCCGAAGCCCCCGAGCCCGAGGCTCCCGAGACCGAAGCCCCCGAGCCCGAGGCTCCCGAGACCGAAGCCCCCGAGCCCGAGGCTCCCGCCGAAGCCGCCAGAACCTCCGCTCCCGCCCCCGCCGAAAAGCCGGAGGGCAAGCAGTCGCGACTCACCCGCCTGCGCGCGCGGCTGTCGAAGAGTGCGAACCCGTTCGGCAAGGCGCTTTTCGCAATCCTGACCAAAGACAACCTCTCCGAAACCGACTGGGAAGACATCGAGGACACGCTGATCCTCGCCGACGTGGGCACCGACGCGTCCGAGCAGATCGTGGACGCGCTGCGCGCCGACGCCCGCGTGAACAGCAGCAAGACGCCCGCCGAGGTGCGCGCGACGCTGCGCCGCATGCTGCTCGAGCAGGTCGGCGAGAACACCGACCGCAGCCTCGCCGCCGAGCGCGACGACGCGCGCCATCCGTCCGTCATCATCATGGTGGGCGTGAACGGCACGGGCAAAACCACCACCGCCGGCAAGCTCGCGCGCCTGTTCGTGGCCGAGGGCAAGTCCGTGGTGCTCGGCGCCGCCGACACCTTCCGCGCGGCCGCCGCCGACCAGCTCGAGACGTGGGGCAGCCATGTGGGCGTGCCGGTTGTGCGCGCCGACCACGATGGCGCCGATCCCGCGTCGGTTGCGTTCGACGCGGCGCAGAAGGCCATCGACACCGATGCCGACGTGCTCATCATCGACACCGCGGGCCGCCTGCAGAACAAGGCGAATCTCATGGACGAGCTGGGCAAGATCCGCCGCGTGGTCGAGAAGAAGCTGCCGGTGGACGAGGTGCTGCTCGTGCTCGACGCCACCACTGGCCAGAACGGCATGGTGCAGGCGAAGGTGTTCTCCGAGGCGATCGGCGTCACGGGCGTGGCGCTGACGAAGCTCGACGGCTCCGCGAAGGGCGGCATCGTCATCTCCGTGCAGAAGGAGCTCGGCGTGCCGGTGAAGCTCGTGGGCCTGGGCGAGGGGCCGGACGACCTCGCGCCGTTCGATCCCGCCGGCTTCGTCGACGGCATTCTCGGCGACTGAGTCCGCCAGGGCGGCGCGTTTCGCGCGAGTTTCGGGAACAATGTGATGGCTTGCGGACATTTTCGGACGATTTTGGGGGGCTGGAGCCCGGTTTGTGTCCGTAACCCATCACATTGTTATGAATGGTTAGGGGCGTGATGCGGGGAAGCGGCGCCTGTATTACGGTGCCCGAAACGGGAATCGTTTATGGTAACGGGTCCTTAACGTGGGCTTAACACGGTGCACTCGAAGTGGAAACGGAAGGTACTGATTATTGGACTGTTTCTGCAATCGGTTCGGTTAGAGGGAAGGAGCTCTAATGGATTCTGGAAATGCCGCGTGGATGCTTATATCCGCCAGCCTGGTTTTCCTGATGACGCCGGGCGTCGCATTTTTCTACGGAGGCATGGTCCGCGCCAAGGCGGTGCTGAACATGCTTATGCTGTCCACGGCTGCGCTGGTGGTAACCGGCGTCGTGTGGACCTTCTGGGGCTGGTCCATTGCCTACGCGGGCAATGACATCGGCGGAATCTTTGGCGATCCGGGCACGGGTTTCCTGCTTCACGATGTGATCCAGGTCAACGATGACGGCGTCTACACGTCCATCGATACGAACGCCACCACATACCCGCATGTCATCGACGTCGCCTTCCAGGTGACTTTCGCCATGATCACCGTCGCCCTCATCACGGGCGCCATCGCCGAGCGCGTCAAGTTCAGCACCTGGATGCTTTTCGTGGCCCTCTGGATCACCTTCGACTACGCCCCGATGGCGCATATGGTCTGGAACGGCGGCCTGCTTTCCCCCGACGGCGCCATCTCCCAGTGGATCGGCGCGGCCGCGCATGACTTCGCAGGCGGCACCGTCGTTCATATCAACGCCGCAACGGCGGCCCTCGTGACCGTTCTCATCATCGGCAAGCGCAAGGGCTTCGGCAAGGAGCCGATCAAGCCCCACAACGTCCCGTTCGTCATGCTCGGCGCCTTCCTCCTCTGGTTCGGCTGGTTCGGCTTCAACGCCGGCTCCGCCTTCGCCGCGAACGGCACCGCCGGCTACGCGTGGGTCTCCACCACCGCCGCCACCTCCGCCGCAACCCTGGGCTGGCTCTTCACGGAGCGCATCCGCACCGGTCACTTCACGGCCATCGGCGCCGCCTCGGGCATGGTCGCCGGCCTCGTGTGCATCACGCCGGCCGCCGACGTGGTCTCCCCGCTCGCCGCCATGATCATGGGCGTCATCGCGGGTATCGCCACCTGCTGCGCCTGCTCCCTCAAGTTCAAGCTCGGCTACGATGATTCGCTCGACGTGGTGGGCGTCCACGGCGTCGGCGGCTTCCTCGGCACCGTGATGCTCGGCTTCTTCATGGCCAACACCGGCCTGTTCGAGGGCGGCGACTGGCGTCAGCTCGCGGTCCAGCTCGTCGTGGCGCTCCTCGCCATCGTGTACTCCGCCGTCATCACCGGCATCATCGCCTTCGCCCTCGAGAAGACCATGGGCTGGCGCGTCTCCGAGCGCGACGAGGTCATGGGCATCGATATGGCGGATCAGGGCGAACGTGCTTACGATTTCGCTGGAATGTCCACTGCAATCCTCAAGGAGGTGAAGTGAGATGAAGCTGATCACCGCAATCATTCAGCCCATCAAGCTCGATGACGTGAAGGCCGCCCTCGCGGCGGTCGGCGTGCACGGCATCACGGTGTCGGAGGCGAACGGCTACGGCCGCCAGCACGGCCACACCGAGGTGTACCGCGGCGCCGAGTACACGGTTGACCTCATCCCGAAGATCCGCATCGAGGTTCTTGCCGATGATGCCGATGCCTCGACCCTGGTCGATGTCATCGTCAAGGCGGCGCAGACCGGGACCATCGGCGATGGCAAGGTGTGGGTCGCCCCGCTTGACTCCGTCACGCGAGTCCGTACCGGCGAAACCGGTTCGGCCGCCATCTGACGGTTCTGAGACGTGGCGGGCAAGGCGTTGATTTCCTCCTTCGCTCATGCTTTGCCCGTCGCCGGCGCCGTTTCTTTCGTCCGGCACCGTTACACAGGAGCTCCCGTGAGCGCAACACGGGGGCTCCTTCGTTTATTCGCGTATATTTTCTGTAACCGTTTCGGAAATACGATTTCCTGACGATTTTCGGTACGATTTTCGCGGCGGCATCGCCGGTTTCGGCGCGACGCTGGGAAAATCGTTGGGAAAATCGTCGACTACCGAAAGCCTCACCGAAGCGGGGATTGCGAGGAAAGATGGCAAGCGTTGCGGACACTGTGAAGACTTCGATGATGGCGATAGGCCGCCCCGACGCCGACGGCGTGTACCGGAACGGCAAAGACAAGCGCGAACAGCGCACGCAGCTCGTCGTGGGCGTGCTGCGCAAGCTCTGGGACGACGCGGTACACGGCATGGATGTGCCGCGCGGCATCGGGCTCGCGGCGGTCGGATCGCTGGCCCGGCACCAGCTCGGCCCGTGCTCCGACCTCGACCTCGTGATCATCTACGACCCGCATGAGGTGGACGAAAGCGACGTGAGCGCCATCGCCGACCGCATCTGGTACCCGCTGTGGGACGCGGGAATCGACCTCGACCACTCCGTGCGCACGCGCCAGCAGTGCGAGTCCGTCACTGACTCCGACCTGCCCGCCGCCATGGGCTGGCTCGACGTCATGCCGATCGCCGGCGACGCGCAGGTGGTGGGGGAGACCGCCGAATCCATTCTGCAACGGTGGCGCAAGGCCGCGCGCAAGCGCCTGTCGGAGCTCGAGGCGTCGGCGGAGGAGCGATCCGAGAGATTCGGCAACCTCGCCTATCTCAACCAGCCCGACGTCAAGGAGGCGCGCGGCGGGCTGCGTGACGCCATCCTCGTGTCGGCGCTGGTGGCATCGTGGCTCGCCGACAGGCCGCATGGCGAGGGCTACGAGGACTGCGTGGAGAAGCTGCTCGACGTGCGCGACTGCATCCAGATGGCCTCGAAGCATGACACGAACCTGCTGCTTCCCGATTTCCAGCCGCAGGTCGCCGCCATGATCGGCCTGGCCGACCCCACGCTCGAGCCCGAGGAGCGCGAGGCGCAGAGCATCGAGGTGCTGCAGACCAAGCTCGCGCATCTGGGCCGCCACATCGCCTTCGCGCTGGACTCCACGATGTCCCACGCGCGGCACACCGTCACGCATACGCATAAGCGCTTCGCCTTCTTCCAGGGCAAGCGCGAGAAGCCGAAATTCAATATCCTGCTGCCCGGAACCGCTGAGCTCGAGGGCGAGGTGGTTCTTGCGCCCGGCGTGGAGCCGGAATCGTCGAGGAACCTCGAGCTGCGCGTGGCCGTGGCGGCCGCCGACAACGGGCTGCAGATCGGGCCGTCCACGCTGCTCCAGCTCGAGCAGTGCCCTATTTCGGCGCGCGACTGGGACGACGAGGCGCGCGGCCTGTTCCTGCGTCTGCTCGGCAGCGGCGCCAAGCTTCCCGACCTGTGGGAAAGCCTCGACTACGTGGGCGTGCCGGGCAAGTGGATGCCCGAATGGCTCGGCGTGCGCAACCGCCCGAGCGTGTCGGCCGTGCATCGCTACACCATCGACCGCCATATGGTGGAGACCACCTCCAGGCTTTCCGGCGAGTCGCCCCAGGGTGCGGAGTACGACGAGGCGCAGCATGCCGCGCTGCTGCTCGCCGGCATCCTCCACGACATCGGCAAGCGACCGGGCGTGACCGACCATGCGGCCGAGGGCGAGCGGCAGGCCGCCGTGGTGCTCGAGCGCATGGGGTACCCCGAGGATGTGCGGCGCATGGCGCTTGTGCTGATCCGTGAGCATCTGACGCTGTCGACGGCTGCGATGAAGCAGAGCCCCGACGATGCCGAGGCGTGCGAGCGGATCGCCGCCGCGGTGGGGCATGACGCCGTGCTGCTCGACATGCTGTTCGATCTCACGCGCGCGGATTCCTCCTCGCTCGGCGCGACCAGCGGCGAGCTTCTGGGCAAGCAGAACGGCTGGAGCGCCTGGCGCGCCGCCCTCGTCGGCGGGATGTACCGCGCCGTGCGCGCGCTGTGCCGGTGAGTGTGTGCGTGGGGGCGGTGGCTGGGCGGGTGTTGGTGGGGGTCAAGGGCGTTCGGTGTGAGTGATCGCTCACCATGAAGGCGGTTGACCCCCGATTTGGTGCGGTTTTCGGGGGTCGGGGCCGTTCAGTGTGAGCGTTTGTTCGCACTGAAGGCGGTTGACCCCCGGTTTGGGGCGGTTTTCGGGGGTTGGGGCCGTTGAGTGTGAGCGTTCGTGTGCGGTGAAGGTGGTTGACCCTTGGTTTGGTGGGTGTTGGTGGGGGTCGGGGCCGTTCAGTGTGAGCGTTCGCTCACCATGAAGGCGGTTTTTCGCGTGGGCCGAGCGGTAGTTGGTTGTTTTGGCTGTTCGTGGTGAGGATTGTTCGCCATGAGGGTGGTTTTGGGTTGGAGGAGGCGGGTTGGTGATCGGTTTGGCTGTTCGTGGTGAGGATTGTTCGCCATGAGGGTGGTTTTGGGTTGGAGGAGGCGGGTTGGTGATCGGTTTGGCTGTTCGTGGTGAGGATTCTTCACCATGAAGGGAAACGATGACGATGGCGAGCGGGGGAATCGTGGATTGGAAGCGGTGGAAGGGGAGAAAGGCGGGGGATTGTGCGACGGCGGGGCGAATCGTGTTCCAAAAGGAACATAGTGTGTGCGCAACTGTATGAGAATTGCGCGGGGTTGTTCTTTATGAACGGCGGGTTAACGGGGTGAATGTGCGGTTGATTGTGCACTTCGGCGGTATGGATCGCGTAGCACGATTTTGAGGCGGTGGATACGCGGGCGGCGGTTGTGCTCCAGTACTCCACAGGTTATCCACCGAATTGTTCACATGCTGTGGATAGTTTCGCGGGATTATCCACACAATGTGGGTAAAAATGTGGATAACTCAGATGCTTGTCCACCGAGTTATCCCTCGGTCGTCCGCGCGTGTCGCCCGTTTTTCCTCGAAAATCCGTTCGAGAACAGCGATGTTCGTGGCGGCGCGCACAAACGAACAGCACCGCACTGAAATGTGGATAATGCACACATCAATGTGGAAAACACGATTCGCGCTGGGCGAATTCTAGTGGTCGTCGCAACATCTTTGTTGACAGTTGGTGTTGATGGTATTGGTTGGTGTTGACGTTGCGGTGTCGTCGATCAGTTCGAGGATCTTCTCGCTGGGTTTCATGTAGTCCAGGGTCTTGCGGGGCCTGTCGTTGAGTTCCATGGCGACTGCGTCGAGGTATTCCTCGGTGTATCCGGACAGGTCGGTTCCCTTGGGGAAGTGCTGGCGCAGCAGGCCGTTGGTGTTCTCGTTGGTGCCGCGCTGCCAGGGGCTGTGAGGGTCGCAGAAGTACACCTGCATGTCGAGCGCGGCGGACACGCGTGCATGCAGGGCCAGTTCGGATCCCTGGTCCCATGTCAGGCTGTTGCGCAGCAGCGCGGGCAGCGTCCGCATCTTGCGGATGATGGCGTCCTGCACGTGTTCGGCGTCGTGCCCGTCGGGCAGGTGCGGGAGGATCGTGAACCGGGTGGTGCGTTCCACGAGGGTGCCGATCGCGCTGCGGTTGCCGGCACCGCAGATCAGGTCGCCTTCCCAGTGGCCGGGGACCGCTCGGTCGGCGACCTCGGCCGGCTGGTC
>Ga0256406_1006568_pt1 | contig 11596 bp, 7 predicted proteins | sample RumenRJG_03DNA_FD_185986 | JGI IMG/M metagenome (GOLD analysis project Ga0256406, IMG submission 185986) | Bovine rumen microbial communities from Lethbridge, Alberta, Canada - RJG_03 | ecosystem: Host-associated > Mammals > Digestive system > Stomach > Rumen | place: Canada: Alberta | collected...
TACACCCTTCGTCACTGTTCAAGTATTCCAGTACTATTTTTTTCTTAAATTCATAGTTGTGTTTTGCCATAAAAAACTGACCCCCAATTGTTAGATTTTTGGTCTAACAATTGGGGGTCAGCTCATGCGACAGCCCTTTTTTTAGTGGTTAGGGGTTAGGGGATGCAGAAGCCTTCGTGCGATAGCCCTTACGAGCCACGAATCACTAGCCACGAGCCACAAATCCATGGTATGATGGTAAAAAAAGTAAAGGACGATGTGTTATGGAATCTCTAATCCGCTCGGTCTATGGCCGGGCTGACGCTGAATATGTCATCAAGAAATCCCGCTTCATCGCGACGGTCTGCGAAGTGAAGTCCGAAGATGAAGCATCTGCCTTCATCGACGAAGTGAAAAAGAAATACTGGGATGCCCGCCACAACTGCTCGGCCTACCAGGTCGGCCCCGACGGCCGTTTCCAGCGGTCCAGCGATGACGGCGAACCGGCCGGCACGGCAGGACGGCCCATCCTGGAAGTCCTCAAGAAGCAGGGCCTGACCAATACGGCTATCGTCGTCACCCGTTACTTTGGCGGCATCAAGCTCGGTGCCAGCGGTCTCATCCGGGCTTACAGCCATACGGCCGCCCTGGGCCTGGAAGCTGCGGATATCGCCGTCTATACGCCGTTCACGATCCTCAAGGCGACTGTCGCCTACCCCCTGGTCAGCACGATGGAACGCTTCGTCCCCGACCACGGCGGCACCATCACGGACCGCCAGTTCGCCGCTGACGTGACCTTCACCATGGAAGTCCCCCAGGACGAAGCCGCCCCCTTCGCCGCCGCCCTGACCGACACGACCAGCGGCCGCGTCACCTGCCAGAAAACCGGCACCCTCGTCAAGCCGGTGGTTAGTGGTTAGTGGCTCGTGGTTAGTGTTTCGTATGGGCGACCTAATGGCCCGCCGCGAACAGTTGGCGATATACAAATGGGGCTGTCGCACGATGTTTTTTCCATCATGCGAGGCCCCGTTTATCCTACGCCTTATACCCGGTCATGAGGTCGACGATGTTTTCCAAGGGGTCGCCGGTCAGGTAGCGTTTGAGATTATCCGCGGCGATGCGGACGATGTAGTCGTGCGTCGCCTGGAGGTGATAGCCGCCGGAAATGTGCGGCGTAATGTAGATGCCTGGCGTCTTCCACAAGGAATCTGACGACGGCAGCGGTTCCGGGTCGGTCACATCCAAAGCAGCGCCGGCCAGATGGCCTGCCACGACGGCATGGCGGAGTGCCTCCTGGTCGACATTGGTCCCGCGGCCGACGTTGACGAAGTACGCCCCTTTCTTCATGGCGCCAAAGCGCGCCGCATCATAGATGTGATACGTTTCCGGCGTATCGGGCAGGCACGAAGCGACAATGTCGGCCTGGGCCAGGTAATCATTGAAATGGGCCATATCCCCCATTTCATCGGCTTCGGGCGGTACGGCTCCCTGACGGCGGCGCAGGCCGATGACGTGGGCCCCCATGGCCTTGACGCGCTGGCCGAAGTTGCGGCCGATGTTGCCGAATCCGACGACGACGACGGTTGCGCCGTAGAGGGACGTAACGGGCCCTTCGTCGCGCCATTGCGACTGATGCTGATTATCATAATAAAGGTACAATTTTTTCATCATCGCCAGTGTCTGGGCCAGCATGTGTTCTGACAACGCCAGGCCATAGGCGCCGGTCGCATTGGTCAGGGTGACCCCCATTGGCAGGACGCCGGGCTGGCAGTATTCGTTGGCACCGGCACTGTTGAGCTGGAGCCACTGCAGCTGCGACGCTTTCTTCACCAGGTCAGGAGCTATATTGCCAATGATGACATCTGCTTCTTTCAACGCTTTTCCGGCCTGCGTCCCGTCACCGGGACAATAGCAAAAATCCGCTTCCGGAGCGGCCATTTCCAGCCACTGTTTCTGTTTTGCATCGACATCCATGACAACTAAAATATTCAATAGAATCACTCCCTATTGCTTTTTTTGTTTCGCGGCAATGCGTTTCACCGTTTCTAACGGGCATTGGGCAATGTGCGCAATGAATTCATACGTCACGTCTTCCTTCAAGAGATCTCTGACAATCTGATCGACACTGCACGGTTCTCCGTCCGCATTGACGAATGTGCCCATTTTTCCCGCCTCCTCTGCCATTATAACACAATAAAAAGGCCTGCATATATATTGCAACAAGAATCATCCTTCTTTCTTAAGGAACCGCTGCCAGTCCTAAGAAGGCCCTAGGTAACAGCCGTCAATTTCTATTTTATTATAGCTTCTCAATAAAGAAAAAGATAGCACCCCATGATAGCTGTAACAGAACTGTGCCAGCCCGGTCATATTCGGGGGCTATATCTTCTTGGATTGACAAGTTCCGTTTTTGTTCTATACTAATAGACAGAGTGTAATCGCAAAACGACCGCACGAAGGGGTACACCACCTTGGGTGTAAACTTTCGTGCGGTCTTTTTTGTCAGGAGGTCTTTTTCATGAAAGAAGCATCACAAATGCAGCGCGGCCTGAAGAACCGTCATCTCCAGATGATCGCCCTGGGCGGCGCAATTGGTACCGGGCTGTTTTACGGGTCGGCGTCGACCATTTCCCTGGGCGGGCCGTCGGTCATCGCAGCCTATCTCATCTGTGGCATCGTCATTTTTCTCATCATGCGCATGTTAGGGGAAATGGCCGTCGAAGAGCCGGTGTCCGGCTCCTTCAGCTATTATGCCGACAAATATTGGGGCCCCTTCCCGGGGTTCATGCTGGGATGGAATTACTGGTTCTCTTACGTCATTATCAGCATGGCTGAATTGACAGCCGTCGGCATCTACGTCCATTACTGGCTGCCGGACCTGCCGCAATGGGTCACGGCCCTGGTCTGCCTCATAGCCATCACCTGTCTCAACCTGGTCAATGTCCGGGCCTACGGCGAAACGGAGTTCTGGATGTCCTTCATCAAGGTGGCGGCTATCCTGGGCATGATTGCCCTCGGCGCCTGGCTCATCTTGCAGGACAGCCGGCCGTTCCCGCAGAATTTCAGCAACCTCTGGGCCTACGGCGGCATCCTGCCCAAGGGCATCTGGGGCTTCTGCCTGGCCATGGTGACAGTCATCTTTTCCTTCGGCGGCGTCGAACTCATCGGCATCACGGCTGGCGAAGCGGAAAATCCCGAACGGTCCCTGCCCAAGGCCATCAACCAGATTATCTGGCGTATCCTCGTCTTTTACATCGGTACCATGATCGTCATCATGACTTTGTGGCCGTGGAACCAGATTGGAACCCAGAACAGTCCTTTCGTCCAGATTTTCACCAACGTCGGCTTCCCGGCAGCGGCCAATCTCCTCAACTTCGTCGTCCTGGCTGCGGCCATTTCCGTCTATAACTCGGCCATTTACGGCAATTCCCGCATCGCCTTCGGCCTGGCAGAAGAAGGCAACGCGCCGCAATGGTTCAAGAAGCTGTCGTCCCGGGGCGTACCGGTCCACACGCTCTGTCTCTGCTCGGGCCTGACCTTGTTCGTCGTCGCCGTAACCTATTTCTTCCCGGGAAAAATCTTCATGTATTTCTTGTCCCTCACGGTCGGCGCGACCATCGTCAACTGGATCACCATCATCGTGACGCACTTGAAATTCAAGGCCTACTGCCGGAAGGCGGGCAAGACGACGAAATTCCCGTCCCTCTGGTACCCGGCAGCGGACTATTTCTGCCTGGCCTTCCTCTGCTTCATCGTCCTCATGATGACCCAGATGCCAGACATGCTCACAGCCGTCCTCATCATGCCCTTCTGGCTGGCTATCCTCTGGTGTTGCTGGCGCCGCCTGGCCCCTGCGCCAATGATGACACACACCATGCAAAAGCCTTAGCACAACGCTGCCCAGTCTGTTGAAAATGGTTGCCCTTATTCCATTCCAACAACACCTGCATACGGGGCAATCCCGCTAAATAGGCATACTGCTGGCGAATACAGTCCCCGACCGCCGCCATGACAGGATTGCGCGTCTTTTCTTCTTTGTCGCCCAGGCTCAAGTATACGGCCTGGGTCTGCGGCGGCCGCTGACTGGCATAATCCAGCCAATGGGGAAACCAGACCGACGGCGACGCGGCAGCAATAGCCGAGAAGGTTGGCGTCTGCCAGGCGCACCACAAAGCAAAGAGCCCTGCCAGGGAATATCCGCCTAACACCATGGGAGTGCCTTCCGGTAAATGGCATCGCAGGCAGACAGCCGGCAAGAGGACCTTTTCGATGAAGCCCAGCGTTTCGGCCGCACCATGTCCAAAATCAGAAGGCCCGAAAACAGCCGGACTGTCCCAGGGCGATAATTCCCGATTCCAATCGGTCACGGGGAAAGCCACAAAAACGAAAGGCACCGGGACGGCCTTGGCAATGGCCGTTACCTGTTCGTCCAATACTTCCAAATCATGGTCATCCACAGGCTGTACCAATACATACTCCGCCTGTCCTGCCGAATAAATGAGGCAGTCTTTTCCACCTATAGAAACTACAATCTTATCCATAAAATCTCCTTTTCATCCGTATTCTAATAGACTACTTAATTCCTAAAATTTTCCCTTTTTCATTTTGATAGATAATATCATCTCCCACAGAGTGCCCTAAACATACCTGCGTTAATTCAGTAAGAGAGCCTATAGAATTTTCCATCATAATATATGTCTTCGTACTTCCATTTAGTTTAACCGTCACTTTATCCCCCATCTGAATTTTTCTCTTCTGATTCAAATTCAGTGTTCCTTGTCCCATTATTTCTTTTTTATAATGAACTTTATATTGATTTCCAGGTGACATAACGGCTTTTAATGGAGCTTCGCTTATTGATGATTCTGGATATTGAACAATTTTATTAGCAGCAGTTTTTATCACCTCATCTTGTTTATGCCATTCATCTCGAATTTGTTGAGCCCGATTAACAATACGTTGGTATAGATTATATGAATGATATTCATCATCTGCCATATTTTTCTGAACATTTTCAGCATAAATCCCATAAGCGGTTAGCTTTTTAATAACTGCTTCCATGGTACCGTCTTTATCCCGATAATACATACCACCACGAATGCGAATAAACTTCCATCCAATACGTTGTAATATACACTGTCTTTCCATATCTTCTTCAATTTTCGCAGTTCCACTATGAAATCTTTCTCCATCACATTCAATGGCAATTTGTTTATTCTCATAAGATACAACAATATCAATGCGATATGGGCCTGCTTCATACTGTTGTTGGATATGGTATCCTTTTGCCAACAGATACTTAGCTACCTCAGCTTCAAAAGGTGATTCAGCTTTAACTTCCGCTTCCAGGAAACGAGCTCTATGTTCTCGATAATTTACAGCATATTCTAAAAGTCCAAAGCGAACATCTTCATCTTCAAGATTTTCCCCATGTTTAAGTTTAGTATAGTCTAGAGAATTTACGACCCATAACTGATCTTTCGCCCGGCTAGCCGCAACATTATATCTTCTTCGCCAGTCCAGTTGAGTACGGCTACGATTTGCAGATTCATCGTCATCTACCATACTTAGAAATATGACATCGCGTTCATCCCCCTGAAAGGATGCTGCATTTCCAACCACAACTTGCCGCTGATTCCACTCTTGCATATTAATGTCATGATTATACGCAAAATTCATAATATAAACAGCTTGTTCATCACCTAATAATGAAATGATACCAAACGTTTTATCAGCATATTCAGTTTGTTCCCAACAAGCCAACATCAAGGAAACAATACATTCAGCCTCTTTGTCATTAATTTTTGCTTTACCATTACGCCTACCATCTACTCGATAATTAATAACAGGTGGTATTAGTTCTGAAGAATGAGAATCCCTCAATGGCAAAATTCTATTATTATACATTTTTTCATTGCTATAACCAATGATTTCTGGAACACAACGAAAATGTTCTTCCAACATAACCGGTTTAAAAGCAGTAGCTACAATTTCATAAAAAGAGGTATGGCCATCAAACATTAATGAATTTTTTAAATAAGGGCCTAAATATTTCTTTAAAATTGCATCTCGTTCTTCAAAATTAACCCCCACCATCATCGGACTGACCTGCTTATCATCACCGACAACAATAATCTTATGCGCCATAAGTGTAATAACTAAGGCTTCCAAAGAAGATTGACTGGCTTCATCAATAATCGCAACATCAAATACGGTGTCTACCGGATCAAAAGTCTCTAATGCACGGTGAACAGGAATAATCCAAGCAGGTACTGCTTTCTGCCCCATTTTCATTTGTTCTCTAGCTTGTTTCAATAATCTAGGTGCCTGTTTCCCAGTCCGCTTGCCAGCCCGTTTGATAAGTGATGCATAGCTAGCTACAGCACTTTGTATCTCTTGTTTCCCCTCCAATCTGCACTTTAGATGATACCAGGCTAATTGATTGGCTAACCGAGTAGTGCAATCACGTAGCTGTGCACAGTAATCATCAACCCGCTTTTCTCTCTTCTCAAGGGGCATGGCAAATAATTCATTCAACAGATATTCAAATTGTTTAAGCATCCAGAGTTTCTCCAAATTATCAGGTATACTCGCTTGGCCATTGCTACCCGTACGTGAACGAATTGCCGCTGCCCAATCAAAAGCATATTTCTCCAATTTTGACAAAAGTTGTTCACGCATCGCATAAATATTTTTTTTACTCCAAACAATGCTATAGGCATGGTATGCTTCTTCATATGCTGCTCCATTCCTACAAGCTAATGCCTTCAATATTCCATGACATAAGTCAGAATCCGCTAAATTCTTATCATCAAATATCGTTTTTGCATAATCAATCTCTTGACGAATTTTTCTCGCCGCCAAAAAAAGGCTTGCTATCTTAACATAATCAAATATATTTGTCGTCAAATAATGTTCATATCCAGAGATATTTTTACTATATTCAAACTCAGATTTTAATAATTTCAAATTAAATCCCGTTTTTTTAATAATTCAACATATTGTGCATACCACGTATGATTCCACAAAAGAGCTCTGTTTATTTTATCCGCATAATCCCTTAGTTGGATAACTATATTACCTGTAAGTCTTTCTAATTTGGGGACATCAGTAAAATTATCAAATCTTTCTGCCCACATATTTTTGACAGTATGATAAGCTAAGTCGCGCCGAGTTTTCTTTATAGCTAATTCAGCCTCTTCTACATTTCGTAACGTATGCCCATCAACTATAATCTGTTTAGTCATTTTACTTAATGTAGAGTTTACAAATTTATCCCAAAAATGAAAACCACCATTAGCCAATTTTTCTTTAATTTCCGGTAAATTTTCTACTAATTCATCTAATTCAAAGGTTCCATTAACAATAATTTGTTTTCCAAGACGACTTCCCTCATAATCCTGATCAGCCTGACAAAAATCTTTAATGCTCTGAATGAGCGACTGCCATCTTTCCTGATAACCACCACCTACAATACTATCTTCTACAACAGAAAATTGCCAAGACACCATAGGTTGATAAGATTCAGCCACATTAAGAGCTTTCTGAATTATATCTTCATCAGGGTTTATAAATAGCAGTTTATTATTATACAGCAATTGATTTTCTGCAAAATTTTCTTGAATATTTTTTATATCAATAGAAGTAATGGATTTCTTTTTTTGTTCATACTGATCAATATCATCTAATAGGCATTGGAATTGTTTCGGAACCATCAATTTAGAATAGTCTGGCAACGGAAGAGATAACTCGCATTCCTCTTTATGAGAAAGCTCACCATTGCTGGCATATAATTTTTGAAATTCTTCCTGCGTCAAAGGCAGACCTTCTTTTTGTTTTACAGGACCAGGAATCACATGCATTTGTTCCTTGTTTTCAGCAACGAGTTTTGCAATTTCAATAATAGAATAACTCTGTCCACCATACACAATATTTTGATTTTCTTTATTACGAATATTAAATATAGTTTTTCTTTCTTCATCAAGATTTTTTATAATTTCGTTTCTTCGATTTTTTTCTTCAGCAATGTTATTTGATAAATCCTGAATATTTACTACATTTACTTTTGCGCTAATAGAAGAAATAATATCATTCATTTCGCTTTGATTGCCATCAAAAACAGGTACACACAAAGGACGAATTTCTTCATCTAATTTATCTCGCAGAACGCTTAATGCTTTAATTTTTTCACTAGTAACTAGAATAGTTTTCCCCTGTGCCAAAAAATGACCAATTAAATTCGCGATAGTATGTGTTTTACCAGTTCCCGGAGGACCTTGCACTTCAACAGCATTATTCTGCTCTATATCTTGAGCAATACGAAGTTGTGCCTTATTAGCCGGCTTTGTCATAAAAATTTCAGGAGCTTCACCACTAGCAGCAGCTAAGCGTTTTTCAAGCGTTTCTACTTTTTCATGTATCCCTGATACTTTATTTTTCGGGTGAAGCAAATCGATCAAATGCGGCGGAATTTCTAGTCCATTTTGAATAGCATCCATGGATTTATCCAAATACTCAATAATGCCAGAATTTTTATTCCGTAAAATAATCATCGGTGAATAAGTAACAATAAATCGCTGAGTCATTTCTTCACCTTGTGTCAAAAATTCTCCATTGGGAGTTAAATAATGAATGACCCGTTTCAAGAATTCAGCAGTACCTTCTTCTTGATTTAAATGAATTTCTGTATTTTCTAAATCGGTAGAAATTTCCCCTAAATGTAAAAGTTTTGCATTGCTTATATTTTTAAAAAATGAGCTTTCAAATTTGATGTCTTCATCCGTATCAAACAAAGAAATAATATTGTCTTCTATGCTTTCATAAGCAATACGTATTCTTTTGGTAAACAAAGGATGACAAATATTTTTATCAGATGAGTCAACAAATAAGCCAAATGCATATAAAAGTTCTCTTTCATCTGATTGGCCTTGAAAATCATTATGTAGTGTATAAAAAGATTTAAAAATATTATCAATCTTATTTAACCGAACTCGTTCGGCTACCCAATTTTTCCGTTTATTTTCCCAACAACGAAATGAAGTTATTCGTTCTGGAACATCGCTAAATTTTTCACCTGTTTTTTCATTAACATTTTGTACCTTTACTTGTACTCGATAATCCGTCCAATCATTCATTAACCATGGAGAAATTGATGGAATAGGTTCTGGGCAAAGAGGAAGATGCATCGGTTTCTGTATAGATAATATTTTTCTCTTTTTATCATCACAAAAAATTCTTATGTATTCATGTTTTTCGTCCAATGACAATAAAGTTGATATCAATCTACATCTATCATATTTTTTACAATCGGAAACAATATTTTCGCTTTTCAAATAAAATTCCTTAATAGTTTTAAACAACAGATTAACCAAACTTCGATCACTAATTTGTCTTTCCATGATGTATCCCTTTCTGATTCACAATCCTATATAATATAAATATCGTAATATGCTTAAAATATATTATACATTATAAATTATAAAAATCTCAAGCGACGATACATCAATGCTAAAGGAAGACCGCCTCATTCAATTTTACAAATAGTTCCAGCAGGTCTCCGTTTCGCAACTGTCCTGCGACTTCCATCAGGCAGCATCTGATGGATTAAAAAGTTGCTTCACAGAAAAGACCGAAAGTCACCAGCCCAAATGACTAACCACTATCTCAACTTTTATCACTTACAGGCTTCCCACAACGGTCCGCCCGGCCACAGCTGTTCGTTTTAACAACCGTCCGGCACCCCCGTTGTTAGTACCCGACAGGTCAAAAAGGCTTTCGGGCCGATTCCTACGCACAAGGCCATAGGCCGTGTATTTTTTTGCAGTCCGCAGGACCGCGGCGGCCTGCGTTCATTAAAGGGGCTTGTGCATGATAAGCCTATGCTTTCACGCAACAGCCCCTTCTCTATTGGCTAAACATACTTAAATCAATTTATTTTGCTTTGCAATGTCAGCAATAGCTTCTAAGGATAACTTAGTATACTGAGCAATCTTTTCAAAAGGTACGCCATCTTTCAGCATTTCCAGTACGTCGTCTTGTTTTCCTAAATCCCAACCACGTTTTTCTCCTACTTCTTCCCCCAGTTTACGTCCGCGTTTTTCTCCTCGCCGTTCCCCGCGCCGTTCAATACCTTCGCTCAAGTTACACATTGTCGCCACTCCTTTCTCTAAGTGCGGTGTCATTGTTACGTTAAATTCTTTCGCCAATACTTTCTGCTTTTCTTGAGGACTGATGTTATCCAAGAGCAGCATGTTTAGCAACCGCAAAATACCTTTTAACTGCCTATGGCTTTTGCTTCCCAGACAGACCAAGACGATACTGATCAAATCGTAATGACTCCGCTCGGCCTGGGTATGCCCGATTAGATGTTTCTCTGTCAGTTGGTAACTGGAAATATGGTACTCCCATTTTTTCGTTGGCATCGTGCAGATCCAAATAGAATAGACCTTCTGGATTTTTTCGTAATGGGATTTCACGAAAACTGTGCCATACTGACTGGAAATCATGCGACCGCAATAGTAGACGGCCCGCTTTAGCAGCGGATAGCCCGGGTTAAAATCGTTCTGCGCTTCCAGATTAATGATGAGTTGAATCATTTTCCCATCCACGGGAGCTACGGCATGGAACCGGATGTCGTAATACACCGTTCCTTCCGCTCCAGATTTGTCTTCCGTCTGCTCACTTTCGATGCGTGGTGAAATGGTTTCCGGTTCCACGGCAATGCGGCTGATACTCGGTTCGCCCTGGATATAGCGCCACGCAATATCCAGCAAACTACAATCCTTAAATTCTTCCGTGCAGGACTTGAGGATATGGGCCATGATTTCCCGTTCCGAAAGGACCCGCTTGCACGCCTCGTCATACGCTTTCTTTTGCGCTTTGGCCTGTTGTGCCGAATCGGACATGATGTCACACCTCCAGATTCACTTTTATTGTATAATAATCATTTCCGCTCCGCAATAGAACGGCTTCTGATTTCATCATACACCACAAAACAGGACCAAATTGAAATTCTAATCGTCTTTTAATCGAATTTCCGAATATTTAAGGAACCGTTAATGTAGATTAGTGCCTATCGGCCGGGCGAAAAGTCGTTCATCGAATTTTAGAGTTGAGGGCCCCGCAGGCCGCATTCGTAGGAGACGGCCAAAGGGCGTCCAGCCACGGCTGTCCGTTTTGGCAGCCGTCCTGCACCTCCCGCTGTTCGGCACCTGACGGGCCAAAAAGGCCGCGTGAATCCTGGGCATAGCCGGCATTTATGACGAGTGACACACGGTCGCAATATAATCATGAGTCTGTCGCGGCAAAGCCGCATCTGAGTCCGAGGAAAGGCAGTGACTCGTGGTTTGTGGCTCGTGGCTCGTAAAAGCCTGCCATTATACTCGAATGGGCTGTGATAGAATCTCCCTAACGGGCTCGCCACGTGCGAGCCCCTACGCATACTACGCACAAGGCCGTGGACCGTGTTTTTTTGCTGCCTGCGAACTGCGGTCCCCTACTTATTGTCTTCCAGAAAGGCTTCCGCATCTTGGCGGATTTTTTCCAGGTCCAGGCCCTGGTCGCGGGCGCCGAAGATGCAGCCGCAGTAGGGCTGGCGGTAGAGGTGGTAGGCTTCGAT
>Ga0256406_1006569_pt1 | contig 11596 bp, 7 predicted proteins | sample RumenRJG_03DNA_FD_185986 | JGI IMG/M metagenome (GOLD analysis project Ga0256406, IMG submission 185986) | Bovine rumen microbial communities from Lethbridge, Alberta, Canada - RJG_03 | ecosystem: Host-associated > Mammals > Digestive system > Stomach > Rumen | place: Canada: Alberta | collected...
TCCTCGATATGCTTTGAACAATTCGAACTGAGCTCCCGAAAGACCAGTCCCACCGTCTGGATCTCCGACTACTGCCGAATCCACCTTAGTCAGATACTTTGGCTTGTTGACAAGATTGTATGGCTCACTGTTAAAGGTCTCGTACCATGCGTCAGCCCACCATCTTTCCTTGACTGTCTGATCACTTGCTGAAGTAGAATCCGGAACGATTACCCAGTTGACTGCATCGTTTCCGCCAGGAACGAGCACCTTGCCCTGGTTAGATGCATCGGCAATCTTCTTTACTACCACACTGCGCCCTGCGGATGTGTCTGTCACCTTGATTACCCATGGTGAAGTCGATCTGACAAATCCGTTCGGAGCCTTGGTTTCGAAGAGCAGATAGTATTTACCATCTATGCTGCCTTCCAGATCATCTATGACAATCTTGCCTTTAGTCGCGTCCTCATTGCTGCTTGTATAGACTTTTGCTTGTCCGTTTTCCTTCCTAGCGGTTGACATTACGGTTGCGCCGTCAACCCAGCCGCCGTTTGAGTTCTTGGAACCCTTTACCCAGTAGTTGCTGTTCTGATCCCTCTCTGCCTCACAGATTACGAACTCTGCTCCGCCGAGTCTGTTTGCGTCAGTCGTCTCATCTACCTTGTAAAGTTCGATTGGTTCAAGCTTGTTCTTGAGAACGAGTCCTGTTGATACTTCGTAATAGGACAGTGGCCACCATCTGTTCTGTGTGACGATCATAGCATCAGTATTAGTCGTGCTAGGGTCACTTCCCTTCTTTACGAAGTCAGGATTTTTGTTAGTAGCAAATGTTATGCTTCCGTCACTGCCCACCGCTATCAACCACGGAGCCTTCATCCTCTCGTGCCCGTCAGCTGCAGCCTTTTCAAACAACAGGTATACGCCTGCGCTCGTTATAGGAAGAGTGAATCTACCATTCGCATCACTCTTGATTGGTGCATCTGACTCGACAAGACTAACTGCCTTAAACAGGTCGCCGTTTGTACCAAGCGTGCTCCAGTTTTTGCTGTTGATTATCTCAGCGGTTACCTCTTGTCCATCGAGTACGGCATTGTAGAGTTCAAACTCTACATTGCTCAATTTCCAATTATCATTAGAATCACTGACCTTCGTGAACTCGACCGGCTCATTGAATACGTATGGCTTCATGTATTGAACATTATTGACACCGCTTGCAACTTTTGTCACGCCATTCTCTGTAATAGGATCATTCTTTGGCCAATAGACATCATTTAGGGCTCTTGTAGTCTGATTGATATTCAGAATCCAAGGTCTCGTGCTGAGCTTATAACCCGGCGCTGCACTAATCTCCTCGAGCCAGTAATCGACATCATTTCCGCCGTTCAGTCTCATCACTTCCTGTGGAAGCGTGATGACTCCGTTCTCATCACTTGTCAGCTCTTCTCCTATAGCCTCACCCTTATGCCAGTACGAATAATCTACATTCCTGGCTTTGTAGAGCTGGAATTTTGCTCCGGCTACAAAGACTTTCGATCCGTCTTTCTCGGTAAGAGTAACTGTGTTGTTGTTAACTTTACCTGCAACCTTGGTGAGTTGAATCGGCTTCTTCTCATTCACAAGCTTGCCCTGTGTGTCTTGATTAATTGTGTCACAGTTGATGCTTATGGTCTGCAGTTCAGACTTGCTCAGCTGGGTTATCAGCTTGTCTCCGAAGTCTCTTACATACTTAGCCTCGAAATTGTCTGCATGAGCGTCAATCATCTTGTACGCTTTAGCATCACCGTATGATGTTACTGCAATTCCCCAAGGAGCCTTTGGCAGTACATATCCCTCACGTGCTGTTGTCTCGAACAGCATATAGTATGCAGTTCCGCTGGCAGGCGGTGTAATCGGCAGAACATATTTGCCGTCAGCACCTGCCTCTACTACTCCATCAACCTTTCCGTTGGTACCCATACCGGTATTAATGGTGTAGACATTAGGTGTTCCGTTAGTCCTTGTTGCATGGTACAACACAAACTGAGCGTCATCAATGCTTACAGAGCTGTCAGTTCTATCACCTTTTGTGAAGGAGAACTCGACCGGAGTATTACCGAGCTTGCCTGCATTGTTTCCTTCAATCTCGCTAAAGTTGTTGCCACTCGCACCTGTACTCCACGACGTAGCATCAGCGTTTGTTGAGTTGTGCTTGAAGAGTCTGTAAGTTCCGTCGGCCTTGACATATACAAGCCACGGAGCCTTGCTCTTGGCATATCCCGCAGGAGCCTCTGTCTCAAACAGAAGGTAAAGCTTTTCTCCATCGAGGTTGCTTATATTAAGCACACCGTTAGATGTCGAGAGATTAGTCTGAGTAATACCGCCTGGCTTCTTGCCAATAGCTACGTTATTATTGAAAGATGTTCCGTTACTCGAAACCTGTCCCGGTGTTTTATCCGCTTCGTAGATAGCAAACTTCGCAACGCCGGTGATGGTCTCACCAAGTGATGTATTGTTTTGTTTTACTTTTGTGAAGCTGATTGAAATCTTCTCGTTCGAAAGCTTGTTGTCAGCAAGCGCCGTGCCTGAGAAGTAGAATCCAGGCCATACCTTATCTGCAAAATATGCTTCTGTGTAGTTTCCGTCAGGAAGCGTTGTACGTCTCTCACCAACATTGCGCTTCCAATGCCAGCCTGTAGCAGTTCCCGGAGCCCTGTCTGTGCTGTCACGTCCGCCTGTAAGAGTGTAAACAGTTGCTGTTCCGTTATTTACAACGATTCTCCATGGATCAACCTGTCTCTTATACTTAGACGGAACACTCGCTTCAAACAAGAGGTATGTGCCGTTATCCAGCGTACCAAGGTTAATAATTCCTCCGTTTCCGCTTGTCACGGTCTGCTCGGTATTGAACTGAACCGTGTGGTTATTATTATCACCATTTACATTGGCTTTGTAGAGCTTGAATGTTACTCCTGAAAGACCGTTTGCATCGTTGCCTTCACCAACCTTCTTGAGTTCAATCGGCACCTGTACAATCGGTGTGTTTTCGATTACATAGTAACCCTGATCATCAGTCGAAACTCCTACTACAGTTGCGTAACCGTTTGTAACATTGACGGTCCATCTGGTTCCCGAATTAACAAACCCGCTAGGAACCTGCTCTCTCAATTCGTAAGAAGCATTGTTGTCAAGGTCAGTAAATGTAGCAATACCGCGTGCATTAGTCGTAGCCGACTTCACCTTGGTGCCGTTCTTATACAAATCGAATGTGACGCCACTGAGAATATCATTTGTCTCGCTGTTTATCTTCTTTAGTTCGAGAGCTGCTTTTTCACGACCGAAGGTAATTAAACTATTAGACTGAATAGCGCCATGATAGTGCGAAAGATTGTTTTCAATTATCGTAGTTGCATGGCTATCAACATTTGAGGTGCTTGACGGATTCGATCTCTTTCCGTTCACATAATACGTGACACCATTCAACGTTCTGCTGTGGTATGAAATATCAGCCCAATTATGACTTCCGCCGCCCAGCATATCACCCTGTACCTGAAGGTGCTGATTGAGATTTGCAGCAGTAATATTACCAACACCCTGCCAATACTTCGGATCCATGTTCTGATCATAGGTCCATACACCTATATCACCCTTGTCTCCGGTATTGCCATATATCGCGACGCCATTGCCGCCAAACAGCTTGGCCTGTGCATAGTTGTGGATACAAAGGTTAACACCTCCTGCACTTCCGTCGGTCTGTCCATAGGTTACCAAAACATTTTGCCATCTGACCCTGCTAATCTGACGGTCTTCCCATACATCCTTGAATATGTCATTCGGGTTGTAATTATCCTGAGCAGACTTGTAGACGTCAGCTACCTCGTAGGTATTGCCCTGTCCTGCCCTATTAGTATGGTTGTATCTTATAACAGCGTTATATAGTTCGATATTGTTGTTCTGACGTGCGTCATAGTTAGCTATAACAGCGGCAGCATGCGCTTTGTTTCTCCTGAACGCACCGGACCTGACAGTTATCTTCACTGTTCCGCTTGCCGATATAACTCCGCCCTCAAACTTGGCTTCGTTGTCTTCGAATACACCGCCATCAATGTAAACTTTAGCTCCGTCAGCCTTGTCTCCGTTCTTGAATCCGATTCTGATTACTCCGCCGTAACCATCACCCATGTTTCTGAGTCTTTCAAATCTGGCACCAGAAAGTATGTTAAGGGTTTCATATGCATCAACCTTTATGCATGTGTTATCTGCGGCCATCGTATCTCCATCAACATGGATGTCCTTGAAAGTTGCAGATCCGTTGACATCAAACATAACGCCCTTGAATACCTTATTGATTGTACTAGGAAGACCCGCCGTTCCCTTAAGAACACTGGTATCCTTCACAACACCATTATCCCACGAACTCTGCCAACCACTGTTCATTTCCGAAATCAGTTCCCAGCTTTGGCCCTGGTTGTATGAGATGTAATACTTGTCATAGTGCTTAAGCATGAGATCGTGATTCTCTCCCAGTCTGTCACGAATCTCATAACTGCCGGCCCTCTTAACAACCTGCTGCGCAGGATTCTTTGTAGCGATAGTTCCGCTTACATTGTTTGTAGATGTTAAGTAAATCGTACCAGGATCTGTTCCGAGAGCTTCTACGGCCGCAGTCCATGTGGTTACGAAAATTGCACCATCGACAGGATAGTCGCTTGGGTTTCCGGTGATAATGACAGTCTTCGATGTAGCTGCTGCGCCTGTACTCCTCATCTGCGTAGCAGGGGCCTTGGAGCTCTTCAGGGACTTCTTAGGAGCAACTATAGGAGCTTCCTCAACGGTTTCTTCCTTAGTCTCTTCCTCTGCAGCCTCTTCTTCATCAGCTTCTTCCTTAGCTGCCTCTTCAGCCTTCTCATCATAGATGTCGCTGTCGTTGATTCCGAAGTCGTTTCCGAGTTCGAGCTCGGCTTCTTCTTTCACGATAATACCGGCGACATCAGCGTTGTTGTTGCTGATCTCACCGCTGTTAAGAGCAGCTGTGGCGTTTGAACCCTTGAGGATTACAGCGCCTGCTGTGCTGTTTCCATCCTCAGTCTGTCCGAGATTGTTGTCAACGATCTCAGCGCCGTCTACTGTCAGAGTAGCCGCCCTAGCTGTTCCGTCTATGTATACAGGAGCGATGTCCTTAACATTGTCTTTTGTATTGAGTCCCATCAGGAGGATGTCATCGTTCACGACGACATTTCCACCCTTTGTATAAATGAAATAACCGCCCGTGGAAAGTTTTCCAGGGTCTGATCCGTATGACCATGCTTCGTTGCCGTCCTCGTCATCACCCAGGTTATCTCTGGCCTTGACTGTAAACAGGAAGCTACCCTCTGCTGAATCGAAAGTAGCGCTGACCTCTTCACCGGTCATAGCGATATCTCCGCTCAGTTCGAGAGTCTTGCCCTGATCTACGTTGAAGAGAGCAGGTGTAACTTCGTTCTGTCCTCTGAAAGCCCTGCTGTCGTATTTGCCGCTTCCGCCGTTTCCGGAACGAGCAAAGTTTACAGCAACCTCACTGGAGATTGTAACGTCGTGTGAAACAACGAGTGGATATTCGATAGGAATATAGAATACGTCGCTGCCGTCGAAACTGATCTCAGCACCTTCGTTATCGGCGAACTCCTCGGCTGCCTGCGGATCGATAATGATATCGCTGACACCGCCGTTACCGAGTGCGTCTCTCAGCTGATCGAATGTAGCTACTCTAACTGTAGCTCCGTCTCCGGACTGAGCATATGCGATGCTGTTTGTGAAAAGTGCCGTACCCATAACCATCGTCATGGTGATTGCCAGAGTCAGTACGAGGGTACGCGCATTAAAAAGCACAGAAGAGATTGCGTTCTCCCTGCGCTCAACGTTATTGCTTTGCATGGAAATATTCAATTTCATCAAGATTAACCCTCTCTGCGTTATTTAGGTTATAAGTGTAACCGTCCTATAACCAATCTGTAACCGTTCTGTAACTGTTCTCATATTACTCTACCTTTTCGGTAATGTAAAGAGGTAAACGGCATTTTTTCAAAAATCTTTTTTTTAACGGGTATTGTCAACCTATTCAGCTATTTCTTCGTGATTTTTGCTCAGATACATCTCTCTGTCAGCAAGATTTATGAGCGTAGAGGTCTTTACCTCAGGAGAATCGCATTTCGTGTAACCGAAATCGAGTTTCAGTTCATACGGAAGCTTTTGCTTCTTAGCTTCTTTCTTAATTGCCGTCTTAACAGCCTCCTCATAAGCCTCTGCTGTCTTGATGTGTTTTCCGTCTATAACGGAGAGGAACTCAACGCCGCCGAGTCTGGCCACAAGGCCGCTGTGTTTGTCGGTAACTTTCTGCAGCACCTTGGATACGATCTTGAGTACATTATCTCCTTCGATGTATCCGTGCTCATCGTTGATCTCCTTGAATCCGTCTATGCCCATCTTAAAGAGATAGAACGGAGTGTCATCGCTGGCCTTGACCTTGAGTTCCTCAATATACTTCTCGGCACTCTTTCGGTTATACAGGCCTGTAAGCGAATCGTTGTGTATGAGACTGCCCTGTATATTAATGAAGATAAACAGCATTGCGATGCTGGTGGCCGGAGCTACGAAAGGATGATTTCCTATGTAGAGCTGCAGCAGTCCGCCGATGAACGGAGCGATCAGAAACATCGCCAGGACATAATACTGTTTTCTGAGAAGTGATGATGGCTCGTTGTGCGCCACCACAAGTGCGTGTATTGTCGTAAACATGAAATAGCAGTAGTTTACTATTACCTGTAATGACCAGTAAGGTCCTCTGGTGTAGATGCCGTATTCGTCGATTTTGAAGAACCAGCCTGTCTTCATGCTGGCAAAGCACATGAATGACATTATCAGCAGAGGGATAAGGCTTATTATCACGGCCTTCTTATTTCTAAGAAGTCCTGTGCCCAGTCTCATTTCTACGAATACGAACCAAAGGAACGGCAGCACGCCCGAAAACATGAACATATAGAATGAATAAAGGAATGCTACCAGAATCGGATTGAGGTGCAGGAAGCCTCTATAGTGTGCCTGCGTAAATGCATCGGCGACGAGCGCCAGCATCATGGTGGCCAGGAAGGCTCTGAAGATGTTTACCTCCCAGGCGTTACCCATCTCACTACGAACGTTTACAAAGAGTACGGTCGTATATATTAATGTAAGCAAAAGAATTTCCAGATAAACTATTAAATAATCCATAAAATCGTTCTCCGTTGACAGTAGAAATTTTCTTAGCGCTACACGTAGCTATATGTAAATTCTATATAACTTTTGTTTTACGCTGGCTCATTATAGCATGTCGATGGTTACAAAGGGGTCTTGAAAAAGATACAAGATAGTCACACACTGCTTGAATTTTGAACATTCTTAAAAATTGCACCATTTTGGTTAACAATCTGCGGCAGTTATTCATTTTACCGTAAGGCGCGCATGGAAAGAGGGACCTTGCGGCCCCTCTTCCACGATCGTTACAGATGATCGCAGATGGTTAATCTAATTCTAATGCCTTTTTTACTAACTCCGGCTCTTTGATAGCAAGATCCAGTAAGCGACTTAAGAATCCCGTATAGCCTTTGCCGGTTGCACGTGCTTTTTCTAATGTATCAGGACTCACCCTAAGAGCAAGGACTTGTTTTTTCTCTCTTGCTCGCTTTTCTCTGGCCTTCTCTGCCATTTCAATCATTTCTTCTATGGAATACTCCGGGCACTCCTCATCAGGAACAACGGGCTTTTCCGCAGCCTTTCGAATTTGTTCCTTTACATCTTCAGGTATCTCATCCCCGGGTTTAATTGTAATTCTCGTTATTCCCATAATACATCCTCTCTTCTCTCTTAGATGCAAGGCGAGCAGAAATAATCCTATATCTATCATCTCGCATCGTATATACGACTGCTACCACTCTCTCCACCATTCCGATCGTGAAGAATCTATCCTCATTGTCACTATGTGCATCATCGAATAACTCAATGCGATTGATATCTGTAAACACATAGGCTGCAGACCGAAAATCAATGGAATGTTTTCTCTCATTTATAATGCTCTTTTGTTCATCCCATTCAACCGTAATGTCATTTATCTGAATTATATTCATAGTATAACCTCGAGTATTACTTTTGTAAATACTTTTTGCTCAATCCTTAGTGTGAAAAAATGCTACATTATTCGCTCCGGGCTGTCGAACAAAAAAGTCCCGATATCCTGCAAATAAGTATCTTTTGGGGAGAGCATAAGGAAAGTACATAAAAGTGCAATACTTGCACGCGGAGTTCGGGCGGGTCATCTTTGGGCGGGGTGCAAAAGCGTGCAAAGGTGTCAAATGGAAAGAGGGGCCTTGCGGCCCCTCTTCCACGATCGTTACAGATGATCGCTACAGATTAACGCAGTTTGCACTGCTAATCTTGCTATTTAGTAAGGTCTTGTGAAGTTTACTTTATTTTTTCGGAACTTGCAATCTTTTAATGAAAAATAGATAAAAAAGAGTCTTGCGGATGTATAGGCAAAAGAACAAGGCTCTGTGCATATTTATGCATAATATTGTTGACTTATACGCTTATATATGTATAATCGTGCTGTAAGCAAATAATATTTATGCATAAATGCGCATAAGAAAACAAAATAGAAAGGGAAATCAAAATGAAATCATTTAAGAAGTATCTCGCTCTTATTCTCGGAGCGGCAATGATCTTTACACTCGCAGCCTGCGGAGGCGGAAGCAGCAGCGAGGATGCAGCAACTGAAGATGGCGGAGAAGAAGCAACTACACTTAAAGTTGTCACAGAAGCTACATTTGCACCGTTTGAATCCACAAAGGACGGCAGCGAGGAAATCATCGGATTCGATCCTGATATGATGGCAGCTATCGCTGAGGACCAGGGCCTCACACTCGAGTGGGTCAACATGGAGTTTGACTCCCTCATTCCGGCACTTCAGTCCGACCAAGGCGATATCATCTGCGCAGGCATGAACAAGCTTGCCGGTGACCGCGCGGAAAAGGTGGACTTCGGTGACACTTATTTCGAAAGTGAACTGATGCTGCTCGTTACTCCGGATAGCACACTTTCCGGAATCGATGCCGTAACTTCCGACATGAAGCTGGCCAGCCAGATGGGAACAACAGGCGGCGATATGGTGCAGCAGATGAAGGAAGAAGGAAAGATTGCCGACGGCGTAGTTCTCAACCAGTGGACAGACTGCTACCTGCAGCTCAAGAACGGTGAGATTCAGGGTGTAATCGTTGACAAGCCGGTTGGAGAGGCATATCTCAAGTCCCACGGTGATGAGGCCAAGTTCGCGGGAGATGCATTCGGTGAGCGTGAGGAGTTCGCATTTGCCGTACAGAAGGGTAACACAGAGCTTCTTGAAAAACTGAACGCAGGTCTTGCTAACATCAAGGCAAGCGGCAAGTACGACGAACTCGTCGACAAGTGGTTCAGCTAATAATCAACATTCACATTCTACATAATATCGGCGAAAGGAAATAACTCTGTATGGGTGTTTATCTGAAAGGATTTCTTATCGCCTGCAAGGGAATTCCTGCCACTGTGGCAGTGAGTCTGATAGCAATTGTACTGGGAGCAGCCTTCGGTCTGCTCCTAGCGCTGTGTTCACAGACAAAAAGCAAGGTCCTGCAGGTGTTTGCGAAAGTATATGTTGACATAGTAAGGGGCACACCGATGCTGGTGCAGGCCCTTATCATGGCTTACGGTATTCCGTGGCTGCTGCAGTCATGGGGCATCGGTTTCAAATGGGACAGCTTCGGAGGTATGGCAGTCCCTGCCGTTATAGTCTGCGGTTTTAACTCGGCGGCCTATATGTCCGAGGTCATAAGATCCGGCATCCAGGCCATTGACAAAGGCCAGATGGAGGCTGCAAGGTCACTCGGTATGAGCCACGGCATGGCCATGAGGCTCATCATCATCCCTCAGGCCATCCGCATCATCCTTCCGGCATTTGCCAACGAATTCGTAACTCTTATCAAGGAGACATCCGTGCTGGGATACGTCGGAGTCGTGGAGATACTCCGTCGCGGACAGCTTTGGAACTCATCCTCGTTTGAGACCTTCCCCGCGTATATAGGCGTCGCACTCGCATACATGATACTGACGATTCCTCTCTCCAAGTCAATCAACGGTTATGAGCGCCGAGTCGCCAGAAGGGAGTCTGCAGCATGAGTATGATAGAAATAAAGGGACTTAAGAAAAGCTTCGATGAGCTTGAGGTTCTGAAAGGTATAGATCAGAGTGTCAACGAAGGAGAAGTGCTTTGTATAGTCGGACCGTCGGGCTCAGGCAAATCCACCATGCTTCGCTGCATCAACAGGCTCGAAGAACCGACAGGCGGAGAGATATACATCGACGGCGAACTGATCACCGATAAGAATCTCGACAGTGTGAGGACCAAAATGGGCATGGTATTTCAGTCATTCAATCTCTTCCCTCACAAATCCGTAATTGAGAACCTGACGATAGGTCCTGTCAACGTCAAGGGTGAAAAGGCGGAGGAAGCTGCCGCAAGAGCCATGAAGCTGCTCGAGCGAGTCGGTTTGGCCGAGAAGGCCGAGGAGTATCCTAGAAACCTCTCGGGCGGCCAGCAGCAGAGGGTGGCCATCGCAAGAGCTCTGGCCATGAATCCTGAAGTAATGCTCTTCGATGAGCCGACGAGCGCACTCGACCCTGAAATGGTCGGAGAGGTACTCGATGTAATGAAGGATCTGGCCCGTGAAGGAATGACCATGGTAGTCGTAACTCACGAGATGGGCTTTGCCAAGGAAGTTGCCGACAGAGTCATCTTTATGGACGAGGGCGTCATAGTCGAAGAAGGAACGCCGAAGGAAGTGCTCGAAAATCCTCAGATGGACAGAACCCAGGACTTCCTGAGCAAGGTGCTTATATAAGCGCTGTTATGTTCTACATAAGCAACTAAAGAATCCCGCTCTTTTCGGAGCGGGATCTTCGTTTGTAATAACAAGACTTTATAATTACGCCTCTGCGATTACTTCGATCTCGCAAAGCACTGCCTTAGGAAGATCCTTTGCAGCTACGCATGATCTTGCAGGTTTACCTGTAAAGTACTGTGCATATACCTCGTTGAATGCAGCGAAGTCTGCCATGTCATAGAGGAAGCATGTGGTTTTTACTACCTTCTCTATGCTGCTGCCTGCTGCCTCGAGAAGCGCAGCTACGTTCTTGCAGCTCTGATGCGCCTGAGCCTCGATGCCCTCAGGTACTTCTCCTGTTGCAGGATCTACCGGAATCTGGCCGGACGTAAATACAAATCCGTTTGAGATGTAACCCTGTGAATATGGTCCGATTGCTCCCGGTGCATTCTTTGTCTCTATTACTTTCATCGCTTTTCTCCTTTCGCGCTTTGCTTTCTTTTACAGCCTTTATTTTATACTTCTCGGCGCAGTCAATCAAGAAAATGTTTTATAAATCTAATAATTTTTTAGGGCAGTATTCAATATGAAAAGAGGCTGTCGCATTTGGATAAATGTGGCAGCCTCTTAACTTGCCCGTCTTGTGGCGGGTTCTTTTGATGCAAGCAGTCTGAAAGCCTTGCAAATGCTTGGTTTTTTCAAAAAACAAAAAAGCTCCG
>Ga0256406_1006570_pt1 | contig 11595 bp, 9 predicted proteins | sample RumenRJG_03DNA_FD_185986 | JGI IMG/M metagenome (GOLD analysis project Ga0256406, IMG submission 185986) | Bovine rumen microbial communities from Lethbridge, Alberta, Canada - RJG_03 | ecosystem: Host-associated > Mammals > Digestive system > Stomach > Rumen | place: Canada: Alberta | collected...
GTTTCAGATCGCTGCGGACAAAAGCTTCCTTCTGCGCCGTTGCGTCCGCCAGCTCACGCACCGTGATAACATCCCGGTCCCCGATAATGTGCATATACCGTTTCAGACGCCTGTTTCTCGCACGGCCGCTTCCGCCGTGATGTCCCAGCCATACAGCCGCTACGGTAACTATCAGAAACAGCGCAGCGATCAGTGTGAAAACTCCCCATCCTGAAACAGCAGCAAGGACGGTCATAACCAGAAAAGTCACTCCGCTGACCAGAGCCGTGCCATATCCGAAAAACATCGATGCGATATCTTTAATGTCGCGTTTGCTGATGTTTGAATCCTGTTTTATTCCGGCTTTCTTTTTCGCTGCTTCGTAGGCATTCTCCTGTGCGCGGTATTGGGCATGCGTGTCCGTCGTGTGCATCGTCTGTTTCACGATATCCTCAATACTTTTGCTCAGAGAACCAAAATCATTATTTAAAACGGCTTCCTGCACAGCATCGCTAATCTTGTCGCCGGCATCGAACCAGTCCTTTGCATTCATGGATAAACCTCAACCCCTTCCCCGTTCTTCCGCTAAGGCATATTCATCAAAAGTATATCAAAAAAGTCCGACATCATAAAGAGATATCGGACTTTTTTATTCGAATTTGTATTACGGCTGCCGGTCGGAGTTATTGATAATACCCTTCCTGATATTTGTACCTGTAGGAACGCCGGTAATATCCGCGCTCATCATCGCTGACATCATTATAGATGAAGCCAAAAATATGCCCATCCGCTTTTCGAAGCTGTTCAAGAGCTTCACCTACCATCCCCATATCCGTGCTGTTATGGCGGACAACAATCAGGTATCCATCCACATACCTGGAAGCGATGGAAGCATCCGCCACCGTATTCACCGGCGGAAGATCCAGAATTATATAATCATACATTTTTTTCAGCTGGCTGATCAATGTACTCATCTGAGCGGACTGAAGCAGCCATGTCGGATCCGGCGGAATACTCCCGCTGGGAAGCACATCGATACCATATTTAGGCACCCGGCGCATACAATCTCCAAGCTTCGCCTGTCCGATCAGCTTATTTGAAAGCCCCGGCACGCCCGGAATTTGAAGTTTGGCTGCAACCGTAGGCCTGCGCAAATCTCCGTCGATCAGCAAAACCTTCTTTTCCAGCTGCGCAAATGAGATGGCATGATTGATCGCATTAATGCTTTTGCCTTCTCCGGGCATCGCGCTTGTAACACCGATCACCTTCCCGCCGTCTTCATCTTTGGGAATAGAAAAAATGACGTTCGTACGCAATGTCTTATAAGCTTCCTGAACACCCCACGGCGAAGCGTCGGTCAGAAGCCCTGCCGGATCAAACATCTGCCGTTTGCTTTTATTTCTTTTTTGCATCCGGATGTTATCTAACAGACCCATAGCTCACTGCTCCCCTCCTTTTTTTGTCCTGGAATCCCCGTAACGGCTCCCATAGCCATAATCTCTGCCGGGCGCAGCAGACCTGAAATTGGGAATGGTCCCCAGTACAGGAATTCCAAACATGTCTTCCAGTTCGTCCTGATTTTTCACGCGGGTATCTGTCAGCTCACGAATTACAATATAAACAAGAATCAGCAAAGCGCCAAGGATAATACCAATTGCTGTATTTTTTTTCCTGCTGGGGGAATAAGGATAATTCGGATAACGCGGGTCGCTCACTATTTTCATGGAAGAGCCTTCCACGATGTTTGCAATATACTCCGGAGCAGCGTCAGCCATTGCCTTCGCCATCTTATACGCATCATCCGGATCGCCCATGGTCACATATACATTCAGAAGCTGTGTGGAATTTTCAACATCAGAGTGTACGCATCCGGCAAGTCTGTCATCACTGTACTTTCCATTCAGACCGGCTCCCCTGGCGGCATCTTCAATCAAAGAACGGCTTTCCATGATATGCGCATACGTCAGCGCCAGGGACTCCGATGCCGATGTATCGCCTGAATTCAGTGAACTGGTACTGTCACTCTGACTGTGATTATTGACATAGGCTGTAAAGCCGGACCGGTATGCCGGATGGATTAAAAACAGAGTAACTAATAGTGCGATAACACCTCCGGCAAGCATTCCGACAATCAAAAGCCAGATGTTTTTCCAGACAGCCTTGAAAAGCTTCTCCAGATCAATTTCCTGTGATGTTTCCGCTTTCTGCGGATTCCTTCCTTTATTTTCTTCCATATTTCTGTATATCCCCGCTTTACCTTATATAAGCATGCCCCCGCCCGGGTCTGTGCGCCCTTGAGGCGGGAGATTGCTAACTTGCATTCAGACGATCCGTTTCGGATTCTCACAAAAGATGCGAAGTGCCCTTTCCGGTCCATACTTTCCTTTTACATACTCAAAGCACTCTGCCTGATAAGAGATCCGGTCTGTCATGTTATGGGCATCCGACCCCACAAAGTCAACCCGGTCATTTCTCAAAAGTTTTGCACAGAACCGTTTTATGCCCCAGCCGCTTCGTCCGAGAATGCTGTCCGCATTTATCTGTACATAACCGCCCATATTGTAAATCTGATCGATGATGTCCGGATTTTTTCGAATTGCGCTGTACCTTTCCGCATGCGCGATCATGGGATAAAAGCTCATATTGCGGACCGTCCTGCAGCGTTCCAGAATAAAATGAGCCGGATGATTCTCTGAAAACTCAAGAAGAATAAACTGCCCGCCGTTCATTCGGTAGCGAGGATCTGCTGCCAGTTTTTTCTCCATATCCATGCAGACATGAAATTCACATCCGGGGTACAATTCCAGTCCGGGAAATCTCCGGGATGCGATGTCCTTAATCCTCAGAAAGCGATCCTCCACGACCGTCCGGCTGGTTTCAAACATGCCTTTTCGAAAATGCGGTGTAAGAATAACCCGCGTTATACCATTCCTGTAAAAGTCATTCAGCATTTCAATGGAAACATCCAAAGACGGCGCACCATCATCCACCCCGGGGATAACATGACAGTGCATATCCCAAATATTAGTCATGAGTTTTCCCTTCTCTTTATGGTTATCGGCACATATAAAATGTTATATTATGACTTTAAATTGAAGTCAAGCTTAATCGGATAATATTTTCTCACACAAAACGGTGTACTGCTTCCAATATTTATTGTTTTCTATTGTCGAAGAACCTGTTTTCACAAACAATGACTCCCGGCTTTCAAACCGTCCTCCCGGCTGACAACTCAGTGAGAAATGATCTAACGGCTTGCCAATATGGTATATTTGTGGTAGTATTGAAATGTAAATGGTATTTTTTTGATTCCATTCATGGTATAAATGGTGTCTTTGCGGCATCATCAATAGCGGCCATAAGGAGGTGCTATTATGACTATTGATGAAATGAAGAAGCGAAAAATTGAGCTTGGTTATACGAACAGGGACATATCTGAAAAGTCCGGTGTACCTGTCAGTACCCTGCAAAAAATTTTTTCCGGTACTACAGCAGCGCCTCGCGCGGAAACCTTGCAGGCGCTGGCGAAGGTATTTCTGACAGAAAATTCCGAAAGAAGCATCACACCTGCGTTTCCCGAAACGCTGCATCAATCCCATTTCTATGACAATGAAAACCCGTATCTTTCTTCCGGCTCAGCTTACACTGCCAGTCATAATGCCGGAAGGCTGTATACGATTGATGACTACATGGCTCTTCCGGAAGAGTGCCGCGTGGAACTGATTGACGGTGTATTTTATGACATGGCTTCGCCGGTTTCTGTCCATCAGGCCATTGCCGGATGGATTTACAGTCAGTTTCTGTCCTTTGTACGCCAGAATAAGGGAATCTGCTATCCCTTTATTGCTCCGCTGGATGTCCAGCTCGACCAGGATGAATACACGGTTGTACAGCCGGATGTCATGATCCTCTGCGACCGTGACAAATTAAAAAACGGACGCATCTTTGGAGCCCCGGATTTTATACTGGAAGTACTTTCCCCTTCTACCAGGAAAAAGGACATGTCGCTGAAGCTGGAAAAATATATACAGGCAGGCGTCCGTGAGTACTGGCTGCTGGATCCGGACAAGAAACAGCTCCTTCAGCACGACCTGGAACATCTTTCATTTCCGGTGATTTACGGTGAAGAAAGTGAAGTGCCCGTGCTGGTCTGGGACGGAAAGTGCAAAATCAGTCTTAAAGACATGTATTCGGAAATCAGCTTCCTGTATTAAAGTCAAGGCATATAAAAAAGGGAAGCGGTTCAAATCCATTGAAAAAGTGGAATTGAACCGCTCCTGGCCCATTTTACTTCTGAAAATTATTAAACCTTATTCAACTGTTACATAGATTGTACGGTCTCCGACGGTGATGGTATGCTCTCCAGGCCTTGACCGTCCTATTCACGGCGATTACAACATCTTCCATCCGGTCACTCAACAGAAACCCTCACGTTTACGGTTTCTTCCGAGGGACCTTCCACCGTAACGGCCCGGACGCATATATCTGCCTCGCCCGTGTGGTCGATTGCCAGCTTATACGTGAACATAATGCTGTCGCCGAGATTCTCCTTGAGAAGATCGGCAGGCTGATACGCATTCCCGTCGCTGTCGGTAAGCTGCAGGCTGATTACATTCGGCGGGGTACTGATTTTTATTTCAAACTCTTTTCCAGTCTTCGCATTTTCAGGGGCGTCCACCGTAATTTCCGCGCCGGCCCTAGCCGGCTTAATCTCAAGCTCCTGCCTGACGCTCTTTCCATCGGTCGGGATTCCAACAAAGAGTGTTCTCTTTTCTCCCGTCACCTTGCCTTCGCTATCAACAAGCGCATCCTGCGAAATATGCAAAGTAATTTCCATACTGCCGCCCGCTTCAAGCAAATCGGTCTGTGCAAAGGTGCACAGAGCTGTGTTTTCTCCTTTCTCGTCACCCAGGAACAGCGGAATCGTATTTTTACCTGCGACACTGCCCTCGTTTTTCACACGAACGGTTACATCGTATCCGTATTCCTCGTCATCTGATGAGGCAGGCTGGATGTCTTTCAGTTCGGTCTTGAAATCGGCATACGTAAGACCATAACCGATTCCCCATTCCTCCGGTCCGTTTGTCCAAGGGGAAGGCAGTTTTCCGGACGGATTAAGCTTTCCGGCAAAAATATCCTCCTTCACCTGCTCCGCTTCCGTGCTGTCACTCCAGAGCATAAGAACCGCGTCACACGAATCAACCCATCTGGAGATATCAACCGGCTGACTGTTTTCAATTACAAGCACATATTTTTTGCCTTCCTCTTCGGCTTTTAACAGTCCATCTTCCAGTTTTTTCGCATCGTTCTGAATAAGTTCAGAACCTTCTGTCCTCCCGACGATGACAACTTCCGCTCCGTCAGAGTCCTTCAGAGGCAGTGTGCCATCCTCATTTTTAAGAAGAACGGCTCCGTCTTCAAGAAGCGTACGCTGTCCTACCGCATTCTCTGTTTCAAATGGGACCGAAAGCCGTATCCTGTCCGGTGCGTCGGAATCAATTGCTGCCTTGCCGTCCCGCGATATCTGAACCATCCCCAGGTAACCGGCGTTCCCGATAGCCGTCAGTCTGGCTGCGGCGGCTGCATCTATCTCCTCATCGGTCATACCGTCCGAATTCTCCGCATGCCATGCACTGTTGGAAATAACATGATACTGGCTGAGTAAATCTGACAGCGCCGCGCCCAACGTCTGAGCCAGGCACTTATCTGAACCAAACGTTTCCGCGCTGTTCCCGCCTTCACTCTCATCGGTTATCTGCTCAAACGAAATCTGAAGCAGGTTTGCACCTGAATTTTCAATCTCTTCTGCCAGTAGCTGCGCAAATATGCCTACATCCCGGCTGCTGTAGGTGGCTGCTGTCATCAATGCCTGTGAGAGCACTTCATCCGTATCCTGTGGAATGTATGCAGATACCTGTGGAATTCCAAGCCGGGGGGTGCCTGCCCAGTCGCCCTCCGCTTCTATCAGACCGATCTTTTCTTCCTGCGTCATTGTGAGCAGCAGCGCCTCTACCTTTTGAGAGATACTCGTGCTGTTTTCTGTCACAAAGAAATCGGATGTAAATGTATCCGGAAAATTTGCTGTCAGGTAGCCATATCCATTATTTTCGACATTGTAGCTCCCCCAGTCCTTATTGCTCTCCGCCCCGGCAGCGATAGAGGCTGCCAGAGCCAGAGAAACTGTCAGGCCTGTGAGAAGGATTTTGTGTAACCGCATTCCTTTTCTCCTGTCCTGCTTTACATTTCCTGAATTATTCTTCAACATCAACCGTGAATTCTGCTCCCAGATTGTCGGAAGACTGCGCCAGATATAAGGTACGCTCTCCGGTAATAACCGTGTACTTATCCTTCGATCCATCCTTGCGCTCGTACAGTTTGTCGTCCGGGATGGAAGTATCCCAATATGAGAAACTTCTCTGATCCAGATGGATGGTTACCTCAGCGCTTTCACCTGGTTGAATTTCATCCGTGTGTGCGTATCCGATCAGCTGATACTGTGCCTGCTGAACTCCGTCAACCTCCGGCAGATAATCCTCAGCACCGTCACCGTCATTGTCTGTATAGTGCCAGTTTTTCTGTACATCCTGCGGTGTATAAACACCGTTCTCAAGATCAGCTGCCTTCAGATAAATCTGCGGTACCGCCGAACCTGCCACATCGCCCGTGTTTGTAACCTTAACGGTAACATCATAGCCGATATCATCCACGCCTTCCGCTTTCTCCGTAACATTCTCAACCTCATAGTCAAAGTTCGTATAGCTCAGGCCGTATCCGAAATCATAGAGAACGGAATCCTGTTTGCCGGCTGCATCATACCATTTATAACCGACGAAAACTCCTTCCTTCAGTGCAATCGAGGTTCCGCTGGACGGACCATTCGCTTCCGCGCTCCTTCCTTCTTCATGCATCTGTGCATTTGTATCGCTGTAGTCGGAAGGCCAGGTAACCGGAAGCTTGCCGCTCGGATTGCAGGCTCCGCTCAGAATATTGCCGATTACCGTGCCACCGCCCTGTCCAGGCTGCCATACCATCAGCACTGCGTCAACATTGTCAACAAAGCTTGAAATATCCGGCAGAAGTCCATCGGTAATGACAACCGCTACCTTATGTCCATTTGCCTTTGCGTTTTCAATAACATTGTTCAGAAGAGTCAGCTGCTCATCATCAAAGCTCAGGTCCTGCAGAGAAGTCATGAATACAACGGATGTATCTGCCGTCTTTGCCGCTTCCACCGCTGAAGTATAGTTGTTTTCCTTCTGCTCGGGCGTAATCCACGCCAGCCGGATCTGCGTATCCTTGGTTCCGGCCAGATACTGACGATCCTCATCCAGGCCTGCGTCAAAGGTAATGGTAATCTTGTAGGTCTTTCCTTCCTCAAGATCGAAGTTTGCATAGGTCGGCTCCCAGGAAGCCATCATGGACTGGAAGTTCATTGTAGCAGCATCCTCGGTTTCTTCTTCTACTGCCTCCGTGGCCGCTGTTTCCTCAGCAGCTGCCTCTGTAGCCTCCGCTTCCGCAGGCTCCCCGGCTGTTTCTTCCGTCGATTCTTCTGCCGCTCCTCCAAACCAGGCCGCAAACGGATTCTCAAGTTCCTCGGAAGGAATATCCAACCCGCTATCCGTAGTTACAAGTCCGCTTGTAGCGACAAATCCTGTTCCAGCGTCGCCGGCTGCCGCCGCCATCGTATAGGTTTCGCCGTCCACTTCGATTTCAGCGGAAATGGTGTTCGCGTAAATACCTTCAACTTTAATTTCATATTTACCGGTGGACGGAGCTTTTACATAGGTAGTCATCGTATATGCTGCACCCATCTTCCCATATGGGAACGCCGTGCCATCCTCCGCGTTAAAGTAATCGGTGGAGTTGGTGACGAAATTCACATCCGCATCTACGGTATTTACCTCATTACCGTCGCCGTCGTGTCCTGTTCTGGTAACGCCGTTTTTTGTCGCATCAGCGTCTACATACAGATACCCGGCTGGAATCGCCTCGCCGACAATATCCTGTGCCACGTAAGACTGCACATCTGAATCAGGCATCTGTTCTTTCAGCGCGTCATACGGACTGATTGCCAGCTGTTTCAGATATCCGAATGCATTCTCCCCGTGAGAACCTGCTACCGTGTACGTTGATCCGAGACCGATCAGGGCAACGGAACCACCGTCGTTCAGCGGCAGTGTGTCGTTCTCGTTTTTGACAAGAACTGCACCTTTTTCCGCCGTCTCAATTGCCTTCTGATTATTTTCCTCCAGCATCGCGGTACGCTCTTCACCTTTTACAACGTCCGGGATTTCAATGACGTCCGGGGCATCATAGTCAACAGCTGCCGTTCCGTCCTTTGAAATAGCAACCATCCCCAGGTACCCCATCTTGCCCATAGCCGTCAAATCATAGCGAACAGCCTGGTCTAGATCGTCTTCGGTGATCTCACCGGTTTCAAGCGCCGCCTTGATATTTTCTTCATTATTATAAGTGTTGGAGGGTGTCTCCATCGTGACGCCGTCGTCCAGGGTGAAGCTGTAATTGCCGCCCCAGTCGGTCATCACAAGACCGTCGTACTTCCACATATCCCTCAGCACCGTTTTATTGAGGTAATCGTCCTCACAGGCTGCCACGCCGTTGGTCAGCTCATATCCGGTCATGAGAGAGGTGGCGTTGCCTTCCTTGATGCTTTTCTTAAATACTTCAAGATAAGTTTCATGCAGTGTCTGCTCATCGACATCGCCGTCATTCAGATAGTGTTTCAGTGTCGCTGAAACGTTATTGTCCTGCATAGCCTTAACGGCGGAAGCTGCGGTGGTTGACGCCAGATACCAGTCCTCTCCGAACATATCCTTGCCACGGCTGCGGGTCAGATCATAGAGCAGATCGACCTGAGCTCCAAGCTGATTGTTGGATGAAGTATTTTTATTTTCCGTTCCGTAAATAGTGCCGTAATCATAGGCTGCATTCTGATCAAACATGGCAGCTACGCTGTTTTCACTGGCCGGGCGGGTTGTCTCATAACCGGCGTTCATGCGAATGCCCATGGGACCGTCATAAAATGCCATGACCGGAATTCCTACACGCGCGCAGCCTTTCCAGTATCCGGTTCGATAGGGGCGATCGGAATTGTAGGTCTGCGTGCCGACGGCGCCATCCGCCGATACCAGATCGATTTTCTCTTCCAGGGTAAGTGTTTTAAGCAAAGCTTCCACCTTAGCTGAAACCGTTTCTTCATCCTCACTCTTAATCATATCCATCGGATATTCGTCCGGGAAATTCGCGGTGAGATTTCCAAAGCCATCATCAGTAATTTCGTATTCCCCCCAATCGGACGGGGCATCCTCCGTCATCGCCTCTGTGGCTACTGCTGTCAATGATAGGAATGAGCTTGTCAACATTGACATGCAGGTAAGAATACTGATCAACTGTTTTCTTTTCATACTTGTCTCCTCCTCTTGTGAATTTACGATCCGTGAAATGTACCATTTGAAACCACTGTTTTTGCAGTTTGATATACGAAATGGCGTTTCCGCATATATGGCATCTTGTTCTTTATGAGCCGCTAATAATGTGATATTATGACCAATAGTGGCAGGTGTGCATTTTATTTGTTCGTTATAATCCACTTATTTATATTGATTTTTATTATATTTGTTGTATTTTTTGTATTCAACGCAATTGTCACGAAACGTTGGTTTTTGACACGAATGGCAGGCATATCTGCCGGAAAAATATATAAAATAAGTAGCAGGTAATTAAAGGAATTTAGTAATGGAAAATAAAGTGAGAATTGCTCTGTGTGATGATGAAATGTTAATCCTGCCTCATCTATCCGCAGAAATTAAAAACGCGCTGTTTGAAAAGAATTATCGTCCCGAGATTATAACTTTTACCTCTGCCCGGGAACTTCTGAATTATCTGTACAGCGGCTTTGAAAATGACGTATATTTTCTCGATATCGATCTTCCTGAACAGGACGGCATCACTCTGGCCAAAAAAATACATATCCGCCAGCCTGATGCCATTATCATTTACCTTTCCGCCAGGGAAGACCTGGTTTTTGACACCTTCCCTACTCAGCCGCTGGCCTTCATCCGTAAATCCAGCTTCAGAAAGGACCTTCAGGCGGCTGTAAATGTCCTGACAGAGCATCTCAGACCTTCGAAGGATACCCTCATTTCCTTCCGGGATGATCTGGACCATGACATTTCTGTCAATCTGACGCGGCTTCAGTACGTCCAGGCGAAAGAAAAGTATCAGCAATTTGTTTTCATAGATAACAGTCTTCTGATCCGCTGTTCTATCCAGCGGGTTGAAGATGCTCTCAGTTCATACGGATTTATCCGAATCCACAGATGTTTTATTGTCAATTATCAATACATTTACCGTATCAATCAAAATAGCATTACACTTGACAGCGGATTTAAGCTTCCCGTCAGCCGAAACCGGAAAAAGGAAGTCAGCAGTCAGTATATGTCCTTAAGCATGAGGTGATGGTCGTGAACCTTTTTGTAATGATAAACAGTATCCCGCAGACAATTACTCATATTGCAGGACAATTCATCGATTCCTGCCTTTTCATATACCTTGTCAATCATCTGTTCCATCCCAAATCGATGAATAATATTTCCAGACTGCACAGTCTGGCCGCCGTCCTGATCTCAACCGCCATACTTTTTCTGTCCGATGTTTTCAGCGGGAATAATTACTACTGGTATCTTGTCTGGATACTGCTGATACCCCTGATCTACAGTCTTCTGTTTTTCCAGGGCGATTTCTTCACAAAACTGACGATCTGCTCCATCGTCACCCTGCTGATTCAATCCTTTGAGAATCTGATCGTATGCTATACCCAGCCATTTGACAAATACACCGCCTCCAGCATTCTTCTGAGCTTTATTCTGTTTTTCATCCGGCGAATCGGTATCAAGATTGTTCTGTTCTACCTGATCAAAAAGCTTCTCCTGTGGCCGCGGGAATACAGTCTGTCCCTGCCGCGCTCCGATCTGATGGCGCTTTTTATCATTTCCTTCAGCGATATTGCTCTTCTGGGAATGCATGTGGCAAATGATTCTGCTTCTGTTCTTCACAGACTTGTTCTGATCACATTCCTGACATTTCTGCCGCTTCTCCTGCTTCTGAATGTAAAAACCAGGTGCGTTGAAGATGCAAAAAAGCAGGCTATGAGTGCTCAGATCTCACAGCAAAAAATTCAAAATCAATATCTGGAACAGCAGCTGGCTATGACGGAATCGCTGCGCAAATTCCGTCATGATTACAAAAATCAGCTGTTCTGTATGGACGCTTTGCTGGAAGAGGGCAAGTATTCTCAGCTCCACGAATACCTGTCATCGCTTCATCAATATGTTTTTAAGGGCAACCATATCCGGCGTTATGTGGAAGATGAAAGCCTGAACATACTTCTGAATCAAAAGGCTTCCATGGCTGAAAAACTCAACATACGTTTCGAAACCGACATCTCATTTCCGCAGCAGGGGATCGTGCACATTTATGACTTAAATTCCCTGATTGGCAATCTTTGTGACAATGCTATCGAAGCCAGCGCAACCCTGCCGGATGCATCCGTCTATATCTCTATCCACAAGATAAAGTCCTATCTGGCGATACGCG
>Ga0256406_1006571_pt1 | contig 11595 bp, 8 predicted proteins | sample RumenRJG_03DNA_FD_185986 | JGI IMG/M metagenome (GOLD analysis project Ga0256406, IMG submission 185986) | Bovine rumen microbial communities from Lethbridge, Alberta, Canada - RJG_03 | ecosystem: Host-associated > Mammals > Digestive system > Stomach > Rumen | place: Canada: Alberta | collected...
AGGATAGTACGGATTACGCTCATTTTCAGTCTCTTTCCTTCAACGCTGACTTTCTTCAGGACAAAAGGGCACAGTCCTTCTGTCACATACGAAATGTATCATACAATACTTCGCCTGTTCCTGCAAGGATTTTCTGAAAGAACGACATCTTCTACCGCGCTATATCATGTTCTAACGCGGCTTCAGGAAACGCTTCTGGTTCTGCCTGCTCTTTCTATTACCTGCCTTCCTTCTCAAACAGGGGCAGCACGGCAAGCATCAGGATCACCGTGAAGGGGTTGCAGAGCTGGAAGATCCACTCCACAAGGCCTGTCAGCAAAAAGCCCAGGAGGGCGAAGAGTACAAACAGGAAGTATGCTGTCTTCTCTGCACCTCCCCCCTCTGCTGTTCCGCCTTCTGCCCTTCCCGTTTTCCGGAACCTCTTAACCGCAGCCGCAAGAAGGAGCACAAAGAAGGCGATGCCGGAGATTGCCGCCGGGATGCCGCAGTCAAAGGCAAGCTGCAGGGCCGTGTTGTGGGCATGGATGACAAGACTTCCGTCCGGAAGAACCGCATTCATGCTCTCATGTCCCGTGATGTTCAGCTGAGAGAGATATGCCTGCCAGATCGCAATGCGGCCGTTGGAGTAATCTCCGTTCTCGAGGTCGCTTGTCGATGCAGTCCGGATCTCCCCCACCTCTGCAAGGAGCCTTGACCGGCTCCGCACAAAGGAGGGCAGAGGCTTCTCCTCCGTGTCCATTGCAAAGATCCTGGTGTCATAGTGAAGCACCCTCTGGTCCCAGTCGAAATGATTGAAGATCCTGGTTCCCAGTTCACCCCCGATGATCCTGTCTCCGATGTCCCGAATAAACACCTCCACGGACATGAACCAGCGGGAATCCGCCTGCATATGGCGGTTCACCTCATCCGGATACGGCTCCACTTCCTCAAAATGCTGGGGATCCCGCACCGAGACCGGCACGATGCGCTGCAGCGTAAAGACAGCAGGGAGCGTGATGACAAAGACGAGAAGGAGCGTTCCCAGCCCCTTGAGGGGCTGCAGGGGGAGCTTCCTGTCCCAGAGCCCGATAAGGCAAGCTGCAAGTACAAGGAGAACGAGTCCCCCAATGCCGGCCCTCGTCACCGTCATCAGCATGTAGGAGGAGGAAACGCCAAAGAACAGTGCCTCCTTCCAGATGGCATCCATCTTTCTTGAGAACTTCTCCCCCTTCATCCGGTACAGTGCAGGGAGTCTGCTGACAAGGAGCGCTGTGGAAAGAGCCGACACGGCGAGCAGATAGTAGCTTGTCACCGTGACCGTGTGGAACGTCATGGAGAACCTGGAATAGACCCAGGCAAAGTAGTAGCGGTGCAGCAGAGAAAACACAACGGTCAGGGCGAACTGAAGGGCAATGCCAGCCTTCAGATCCCAAGCCCACATCACCTTCTCCCCCCAGAGAAGGTACCGTAGGAGAAACAGGGTAAACACAAGCACCAGAATCGTCATCCAGTCCCTGCCGTTCCGGAATACGAGAAGCAGCACTGCAAACACAGTCCACAGGATTCCGAGCGGGCGGTTCCAGGGAGTGTGCGCCCTGTTCCGGCTCACAAGGTGCTGCACCAGAGTGCACACCAAAGCGATGACAGCCATGGTCCCCACGCAGATGGCGGCGGCAAGGATAAACAGGATCAGATTTTTATAGGCATGCTCCGGGTCAGAAAGATCCGCTGCATTTGCCCGGTAGTGCAGGAAGCCATAGAGCGCACCGCAGGCCCCTGCCACAGGGACCAGGATTCTCTGAATTCCCGAAAGACTCCCCATCAGCAGGATCACAAGGAAGAGAAACAGCAGCATCCGGTACTCCGCATAGGCGTGGATGAGGTCGTTCACCGCGTTCATGTAGTCGCAGGAAGCCTGGATCGCCATGGCGATAAACAGGATGATCAGCAGATGGCGGATGGAGATCCCCTGAGAAGCGTTTGTTTTTCTCTCCCTTCTGTGCCAGAGCCCATAGATGAGCATACAAAAGGAAAGGATCAGCCCGATCTCATAGACCACGCAGTCCAGTGCCCGATCATCATAGATCCGGAGCGGGAAGACCGCAATCATGCCGGCTGCAGTAAGGACCGCTGCAGGCGGCGTCACGCACCAGCGTAGGACCTGAAGTACTGTAGTTGCTTTATTCCGTCCGGGTTTCCTGTAATATAGCAGCGCAATTCCCACTGCTGCCAGCATTGCAAGGAAGATCCCTCCCATGAGAAAAAGTGAGGTCTTCTTGGGGAGCGGGATCCGATAGGTGAGTCTTGTCGCAACGGCGACACCGTCTACACCGGTGTCATGGTAGAAGCCTGACTGGTACCAGATCGCATCCGCACGGTCCTGGATGGTAACGGACTCATATCCAGACCGGAACACCGCGTCATCATTGGCATAGAGGATGTAGATATAGGTGTCCCCCGGCACCATGTCGACATCGATGGGGAAAGAGACAAAGCCCTTCTCCTGCGGGAGCTGCTGCTCCTCCTCTGCAAGGTTCTCCAGGGATCCATCGCTCTTGACATGGAAGAGGCGGAGCGTCACGCCCCCCTCCTTTTCCACCTCCTCAACCCAGGTCTCAAGGGTGTCCAGATGGCTGTACTGTGCGGTGAAGTAGTCCCCCGCATCGTTGTCCGCATCCACTGGATCTGAGGAAGCGACTATCGTCCCCTCCCCTGTCAGCTGGGCCGTTGTCGTGAACAGCCGCAGCGGATAGACAGCAAGCATAAAGAGAATCCCGACCAGCAGAATGAGAAAGACCGCTGCGTTTTTTTTGGTGACGCTTCTGTTCATGTATTTCTCCCATCCGTTGCAGATGCTTCCAATCTTTGCCCGAACCTGTATTTTATCATATCCAGCAGATCACAAAAACCCGCAAAAAGGTTTGACAACCCTGTTTTCTGCCTGTATTATAGCGATGTATGCGCCAGGGTTCGTCCGTGTCAACACTCTGGACATCATTCGAATGATTCAATATGTGTGTTTCATGGAGGTAATTGGAAAGTATGGCAAACATCAAATCTGCCAAGAAGAGAATTCTGACAAGCAACAAGAAGGCGGAAGCCAATAAGGCTGTGAAGACCGGCGTCAAGACCGCTGTGAAGAAGGTCAATGCTGCAGTGGAGAGCGGCGACAAGGCTGCTGCACAGGAGGCACTCAAGGCTGCTTCCTCCACCATCAACAGAGCCGCATCCAAGGGTGTTCTGCACAAGAACAACGCTGCCCGCAAGGTCTCCCGGCTTTCTGAGAAGGTCAGCAAGCTCGCATAAGTTTCTGCAGGCGCTGAACCAATAGACAAAGACATCAAAAAGCCCGTCGCTGTACCCTCTTACAGCGGCGGGCTTTTTGTTGTTCTTCTTGTTTTGCCCTGGTGATTCTTTTATTCCCTGCCGATCCTGTTGCCTGGCCTTCCGGCTCCCGGTTACTCTTCTTCCTCTTCTGCCTTCGGCTTCTTATGCGGTTCCCCGGATCGGACGCGCGGCCGCATGTCCGCGCCGCAGTTCGGGCAGAACTTATAGTAGTCCAGATCGTCGGCGGCAATGATCTCCCGGCAGTTCGTGCACTCCAGATATTTCGTATCGGTGCCGTCCTGATACTCTGACGGCGCCCAGCGTCCGGTGCGGATCTTCGGACGGATCTTCACAGTCGGCGCATTGCGGATCAGGTTTTCCACATCCTCCGCATAGTACTCCTCTTCCGTAAAAATCCCGCCCTCTGTCTTCAGCTCCGCCAGTTTCTGCAATAGTGTGTCCGCATCGATCGGTCTCATTCTGCCGCTTCTCTCCCTGCTGTCTTTGTTCCGGTCAGAAGAAGTACGGAGTCCCGTTGATCACAAGCCCGTATATTCCGACCAGTTCTGCCGCCGTCTTATCCGCATCGGAGATCTCCGGTGCTGCCCCAGCAGCGCTGCCCTGTATGGTCACGTAGAGGAATCCCTTTCCGGCTCCCGTGATTATGAACGGCTGGTGCTTTCCGTCTGCTGTCACAGCGAAGGCTGCAAGGGGTGTCCCGTTTTCAGCGGACAGAAGGCCCACGGTTGCATTCTCCAGAGTCTTTGCATTCCCCACCGTTCCGTCCGAAAGTCCGACATCCACGGAGGATGCTGCAGCCGTCGTCTCCGTCACCTTGCCAGCCATTCCCGTCGGATTCACCCGGATGGTAACGCATCGCTTATAGGAATCATCGATGAAGTTGTAGTCCTTATCCCTGGGATAAAACCAGAAGTACACCGTCGAGGACTCCTCGTCCGCCCCGATGTACAGTGTCGCGGTCTGATTGCCCGCAAGACCAGTGTAGCCGATCTTGGTGTCCTTGCTGGTATTGCCCGTGACAAAAACGCTGTAGCGGTTGGTGCAGAAGACATTCAGCTGTATTGTCTTCCCTGCACCAACGGTTGCCCAGGTGAAGGAAAAGTCAAAGTCTGCTGTCTCCTCGGCATGGACCGGTACCGCCGCCGCAAGCATCACTGCCACGAGGCAGACCGCCAGTGCCACTGCCCTTTGTATTCCCTTTTGAAATCCCTTTCTCATAGGTATTGTCCTCCTGAAAACCGTGCACGAGCTTCGGGGCTGCAAGGCCATCATAGGGTATTGGGGAAACAATCGCAAATACATCTGGGAGAAAGAGAGTATTTTCTTACCGTTTCAGTACAGCGTTCGACATGCTTTGCCGTTACTGTTGTCCTGCAAAGTTCACAACGGCATCTGCAGGCTCTGCTGCGGGCACTGCGCTCTCTCCGTGGAGCACAACGCCCTCGTTGCCATCGTATCCCTCGAAGTTCTCCACACGGACCGTTGCCGTGACCTCATACCAGTTCTTCTCCGTCAGCTCATCCTTTTTCTCATATTTGCAGGGATAGCCGATGAACTGCATGTCCTGCGCGCAGCAGGTCATACACATCCTGCCGGGAACATAGATGTCCTTCGGCAGATCCTCCGGCATCGCACACATCCCGAGGAACTTTACCTTCTTGCCCTCGTACCGGTCCGGGTGATCCATCGCATCCAGGTACCAGATGCCGTAGTCCATGCCCTTGGTGAGGTCGATGACCGGTGCATTGACATCAAACGGCAGGTCCTCCTCGGTGGTGAGGTCGATCTCGCCCTCCTTGTCCTCGAAGACCAGATCCGCCTGCGGGCAGATGGCCTTGACGTTTCTCTTGTACTTGATGAGCGTCTCCTCATCCACATCGTCACAGCGGTTGAACATGACAAGCTCGGAGTTCTTGAGCTCCTCAAACAGGAGGGAGCGCATGGCAAGGTTTGAGTAGTACATGCCAAACGTGGAGGCATCAATGCAGGTGATCTGCTGCTCCATCTTCAGCTCCTTCGGGAGCTTCATGTTTTTGAAATTCCACATGCCGTTCCACTCGATGAGAATGCGCTCCGGATGATACTTTGCATTCAGGTCCGAGAGCTTGGCCGGTGTGAAATCCTTCTCGTCCTCAATCCGCTCCAGAACCGTGTTGGTCTCCTTCAGGAGCTTGTCGCTGTACTCCACCTCGCCGTCCTCACAGAGAATCAGAAGGGTCTTCCCCTCCGTCTGGAAATAGGGCTGACCGATGGTATAGATATAGAAGCTGGATTTTCCGCTCTCCAGAAAGCCGTTGATCATGTATACCGGGATCGGTTGTGTCGTCTGTCTGCCAAACATTTTTTCTTCTCCTTACACAAAAGGGGCACCTGACCCATGCAGATGCCCTTTCCATTCGCTGTTTGTCCTGCGATTCAGTTTCTTGTCTTCTTGAAGAGCTTCTCCAGAGCGTTCTCGTTGAGATTCGATCCGATGACGCAGATCTTTCCGGTCACATCCGCTGCGCCGGTCCGAACCTGAGGCTCGCCGGGCACGTAGTCAAAGTGCACCCAGGTGCCGTCCTCCTGCGGAAGCATGCCCTTGGAGCGAAGGACCACGCCGTAGGTGTCGCTGTCATCGAGCTTCCCCAGAAGGCCCTTTACCTCATCCATGGAGTACTTGTTGGGTGTCTCCATGCCCCAGCTCTCAAAGATCTCATCCGCATCGTGGTCATGATGGTGTTCATGCTCCTCATGATCATGGTCGTGCTCGTGCTCTTCATGGTCATGATCATGGTGATCATGATGATGCTCATGCTCCTCTTCGTCATCATCATCATCGTGATGGACATGATAGACAGTGTTTCCATCTGCATCGGTCACATGGGCACCATGCTCATCATGGTGATGATGGTGATGGTGCTCCTCATTGGCTGCCATGACCTCCTCCAGGATCTCCGCCTGCAGATCGGATCTGCCCTCGATCGTGTCGAGGATCTCCTTTCCGTCGAGCTCGGTGATCGGTGTGGTGATGATGGTTGCCTTCTTGTTGTGCTCCCGAATCAGGGCAACGGCCTCATCGATCTTCTCCTGAGAGGCCTTGTCGGTTCTGGTCAGCACGATGGTGCCGGCATTCTCGATCTGGTTCGTGAAGAACTCCCCGAAGTTCTTGAGATACAGCTTTGCCTTGGTGCAGTCCACAACGGTGACCGCACTGTTGAGCTTCATCCCGGGAACTTCTGCTGCGGTCTTCTCGATGGCGCGCATCACGTCATCGAGCTTTCCCACGCCCGAGGGCTCAATAAGGATCCGCTCCGGAGCATAGGTTGCCATGACCTGCTTGAGGGAGGCGTTGAAGTCTCCCACCAGGGAGCAGCAGATGCAGCCGGAGTTCATCTCGCGGATCTGGATGCCGGACTCCTTCAGGAATCCGCCGTCGATGCCGATCTCGCCGAACTCGTTCTCAATCAGAACGACCTTTGTTCCTGCCAGTGCGTCCTTGATCAGCTTGCGGATCAGCGTGGTCTTGCCGGCTCCAAGAAAGCCGGATATGATATCTACCTTTGTCTCTGCCATATGTCTTACCTCCAAATCTATCCTCAACTCTCCGGTGCATGCGGAACGGCCGGTATCTACAGGCCGTCTACTTCCGGAGATCTGTGTGCTCAGTGATTGACCTTGAAATAGCTGTACACCTGGTCCGCCGGAACGGCGATCAGCGTGCCGTTCTTCTCTGTGATCAGCGTGCCGATGTAATTTCCGGTCGTATCGTAGAGGCCTGCCCCTTCCGAGGTGCCCTCCATACTGCCCTCTGCTGTCAGGACGGCCTTGTCATACCCACTCACCTCTGCATTTCTCGAGGTGAACGTCCCTTTCTGCAGGGCGCCGTCATCAGAGAGCCAGACGAGCTCCGTGCCCGCCTCTTTCTGATAAAATATGTCCTCCGAATACGCGCTGTCTGTCCTGTTGTCCTCTGCCGACACGCTCACGATGCCGATGTTGCTCTCCTCATCGAGGTTCCCCTGCTCTCCGCTGTATGCTTTGCCGTCGGAGAAGGTGACGGTCGAGCTCTTGTCAAAGTCCCTTACGACATCTGCCGTGGAGATCAGGTACACGGTATCGGAAGCGCTCTTCTTTCCTGTAGAGACCAGGATGACGGTTCCCCTTCCGGTCCCGGATGGTGTTGTGATCTGCACCTCCCAAGGGGAGATCCTGGTCACGAGTTCCTCGTCCGTAAGATCCTGCGCTGTGGTGATCACACCGTTCTGGATCAGGATGAGCCGGACAACAAACATGGAGCTGATGATGACGGCGGTGATAAACAGCCGGGTTCGCTTTTGCTTCTTTGTTGTCTTTTTCCCTTCAAACATGCGGCGTCCGGTCTCCAGGTAAGCTGCCCAATGGGCAGCGGGTTTTCTCCAAATGTGAGCGGAGCGATAAGCCGGGTTCTGTCGTTGGACGATCATCTTTCCAGGGCCTGCGTTGCCGCAGGCCTCAAGCGGCCAACCCGAACGCTCTCCGGGCCGGATCCAAACGCGTTCGTACCGGGGTTTCCCCCGGCTTCTTGGCCTTGCTTCGGATAGGGTTTACATGGCTCTCTGCATTACTGCAGAGACGGTAGTCTCTTACACTGCCTTTTCACCTTTACTCCGCCAAAGCGGAGAAGTATATCTCTGTTGCACTTTCCCGGGAGTCGCCTCCGCCGGCCGTTAGCCGGTATCCTGCCCTGTGAAGCCCGGACTTTCCTCACCTGCCTTGCGGCAGCCGCGATCGCCTGCTCTGCTCACAGTGGTATAAGATAGCACAGGGAGGGGGCAGATTCAAATAAAAAAATTGTGAATAGAATAATTGTGCGCAATTGGTTCTGCCTGACAGACACTATTCTACCCCATTCTTCTGTCCGGGTTCGTAACGGCTGTTACAGATGCATCGTGCTGCGCGCAGCAGAACCAACAGAGGCTCTCCGGGCAACCGGAGAGCCTCTGTCCTGTGTCTAAACATATCGAGAAGGAATTAAGATTTCCTGGGGTTACTCCGTTGTGATGCTGGTGGCGTGCAGATAGGCATCGCTGCCCCGCTCGATCTCGACCTTGACCTTCTTGCCCTCTTTGAGGACACGGCACTTGGTGGTATCCGTGGAATCGTCGATCTTGATCTTCATGATGCCGCCGTTCACATCCAGGTTCAGCATGTTGATCGCTGTTCCTGAGGCAACCGTTCCCTCCACCGTCGTCTTCGTGGAGGAATCCAGGGTGCCTGCAGTGCCCGGATAATTCGGAGATAAGTCTATGAGCCTTGCTGCATGCAGGTAGTTGTCCGATCCCTTGTAAACGGCAGCCTTGCAGCTTGCACCTGCGACAAGGATCTTGCAGTCCGTCATGTTGGAACCGGAATCCAGGCGGATCTTATAGTCCTGATCCGAAGCACGCAGGATCAGGAAGTCCTCTGTAGAGGTGCTCTGGATGGTTCCCGTAATCACGGTTGTGCTCTGCCCGGTCAGCATGCCGCTGTCGCCAAGCGTTGCCGCTCCGCTGCTTCCGGAGCCGGAGGAGTTATCCACCAGAGAGGTGGCATGCAAGTAGGCATCCCTCCCTCTTGCCACCTTTGCCGTAACCGTGATGCCCTGCTTTAAGACGCGGCATTTGGTGCAGTCGGTCTTCTGATCGATCTTGATCTTCATGGTGTTGCCACCGACGCTCAGGTACAGGAGGTTCTGTGTTGTGCCATCTTCCACAGTGCCCGTCACCTCCACCGCACTGGAGGAATCCACACCGTCTGCGCTTCCCTGACTATTATCAGAGAGGTCTGTAAGCTTCTTTGCGTGGTACTGGGAATCCGAGCCGATATAGATCTCGGCCTTGACGGAGTACTTGGCCACGATCACCGGGCAGGCGGAGTAATCCGTCGAATCGTCCAGATATACCGTATAGGTTCCGTTCGAGGTCTGCACAATGATCTTGCTCTCATCCGAGCTCGTCGTCACACCGCCGCTGATGGTCACCGTATTGACACCAGAGAAGCTGGAAAAGCTGGAGCTCGAACTGGAAGTCGTTGAAGAGGAACCTGTGGTGCCGTCTGTGACCTTGATTGCATGATAGTAGGCATCGCTTCCTCTTCCGATAACCGCCGTTACCGTCTTGCCGGAATAGAGGACACCGGAGATGGCAACATCGGTTGCCGTGTCCCACTTCAGCTGGTACGTGCCGCTCGTAGTGCTCAGATAGATCACACTGTTCGTCGTAGCGGAGGTGACGGTTCCGCTGACCGTCATCAGCTTGGAGAGATCCACACCGGACGCACCGCTCACGATTTTGTTCGCATGCATGTAGGCATCATCCCCGCGGTACACACTGGCAATCGCCTGATTCCCCGCAACCAGCGTTCCGCACTTTGTGAGGTCGCAGTCGGAATCAATCTTGATCACCATGTCACCAGAACTCGTGGAGAGGTAGAGCATGCTGTTGGAGGTATCCTGTTTGATCGTTCCTGTCACATCCGTCGTCTGCTTCGAGGCACTGGAACTGGTGCTGGAGGAGCTCGAAGAACTGGAACTGCTCGAGGAACCTGAGGATGCAGAGGAGGAATTAAACCTCGCCACGTGAAGGTAGCCATCAGAGCCGTTGTACACCTCGATCTCCGCCGCATACCCGATCACCAGGGTGGTGATCCCGTTGAAGTTGGTGTCAGAGTCCATCTTGCACTGGTACGTTCCTTCGCTTGCTGACAGAAGCAGCAGGGAAGATGTGGTTCCCTTTGCAATGGTTCCCTTTACGGTCGTCGTGCTGACCGTCTTTCCGCTCGTGAGTTTGATCTCCTCTGCGTGGGCGGGGAAGGCCGGCATCATGACGGCCAGAAAACCTGCTGCCGCAGCCGCAAGAATCAGATTTAAGGTTCCTCTTCTCATAAATTCCTCCAGACAGGTCGTAATCCAACCTGACAAATGACTTGTCTCAGAAGCCCATTATAACGGTTCTGACATGGTACCGCAAATTTCTCATTGAACTATCATAAGGCAAAATTCCGTAACATTTCAGGAAACACCCATATTATCCATTACCAGCCAAAAAGTTGTGAAATAAGTACTCAAAACATCAACGCTCCGCGATGCCGAGTTTCTGCAAGAACAGCCGATCACGTTTAGTGATCTCTGTGGTCCAGCGCTTCGCCCTTAGCTTGGAGGATATTCTGACTTCCTCAACAGTATCGAACCATTGCAGAATCAGATAGAGAGGTGTGTTCCCAAGCCATGATTTCAACCTTGATTCCAGCTTGAGGTTCTCTTTCTGGTCATGCTCTGGGTCTCCGTTCTCTACGCCGAGAGACTTCTTCATCTCACGTATTGCTTCGCTCAGGTATTCATAGTAGCAAAGTGATACGAATTGGACGAACAACCTCCCACGGAGAGTGTCCGTATTCCAGACTCGTGAACGTGTTCCGTCAGCATGCTGCTTGCCTGCCTCGAAGAAGGATTCAATTGTCTCCCGCCTGCGGTATTTGCGCAGGCACTCGAACGGTTCCTTCTCACAGTTGGAGACAAGTGCGAAATAGCCGTTTTCCTCCTTGCGCTCGCGGATTGCTTTTTCATTGAAAGCAACGGCTGTCTTACTCCCGTAATGCCGGATCTGCAGATATTTGGCAGCTTTCTCCTGCCCGGAAGCAGACAGCTCTTCAACAGAAGTTCCTTCTTCAAGCTGATTCTTCAGCTCCAGAAGATCATGATCAAACGAAGCATCTTCTTCGACACGCTTCGTAGGATTGAAGAACAGATGCAAATAGATCCTTCTGGTGAAGGTCTCTTTTTCGCCTTCGGGGATGCCCTTTTTCCTACTCGCATATTTCCGCGTGTAGGAGAAGTCATGCATCAGCATTACGGTAATGCCATGGATGTTTGTATCATATGGGCACACACTTGTTGTCTGCCTGAATTCGTCCGCATGAGCCTTCAGTTCCTTCTTTACCCATTTGATGGACACCTTTGACAAGGTGATGAAATCAAAGTGGGCATGGAGCATATCTGCGAGATTCTGCTCTGAATAATAGCCGTTATCCGTTACGATCTCTGCATTGGAAAGGCCTAAGAGATCAAGCTGGTGCAAGGCATTCTCTATCGTGATGACATCCGGCAGGTTTCCTGGCTGCTTCGTAAATGCGACGGGCTGCCTTGTCTCTATAGAGTAAAGAGTCAGTACCTTGATTGTCTGCAGACCATCGTGAGCCTTATTGAATCCGTACCTTGCTTCTGGAAGGCTCTCGGAGTAGGTAGAAATCGTTGTGGAGTCATATGCCAGT